>Ga0126342_10020440_pt1 | contig 11128 bp, 10 predicted proteins | sample Cyp1metagenome_FD_92528 | JGI IMG/M metagenome (GOLD analysis project Ga0126342, IMG submission 92528) | Coral microbial communities from Lord Howe Island, Old Settlement Bay, Australia - Cyphastrea 1 metagenome | ecosystem: Host-associated > Invertebrates > Cnidaria > Coral ...
CATAGTTAACTATGATAAACCTCAGTTAATAAGGTAGTTAATGGGCTTTATAAACCAACCAACATCACGGGGCCTCAGGCAGCTGGATCCCATCTCTCTGCGCCAACCTCAGCAAGGGATGATTCCCAATGCCCAGAAGATTCGCACATTTTTTAACTAAAAAAATGTGGAATCTGGCGCTGGAAAAAAAACACCAAGGATGCACTTGGTTTGATCATTCGAGGAGGGTTTAAAGCCCTGCAATTTACACAGGTTGTCGTGGGTTTGTCATGGGTATGTCACGGGTTTTTGAAACACGATGCATTTTTAGCTTTGTCACGGGTGGGGTAGGCCACGGGTGTACTAGGCTTAAATATCCCACCCGATCTCTTTATATGATTTTTGCTTCAAAGGCAACAAACCAAGAAAATGGGCTACCAGCGGAGGGAATGGTAAGATGTTCGGATGCTTCCGAGACAAGTAGACACTGATTCCTTTTACATAGCAAACTGATTGAACTCATGATCGATAATACCGTATCATCCCTGGTATATCCTGGTGAAAAACTGTCGAAGGAACCTGTGGCCCTTGGCATTGGAATATGTGGAAAACCCCTGAGGTTCATTCCTGGACCCATCAACAAATTCGGGAATGTCCCATCGTATACCACACGGTTGGTACACAAATGGTTATAGCAAATGGTGTATGTATACACAAACGGGGTATGGTATACCAAATGGTGTATGACAAATGGTACACAAATGGTACACAAATGGTGTATGTGCAGATGCATATCGCTTAGGCTTAAATGAAAATGATGCATCTGCACAGGTGTGACATGACCTTCCAAGGGGGTATCGCTTTTTGGGAAGGTCCCATCGCTTGCCTCATGTCTGCACAGTTTCTGAAAATCAATGTCCGTCCTCTACATATTTCCTAGTGCTGGAGTTTGTGCGGTGGCTCATATTCATATATAATCATATATATACACACACACATCTTTATCTCTACTATACTATATATATATATTATTATTGTACTGCACACTTTTCTAGATCTGACATTTCCTTTGAATACAAACCCGATCAACCACTATCACTCGCCAGCTTGTGGGCCCCTGCTCTCGAAGCTTCGAGCTATTGCTGGCTCTTAAGCCCTGAAGTAGCATCTGGCAGGACGGGCGCCAAGCGTTCCCCCGAACTCTCCAAGAAATCCGGGCGTTTTGCTCAATGGCCGCAAGGGTATCATATGGATTTATATGGTATGTAAGTGTATGTTCTGTTTTTACACATGTGTGGTGCTAGGCCTCCACATCCGCGAATATCGTGGCTGATGGATTCGCTGCACAAAGAAACATGTTCGGTCAGATTGATGGTTTTATGAAACTTCACTGCAAAGAATCAAAGAAACTCCAACCACTTCACTACATCCACCTGAGTTGCTGCACCCTCCAGGCCCATCGAGCGAAAGTCCTGTGCAGGAAATTCAGAGGGCACTTGGAACAAAATCTGAGATGTTGAATCACCCCGGCTGGGCCGCTATGAATCCAGCCTCATAGGCCTGAACATAGTAGTCGTCTGCCATGGCGAAAGTGAGAATCGAAACTGTGAAAGTACGAAGTTGAACTCTTGACATCGCCTTCCTGAACATGGGCGCCTTTGGCAAATCAGTTTCGTTACATTTGACTCTCCGATTTATACAAATAACCTCACTTTGATGCTCCGACTCAATGATTTGAATGCTGCGTGAAGAGAGTCTTCACATGAGCTTGTTGTGTATGCAGATTATGCACAGCTTATAGTTTAGTGGCAAACTAGTCTCCCATGTAATCTTCTCTTTTTTGACTGATCATATCGCCTGGACCCCTTGGAAGACAGGTAAAGTACATGGACACCATGCAGGTCGTATTTGTTATCCCTGGCCACTCGATGAATGGATCGGCTTGGGTACGGAAAATGGTTGGTCTGTGTTTCAGCCAACAGCTTTCCAAGTCCGGTCTGAAATCCAATTGCCCTATTTGCATCAATCACTCTGATTTTTCGAACCAGAGGATGCCAAAAGTTCCAAAAGTGGGTGATTGTTCTATTGCATGAATAGTTAATGTATATATTAATATATGTGATTATATATGTATTATATATATAATATGTATATATATATATATATATATTATTTATTATATTATATATATATTATATATATACTAAGATCGTTTAGTTTCACGTGTACATCTTAACATACGTCTTGCCGTCTTTTCCACATATTACACCTTTATCTTAGGGGAGGTGCCCCAAGCCAACCTCGAGCCATCTGAGCACACTGCCTCCATTGAGGTGTTGCCTGGCATCATAAATTCCGATAAATTGGTATGATAATGTAATAGTGTATAATGTACATTGAATTAAACTTAAACTATATTAAACTTATATAAGTTCTAAATTCATCTAAATTGGGGAGTCCAAGCATTCCGCACGCCAAAAACGGACCAAAATGCGTTGTGTCATTTGATTGCTTTCCAGACAGAACCCACATACTCACGTACGGTCGTTTGAACAAGATCGATCAAAAATCCCACCGGCCAGTGATGCTGACAAATTTCTGGCATTCCGTCCCGTCAACAATCTCTGTCACTTGTCAATAAATGGCTTTGTCTGAAAATAGGGTACCTCTAAATGAATAGGTTAATCACCATCATCCCTATGAAAATGATTGAAAATGGCTATTTGAAGGGTATACCTGATTTTCAGACACCCAAATGCTTATCCAGTAGTGTGCTAGCAACACGTACGCTGGATCGTACAGATGGTGCACCTGCTCATTGCAACGTTCTGCGCGACCTGCGGAAGGAGCTGCGATGGAATCTTGGCGAAGCCTCGTTTCATCTCGTTTCACCCTTTCCTTGGAAGCCTTACATTGCCTTACATCCCCTCATTTGGGAGTTTCCTAAAATAGGGGTACCCCCAAACCATCCATTTTAGTAGGATTTTCCATTATAAATAATTATAAACGATCCATTTCGGGATACCCCCATTCCAGGAAACCCCCATTTTGGACATTCTGCAACTTGAGAGTCCTGTCTCCAGCCTGGAGTCTTAATGTCGTCACTCACCTGCAGGAATGTCCGGATTGAACTTGAAGAGTGAACAGCGTCACCCCAAACACCAAAATGCATCATCCTTGACGACACCAACACAGTTAAAACAGTTGATCGGCCCTGGATCACTTGGAAACTGTTGAAGACCTTTGACAGTCGAAACTTAAATGCAGTTTGTCGAAATCATCCCTGGCCCCACTGAAATCAAACATTCCAAGACTTGGTTTAACTCATGTTTAATTTATGGCAAAAAGCTGCGCGAGACCCCATGATTCGATGGCGACGGAATCTGTGATCCCCTCGGAATGCGCCTTGCGTGAACGAGGCGTCATCCCCTCCATGATGCCCCCAGCGTGGCGAAGGCAATGGTTGGACTGTCGATATGCCGCATATTGCCACCTCGTGTTGTGTCTGTTTCAATGGTGCCTGCCTGACTATTGCGAGTGTAACGTGAACGTAAGAAAATCGTAAGAATGTCATTTTGATAACATGCATTGGTCTTGCTATATCATGAGCCACGAATACTTCAGGGTCGCAGGCTACTATGACAGCAACGCTGGGCAACCAACAAATACATGGATTCTGATACAAGCAAAGGAATACAAGATGTTTTGCACAGTGAAGGACATGCACAATTCCCTATCATGCTAATCCGAATGCCTAGTAGAATCGTCTGGATGGCAGTGCTCCAAACCTCCAAACTGATCCCTTCCTACTGGCTGACAGCGACTCCTGTGATTGATTCTGAGAAATATTGATATTACACCACGTCAAACAAGTTAGTATACATGTTTATACATTTACATAATTGTATTGAAATGTATTGAATATATATTATATATACTATTATATACTCATATTCAACATCTGCTAACATTGGGTTGGCACTTGCTTTGGTGAGTTGACATTCAGTATCATACCCCTTCCTGCAAGTTGGTCAGATTTTTGCGACCTTCGTCTGCAACTTTCGTAATCATCCACCTCGCTTCAGGTGTGATAGGGTTTGTCTGAAAGTAGGCTACCCCAGTCCATCCACTGGTTCCTCCTCACTTGCTATTCGATGTTGGAGAATTTGGCCGGGCATGCCGCCCGTTTTTCAGACACACCCAATATAATTTTGCAGGGTGAAGATCAAAAAGACCAGCTTGATGCATTTTTGTTTCACCAGATCTCCGGTAAGGTTGCTGTTGTCATCAGAATTTAGCATGAAATGGCTGTGTGCTGTCATCTTCCCTGAAAAATATCATGGGGAGCATCCAACTTTAGGGATGGAAACGAAAAAAATCAACCACCAACTGGCAGCCTAACTGGCATCAACTGGTCTACGTCCTCCCCATGAAACGCGTCCCACGTTCCGTGCGCAGTTTAACCCACTTCAGGCTCCCTCCGCTCCCTCTCTGGATCTCTCTGGAGAGTCGTGAGTGATTGGGCCCAATGAGTCACAGCGACGAAAACTCGGCCACTTCCCCTGCTCCGCGGGGTCGAAAAAGGCAGGATAGGGAAGACCAATGAGCCAACCAAACAAGGTGAATAAAATACTCGTGGGTATCCAGGAGAATCTCACCAGAATGCTCAAGACTCACCCAAACCAACCTGTAACTCTTCTCGTCTTTACATGTCTTTATTATTCTTTATAAAATTTATTATTCTATATTACTCTTTATTATGCTTTATTATAATTTATTATTCTTTATTGTTCTTTATTATAATTTATTATTCTTTATTGTTCTTTATTATAATTTATTATTCTTTATTATTCTTTATTGCCACATCTGTACGTCATAGGCCGTCTTTGCCTGAAATGGTCTTCCCCCATCCCTTGTCACTCTCAGCCAACCCGGAGATGACGATAGACTCTGGCATCGGACCAGGTGAACGTATCATGCACAGAATTCTGTTTTTGAATCTGGGCAGATTAGCACCGAAAATGGTGGCCGGAATGTTTGTTCGATTCTCGGCTCACTGGTGATGGGTGCCGTTTTGTTTGGACTTTAGAGCCATGAGCAGTGGGCAACACACATAGCGATCAAAACAATATTCTCTCGCTGGCAGTTTCAATAATCAACCCATTCAAAAATATGAAGCTCAATAATTGGGAACGGACCAACAAAGTGAAAGCAGCAACTAATGCGTGCTAGGGTGGAACTTGATTGGTCTCGGCTCAACCGGCCCAGTGCATAGGGCATGGCTGCGCATAGGGCATGGCTTATCGCCGGGGCTTTTCGTAAGCTCACCGCAGTCCTTCAAAGGTTGTCCGGCAGAGGCTTTGCTTTCGGCAAGCCACCGGTTTCAGCACATGCTGGTGAAAACCGGGAAAGCAATGAGGTAACCATCTTATCCTGGGCAACGCAACACCCTATGCCAAGTCTCCAACCTGAGGCCACGCCACAGATGCACTGTGCGGATTCTCTTTGCGCGTGGCCCACTGTTTTCTTTGGTAATTTTTGAGCAGGTTCCAGGCAAGTCAGCCTGCTGAGCACCTTGAATTCACCCCAAGTTGTTAGGGTTCAACTTGCATCGGACTAGTGCAGAAAGCCAAATCCTTTTAATGCTCCAGACCAGAAAGCAACCGTGACAAAATGCTGTGGTAAGTCAAGGCCCTGAATGGCCCCCACCTGATTTTCTGATCACATTTACGAGTGCAACTTTATTCCAGCTTTCTGCGGATTCCGCAGCTTGCCCATTACGGAAGATCCCCCTGCAAAAAGGGAGATGCAACTAGAGCAGTGCTCCCCAACTGAAGGCTGAAATTTCTCGTCATTGGCGAGAAGCTCAAAACTTGTCTGCTTGGTCTGAGTAGTACATCTTCTGCATTTGACAAAATCCTGAGAAGGACACAACATGGCCTTGGTCGCCGCAGCGGGGCAGTTGGTCCAGGAGCCCTCAGCAAAACATGGTCTGTTTCAGAGGGGCCAAGAGCGGTGCGTTCTCGCCGATTTTTCCCAGGTTATCCATTTGTGGTATGGTATCTCCTTTAAGACTCGCCTACAGATTCCACTGTGCTGTATTTCTTCGCTTCAGTCGTGATGCTTTGCGGCGATTCTCATGTGTGAATCTGATTTGTTGTTGAGCCACATCCCCGAAATATGATAATTGTACCATTTTGCATGTAGTGGAAAACAAAAACTGGATACTACCAAGCAACAACCTATCATGGCTCGATGAATGCTCGATGACTTCCTACTTTGCTGTGTGGTACATTGCGAGTTTCTGCTTGCCTTCATGGCAGGCTTGGTATCTTCAGCAGGTGTAGTGTCCTCTTCAGAATTTGTAGCATTCACTCTACCTTTCGCGCAAAGTACTTTCAGAGTGATCAACCATGGCCTGTTGTTGCATACAAAGGGCGCTTCACCAAAAGCATGTTGAACGCATTTTTTCAATTTTGAAATACAAAGCATCATTCTCCGGATAACAGTTGCCATACGTTGCCATCACAAACAGACACAAGTCATCTTCGACAAGCGGCTCTTCGGGAGATAGCCGGCGTGGTGGGGATCGCTCAGTAGATACCCAAAATACCAGCCGTTCCTCGTCTCATGCGTGACCTGACAAGGCATGGAACAAGTTTACAGCTATGTAAAGCTATATCTTTGTGTCTTGTTGAAACCAAAATGGGGTGGTTGTTGGCTTTGGCAAAATCATGCTAAGAAGATTTGCAAAGAGTTCTTCTCAGATTGGTATGGGTCAAAAAGGGTCCGGAATTGTTTTGGCAATTATGTTTTTTCAGTTTTGGGATTTTTTGTGGATCTGCTGTTCTGTCCGTTTTCCTTGCAATTTGCAGCATTTTGGAGCTACAAGCTGCCATTTCAACGGTATTGCAACATTTTGGAGTTCGAACCTCTCATTTTCCATGACATTTGCAACAGTTTGGTGCTCAAACTGTTCATGTTGGATGGTATTTTGCGACTAGGGGCCACTTAGGGTTTGTTTGGGTTTGTTTTAGGGTTTATTTAGGATTGATTTAGGGTTGGCTTGGTTTTTTAACGGTTGTTTTTGGCGTTTTTCTTTAAGGGTTGGTTTTAGGGTTGGTTTGGGGGGCTTATTTATATAGATAGCGTTGGTTTAGGATCTATGTAGGGTTGGTTTAGGGTGTCTTTAGGCGTGGTTTAAGATCATGTCGGATCTGTTTCAGGTTGGTTTAGGTTTCAGTCAGAGTTGGTTCAAGGTTCATTTAAGTTTGGTTAAGATCTATTTGGGGTGGGTTCAGGAATTATTTAGGGCTGATTTAAGGTTTATTTAGTGTAAGTTTCAGAGGTTTGTTTAGGGGTTACTTAGGGTTGCTTTTGTTTTTTGAGTGGTGTTAGTTTGGGTTTATTTAGGGTTGGTTTAGGGTTTGTTTGGTGTAAGTTTCAGGGTTTACTTAGAGTTGCTTTAGGGTTGGTTTAGGGTGTACTTTGTGCATGTTGGTGCTTATTTAGGCTTGAGAAGCACAAAAGCAGAAAACAGCAGCGAAGCAGAACAGTGGAGAAGCGAAGAAGCAAAGAAGCAGAACAGCAAAAAGCAGAGAAGCAGAACAGTGGAGAAGCAGAGAAGCAAAGAAGCATAAAAGCAGAAGCAGGGAAAAGCAGAAAAGCAGAAAAACACAAAAGCAAAGAAGCAGGGAAACAGATATCCAAAAAAAAACACAGTAATTCCCAGAAAATTAAAAAAAAAACTGTCAAAAAGCCTCCTACCCTGGCTTTCACATCCCAAATTTGCGGCCAGAAGACACAACATGTTGGTAAGTGGCGGATATCCACGACAACCCTTGCCTGATAACCCAACCACTACTATGGGATCATATAACCCATGACTCTATTGATTCTGGGATGTAGACTGCATTCCCACCTAAAATGGTTGCTTATGTACTGTACTGCAACTATGACACACTATGGCACTATGGTATGTAACCCAGACCCATGCCCCACGGAACCTCAACAAGTTGCCCCACGGAAAGTTTCACAAACCGCTCTGCCGGTTCGACCGGAACTGGCAGGGCAAAGCACGGGGCAAAGCGCGAAAAAAACGATGCAACTTGATGGTTCAGCCACGTTGCCAAGCCAAAAACATCAGATACTCAACTGGTTCATACTGGTCTCAAATGGGTTTCATCTTCGTGAAAGGCGAGATAAAGTTGAAACGATGAAGTGTGAATCAAACGAGAATCATCTGAGAATCATCTTGCTTCACGAACCATTGCAGTAAACAAGCTCGAAGCCAAAGGCTTAGCTGGGTTTGGGCAATACAAGCACTTCCAGGTAAGATACTTCAGCGAACTGCTAAGCATTGCTGAGCCGTGATCCGAGAGCAACAACCAGGGCAGCTCCACGCTTGGGCTCAAAAGGATATAGCACGACAGCACAAAAGCTCTTGGCATGATCCTGCAGCGTCGGATCAGTGAGGCTCCCACTTTCACCTCAAAACAGAAAGCTTCATGAGTCTTTAAGCATTAAAATATATTAAAATTACGCAAGACTCAAGTCTAAATAATGGTGTTCTTGGAGGCGACTTGGCAAGCACCGGAGATAAAGCTGAGAGAAGCCCTGAGCTCTCTCCAGGCCAAGAGCATGGTGTCTCGGTGAACAAATCACTTGCTTCGGGGAACCGGGAGATCTTTGTGATTCGGGCAGAGACGTTCATCCTCATCCTCCTCTGAAAATGGGAACGTTCGTGGTTGGTAGCGTCTGAACATAAGGTCGCTACTCAACATGAGACATGACCAGTCAACCTGTGGCTCACAGGCTCTTGAAAAGAGGCACAGATCCCCAAACGGCTCAAAATCGTTGACCCAAATAAAATCAAAACATGGCGAATGATGCCCCATTCTTCAGCCCCAAGTCCCATGAGAACCACGGAACAAGACGCCGTGAACGCACCTCGTCCTTTTGTTGGCTGCCCATCGACGGGGAGTGTTCCACCACATACTGCTTGGCCTTGGAGCCATGCCATTGCCAAGGTTGGCCCAGAGATTACCCTCCGGTAATCAAACATGGCTTGCTTTTATAGATGATGTTCTCATTAAAAACATTCATTTATTAAATAGTGAATTTCCCGTTGCCGCGTTTGATTGCCACAGAAAACCATGGCTATAGTTAGTTAGATGCGCCATAGATTAGTGACGTGCTATTGATCGTTGCTGATTGCCCAGGCATTTTTTCGGTGGGAAGGAGATCTGGTACTAGGCCAAGAGCCAAACTTGTTGTCTACAACTCGAGGCATTCAGAAATTCTTCACGAAAAGAGCTGGACGAGCCCAAATAGTCAGTTAATTCCAGGAGAGTCAACAATTCGTGGTTATATCTCCAGCAAAATATGTTTGTGCAACAACCTATAAATTGGTAAGAATCATCAACCAACCTGGGTAAATACGGTGAACAGTCTCCCATAATATTCCCAGTATATCCTCATGATATATCCATATTAATAGCTTGCCCCCAACACCCCAGATACGGATGAGAAATTGCCAGATAAAGAGGTAAAATTACCTATTTGCCCCCTGAAAGTTGCTGTAGTCTGCATTGACTATGGTCAACCAACAGGTGGAATAATCTTCTATTCCCACTACAGTACATGGAGGTTTCCAATCCATGGGGGTACCCCTTAATCATCATATTAATAGGGTTTTCCACTATAAACTATAAACCATCCACTTTGGAGATCCACCATTTACGGAAACCCCCCATATACCTACACATTAGGGGAACTGGGAATCCAGTGGCTAAGCGAGCCAGGTCTGAGCGTAGTGGTTGCACTTCCTTCGTCGCGACCTGATTGCGTTAGGTTAACGGTAGCACGAGGCGTGGTTTCAGGGATTGACCATCCATTTCTTGGCGGGAAGCATACAGTATAAAAGTGATTTAACCAGCAAAAAAGGTGATTTAACCAGAAAAAATACCCAGTAAATATATATACATATATATATATGTAGTAAAGACAGGAATGAAATATACCATAATATACCATAATAGGGATACAATCGGATATACATAGTGGTATGCATAACAAACAACATAATGCATATGTGGGCTTCTCCCACATGAGGATACTCCAAAATTGCCTTTTAATAGGAACAATGATGACAAACAGTGACAAACCACTTCTATCACATGTGGATGAGGGGAAAGGACAGGACTGCCTGAAGTCCCGTCACATCGGCTCCCAATCTGTGACGTGAGTCAAATCAAGCAAAACATGCAGCCTACATATACTAATAGAGGCCTAGTCATGGTTTTACATCTTTTAGTCATCTATTCTCATATTTCTTTGCCATCGTTCACTGAATCGAAATTGGTGGGTTTTGTGGTTCTCCACGTTTTTGCAGCCCAAGGAACTTGATTGCGAGTCCTAAAATAGCGGATCAGCACTGCCGGCATCACACGAAAAAACCTGGCGACACGGAGGATCCGCGCTTTTGGGACGAGATGAAGAATTCCGAAAAAACCAAGAAACCCATATCAATCATATATAAACCATGGTAAATCATATATAAACCATGGTAAATCATATATAAACCATGGTAAACCATATATAAACCATGGTAAACCATAGGATTTTGCCATACTAAACCCATTCTCGAACAAAGCCATATCCATCGGCTGCTTCGGCTGCTTCTGATAACAAGCGGGGGATCGCAGCCCTGAGGGCCACACCAGCCCAGGCGGGCACTCAGTGCACCCAACGCACAGATAGCAAAGAGCCTGGCATGCCACGACTGGCTGCGGGTCAGAATTCGCTTGAGAACATGAAGAGTTCATGTAGAACTATAAAGATAGGCTGGTTGATAGTTTCACAGAATCTCTGTATGTATGTATGTATGTAAATTTATATAAATACCCTATATTGATATAAATATATATACAGTACATAAATGTATATGCATGTATATACATATATATACACGTGTATCTCTATACATTTTTTTGCTCGACCCTTTGAGTTTCCTCGCTGTATATATATATCCGCCGACCCCGCTTGCAGCAGGGGGAGCGCGTCAGAGGAGGAATTACCAGCAGCAAGGGCCAAGAAGTGATTACAAGCAGCAAGGGCAAGAAGCAAGAAAACAAGAAAGAAGAAGCAA
>Ga0126342_10020441_pt1 | contig 11128 bp, 10 predicted proteins | sample Cyp1metagenome_FD_92528 | JGI IMG/M metagenome (GOLD analysis project Ga0126342, IMG submission 92528) | Coral microbial communities from Lord Howe Island, Old Settlement Bay, Australia - Cyphastrea 1 metagenome | ecosystem: Host-associated > Invertebrates > Cnidaria > Coral ...
AAAACCTCTACTTAGAACATCCCGTGAACATATATGTTCTAAGTAGTGGTCCAGGATCTCTACTTAGAACATGTTTTGGAATTCCAAAACCAATGTTCTAAGTATATGTCCGGCACTATACATCTAAATTACATTTCATTAGGGTTTACTGTAATCTATCTTTTTGGGGTTGCCATACAGCACGGTTGGCCTTCCAAAACTCCAAATCCAGGGCTGAAATCCACCAGGCCCTGGAGCAGTCCTTGATGGAAGAGACGAAGCGAGGCGTTGCAACTAGCAATCACCTGACGAATGTTACATAGCTATGGTATATCTATGGTACATCAGGTGACATCAACCTAGCAATCCTCTATGGTACATCAGAGACATCAGATGTTTTTTTTTTTGTGACCAGCTTTTGGAAGCAGCCGACATGCGATATTTAAGGGCAGTTTCTCGCAACATTTGGAATGCTGAGCAACGGTGTCTATAGGAGTGCAACATTCAGCACAGGAGCTTTCCACAAAAGTCTTTCGCAAGACTTGGATTGTGTTAAGAGTGTTCTACGGGAGTCTTCAAAGAGATTGTAATGATAGAGAGTCGTACAAAACCGACCGAAGGTCGTAGACGAGTGGACTCTTGTTTTTGCAGCTTCCTAAGCCAATCTCCTTCTAAATAAAAGTCTGCCAGAGACTTTCCAAAGTTGTTGTAGTTGTAGAATTTGTAAAAAACATGAAAAAGAATGAAAAAGACATGTTGCTGTCGAGTGGGGTGCAAAGTGTTGTGCAACGATCATAAATTCATCGCGCTGCTGCCTGAGGGCAAAATGGATCCAAAATCATGGGGCTACCCCCAAATCAGCCCAAATTTATCCATTGATTCATAGGATTTTCATAGGATTTTCATAGGATTTTCCATGAAATCAACCATCCAGCGATTTTAGGGGTACCCCCATTTGGGCCAGGTCAGGAGGATCGTGTGAAGTGCAGTGAGTCAGCTCAGGTGCGAGCCGTGGTGATGCTTCTCATTTTGTTTTTTGACTTTTTTTTTCATTTTTTTTTTCTAATTTTTCCATTTTCTTTCATTTGGTCTAATTTTCTTTTGCTATTTTTCTATTATTTTTCTTTCATTTGTTTTTCATTTTCTCTCATTTCCAGGTGACTCTTGGACCCACTTTCTTCCACTTTGTCCCACTTTGTCCAACATGTTCCTTGGATGTCAGTGACTGCAGGCCCTGGCTTCTCTGGGACAAGACTTGGAGGACGGAGAAGTTCGGCAATGCGGCATACTGTTTTGGTGGGACAGGCATGTGTGTGTATATATATATTATATGTATAAGCAATAATCATATATATATATATATATATTACATGCCCCAGAACATCAGTAGCCACTCTTCATGGAGAGGACAGAAGACTTTATGGGTTTGATGGTTTGATGGCTTGGTGTTTCATCGCAAGTTTCATCACACCAGGCTACAAAGGAGAGCTTCCTCCAGGAGCAGAAGGAGCTCAGGTTGGAGCTCATACGAGGCGAGGGAAACATGGGGTTCCTCATCGACAATCTCGGCTGTATCCCATGAGTGTCAGCTGGTGACAAAGGTTTTTGTTGGAACTGTCAGCTTCACACTTTTCCACAGAGATTGTAGCATTTCTATGCATTTCTGCGACCTTTAAGACGACCTGTCTTGACATACAGAGCTATGTCCAGCCGTGCGATGTGATGCCCCATGGCCCCATGGTTTGGGCCTAGGGCAGCGAGACCTTTCCAATGAGTTGAAGCCGCAACTGTTGGAGCTGACCTCTGCGTTGATGAGGAGTCAGGAGATTTCTGAAATTGATCGCTTGGGATTGGTCGGATCCAAGATATCCAAGGATGCGGCGATGCCCAGGGTACATCGTCGATTGGAACTTTGTCCCTTCGGTTTTTTTATTTTTCACACCCCCAAGAAACCATAGTGTAATAGGGGATTGACACATATTTGGGGCCACTTATTATGGGTGCTTAAGGCTGGGGGATGGGATTATATCCAGGGTTACCAGGAAGTCACTTCGCAACCAGTGCCTGGCGTGGCTTGTTCGCTGCTGTGAACCTGCAAAACACCACTGATATTTTTGGAGGAGTTGACTGAGGAGGCTCAAAAGGCCCATCCGTGTTGTCTGAGGTTGCGTGGTTCCTCCAGAGATTGTCACGCTTGAAAGTTGTAACATGTTGCAATACCATGTCCCATGAAAAACACCCAGAAATCATGGTTCAGGAGAGAGCTGCACATACCCGGCCTGGTAAACGTTGACAAAAAGCTATTGAAGCCATGGCCCAGTCGAAATAGTTGATATATATATATGTATATACCCAGCTAACAGTTCGCATGGCATAGCATGGTGGATCTTTCCAGTTCGTTTTTTCTATGTTTACCAGGCCGGGTATTTGGATGATGGTGAGGCCGTGGCGCGTTCTGATGCTGCCTGGAGACCGGAGGCCTCCGTCACCAAAGGGCGCGATGGATGTGTTCGCCCTGCAGTGAACTGTTGGTGAAATCCTTGGATTTCCAGTTGCAAGAATTTCTGACATCATATTTTCAGTAGAAACAAAACTGATCCGCAAGTCACAAAAAGTTGTATCCATAGCTGCCTTCAATACTGAAAAGCTACGAATTTTGGAGGACTTTGCCCCCCGTTTTTTCAATCGACAGGTGCAGGATCTGCGCAGTGAGGCTGGGGTGATCCCTGGAAAGGCATCCCAGTAAGCTACGGTAATAACTAATATCCATATCATACCCTAGTTCTGTGCGTATATATCTATATATCTATATATATATATTCTAATATAATATATATATATTTATCAATGTCTATATCTATATCCATCGACATATATATATATGCATATATGCATACATAATCATACATATGGGTTACATGCAACGAACATAAGAAGGCAGGGCGACCAGAGGATCTTCAATGCGGTGTGTGGAGAGGCTGCTTCCCACCAGAAGACGCTGGAGCAGTTGAGCTCCCAACGCGCAGCATGGGCTGCGGGAAACCGCTGTTGATTCCACTTGAATATGGGAAAATCGTGGGAACATCATGGGAAAATACAGCATCCGAAGCAACTTTCCTGCTTTTGGGAGTGGGGAAGCAATGGAATCTCCATGATGAGTGAGTTTTGGTGGCCTTCCCCGGGCCTTCCCCACTCAATTTGTTCAATTCAACTGTCCGGAGATTTTTTTTTACGAACTCACTGCGACGTCAGTGGAATGATGTAGTAGGGGTAGCTATCCCCAAATATCCTTAATTTCAGGTTAGTGAATTGAACTGTTATCTCATGAATATCCCGAATTTTGCAATGAACTCCAGGCCATTCATTGGAGGGTAAACCCTAGATTTTCTGATCCCCACTTTACTTGGACATTGAGAAAACTTGTGAATTTCGCCGAATTTTCCCCGATTTTTCCCGGGGAACATGGGGAAAATGGTCTGATTTTCACCAGGAGTTTTCCAGATGGCCGAGGCTGGAAGCTGAGAAGGACACTTTGGCTAAGGGCCTACGAGAGCTTCAGCGTTTGGGAGCCCGGGGAGTTTGACAAATATGTCAATGGTTGTGTCTCTTTGTGATGCATATTTGCGTGCATACTGAATATATGATAATATGATATGTGTATATATAGTTATGATTATATATATATATGATATGTATATATATAACATATGTGGATGTATATGTATGTATATATATAGTTATGTATGTATATAGTGATGTAAAGCGTTTACACACAGAAGCTTTTACACGGAGGAGTATTTGCACAGAGGGGCTTTTGCACACACACACAGGCGCCTTTACACACAGAATCTTTCACACAGAGAAGCCTTTACACAGAGGAGCTTTTGCAGACAGACGCCTTTACACACAGAAGCTTTTACGCACAGAGAAGTCTTTACACAGAGGAGCTTTTACACATAGATGCGTTTACACAAGCTTTTACACAGAGAAGCCTCTACACAGCGGAGCTTTTACACACAGACGCGTTTACATGCAAAAGGTTTTACATGCAGAAGCTTTTACACACAGAAGCTTTTACACTGAGAAGCTTTTGCAAAGAGAACCCTTGCACAGTGTGACGTTGCATAATGGCAACTTTTCACCAGTTTTGTGGGAAATGCTGCGCCCAGGACCGGGACAACCGTTTTGTGCGAGCCTGCGCAATCGAAATGCACATGGACATGTCACAAGATCATACAAGAGCAATTTTGAGTGAGAATTCTCAGGGGAAATGCCGTGCCCCAGGAGCTAGCAAAACTCGCGCCGCAGACTTCGTGCGAGCCTGCGCAATCGAAATGCATTGCATCTGAATTTTTAATTTCGCAATTCTACACACCAGTTTTGGACGTTCGACCCTCTTTTCGTGCGAAGGGCGGCGCTGTCACCCACAAAATTCGCATTTCACCACACGTTTGTGCGTCCTACGTCCGACACGCACGATCTCTGCGGAGGGTTGATTACGTAAAAGCTTTGCCGCATAATGTCGGAGCTTAGCTATTCACAGAATGCCTTGGATCCACCAAGTTTGCACCTGGATTGCCAGGGAAGCACCAACTCGTCAGTAGGATTTCTTTGGAGCCCATCATTCCGATGTGTCGGCAGCAGTTAAGATAGTGTGGGCTCCGCCGTTGTCGTTTCCTTTGATGCTGACATTCAAACCAGCTTCGAGGTCATTGTCTGTGATGGGTTGGTTGAAGGTCATGAGCCTTCCATAAGGCGACATGCCTGTCGTGTGATGCGACTCTTGTCCATCGCCATCCCCATCATCGTTCAATACCACCAGTGAAGAAGAAACTGGGCAATATGGAACATGTTCGTGCCCTCCAGCTGTTGACCCGGCTCCCACACGCACATAATAACTTTCCCGAGCGAAGAGAGCGAAGGAATATTTATCGCGGTGGCAAGCCTAAGTAGTGACAGCCCTCCAGATGATTGGACGAGTCCTTTCCCAGAATCTCCGTCATCAAGCACTTGCACCAAACCGTGTTGTACTGTATCTGGTTGTTTCACATTCTATGTAGCAATGAGGCTCTAAATCTTTTATCCAATGTCTGTGAATTGAACTAGTCTCTGCACTGTACTGTTTGTTTTTCACAAGAACTTTGTGGAAGCCGCGCGTTATCTTCTCACATCCAAGCCTTGCGCGCGAAAATGACTGTGTCTGCGTAGTTTTGATTGACGGGTTTCAGTCATAATGCTAAGATATTGACTTCAAATGTCACGTGACTGCTTTCCATGTTTTATGCGACGTGTTCATATCTATATTTCGTATTTGTTCAAGCGTACAGCCATGCAGTTTGTCTCTGGATCTGTTATCAGCTGCAGAAACCCATGCATAGAATATGGATGAACACGGTACCTTTGTCAACGACTGCTTTAAATTCGGCAAATTGCGGGGGGGGGACCCTTTTGTGAACTTCAACATGCCTTCTTTCAATGTCAAGTGTAGCCAAGATCTGTTTAATTTGGGAAACCCATTTTTTTTCCCCAAGTCTGATCCAAAGTTATTGACGTATTGTTTTTTTTTGAGGGTGTCCGCTTATATTATTTTCTTTTTTTCTCCATTTTTCTCGCCTTTTCTAAGTTCTCCAATTGATAGAACTTGAAAAATTGTCCAAACTGCTGGATTGCGTAAATACACTTGGATACTGACATTCATGTATGTAAATATGTAAACGGTGGTCAATGTATATATGGAGAAAATACTTCTCAGAGTGGTGAGTCGGTACCTATATATATAATCATATATATATATAATCATATATATATATATATATGTATATGTGTGTGTAAATACATATATATATATATATATATGTATATACATAACCATGATCAAATACTTAGAATATGCAATTGTTCAACCGTTCGGGTATCCTCAAAAAAAATGGAATATTCGAGGTAATTTTTATTGAGTGACGCCATGATGAGGACCGGGTGTTTCCCTTTGACCCGAACCACGTGGAACTTACATGAAACCGATTGCAATTCCCCCTGCTTTGTACCCCTGCAATTCACTGATGAAAGAAAGGAGTATCCATGTCTGGCTTTCGACCTCTTCCGCCTGCTCTGCTCCTCTGCGCGTTCTCGCGGCTTCTTTGGAGATCGCCGGACCTGAACAATACGTGGCAGATAGAATGTCAGAAGACATGTCACACAAAAATGTCAGACAAAAATGCCACAATGTATGTCAGAGAAAAGGTCGGACAAAATGCCAGAGAAGATGTCCTAGACTACAGTAGATGTTTGATCGTATGTCAGATAGAATGCCACAAAACTGCCAACAGGTAGGTCGGAGAGAATCTTGGACAAAATGCCAGATAAAAGACAAAATGTCAGAATGTACGTCAGAAGGGAGGTGAGATAGAATGTCAAAATATTCGTCAACAAAACACGATAAAGTGTCAGATAGCATGTTTGGTAACATGTCAACTGCAATGTCAGAATATGTGTCAAACCAAGGCCGGATAGAATGTCAGAATATGCCAGATAAAGTCTCAAAATTTATGTCAGAGAATATTCCAGCCTTTTTTTGTGCGATAGCATGTCAGAATATATGCCAAAGGAATGTCACGTTTAACATGTCAGACACAATGACAGACAAAACGTCAAAATCTATGTGAGGAACATTGACCGAATCTACGTCAGAGAAAAGGAACGAAGGTATATGCCAGATAGAATGTCATGTCAAAATCTGGTCAATTTTCAGCTGCATTGCCGGAAGACATGTCATGGCGGGGATCGCTCGAAGTTTGTTGCACGGAAAAGGGTCGGTTGAGTGAAAAACTTACCTGAAACAGCTGCCTGAAACCAGTGGCATCAGGTGACCAACCCTATCCATGTCAGTGTGCTTCGAAATAAAACGCATGTTTGATCGGTGATGTTTCTACTCAAAATTGATGCAATCTTTGAAAACTCAACGGTGACTGATGTTGTGATACACCCAATAGCTGCAAGAAATCGATGAAACAACTCGCCTGGAGTTGTTGGGACCCTGGTTTCTGGTGTTTTTTTCATTGAAGAAGCCACCACGCAACAAACCTCCTTGCAATGATGTTCTCTTAAATGTTTTTCGGGCCTAGTGGGAAGCAAAACTAAGTTGGAGTCCTTGATGGATTTTCCAAGGTCAGGGCGTAAGCCATGAGTGGCGCATACCGCGTTTGCAACAACGTGTAGAGTCCGAGACCCAAGTGACTTTCGAGATGATATGACTTTCATGTACTCAGTGGATGAAAAGGCATTTATTAAAAAAAAACATCTAAACTCACTTGTGACTTGGATTTGACCCATCATGATTGGAATCTCCAAATCATAGTGGGACCATACATGACCGTATTGATCTCTAACTTGACCATGGCAGCCATGGCAGCCATGGCAGCGCCCAGGTATCTGTCCATGGATTCAAAGGATTCCAAAGGTGTTTGGATCGACTCGCCTCACTTCGAGTGCCCAGACGGAGTCAGCCAGAGTTGGTTTCCGTAGTGGGGAATGGTGTAGTTTTGAGATGGGGGAAACTCCATAGTGGGCAAAAGCCCATGAAAAATCGCTGGTTGGTTTATTTCCATGGGAAAATCCCCATGGAAAATCAATGGATGATAACTGGGGGTTTATATCCATGACGAAACGGAAAGCTCCATTCAGTTCCCCGCAGACCCACCCTGCGATGTGACGCTCCTGGGTTTTGCTTGATGAGTTTTGTTTTTGAATTCTTGCAAGATGTTTTCATTGCCCGAAAAACTGGTGCCCCAAAAATGGTGGATATGCCACTTTATAGAAAAAACGTTTTTCCCCGAGTTTTTCCCGATGTTTTCCCAACACTTTGGACTTCGACCTCCAGCGACTTGCTGCAGTGGTCATTCCAGTGCCAGCGATTCTGCCATCCCTAGGCTGGAGGGCTTGGGGCCTTTCGTATTGCGCTTTTATCCCAGAGGTGTCGAAAGCCCAGCCCAGCCGCTCGAGCCACTTGAGCTGAAGAATCAGATCACTGTGAAGCCTAGAGATGGATCATAAGATATCAGCGATTTCTCCAATGATCAAAACATGATACAGTAGGTATTACTATGGTTATATGATACTATATGATACTGTTGATGGAAGAAATCCTGCACCACCTTGGATGGTTGAAACCCTATAAATAATGGGATAAACCACCTATCAACTGGTGTAGGATCTCTTCCATCCACAGTAGTACTATGGTTTTGTCATGTTTTGTCCCTTAGATCATGGTGTTGATCTCAGTTCCAAGGTCTGTGGAGGAGATGGTCTATGTGCTGTGGGTGTCTTTGCGCCCAATCGAGCCGGCAGAACTGCAGGGAAGCCTGATCGGTCGAGTTCGTCAACTTCAGCGGTGTTTTTTTCCGCCGATTTCTGGATGGTTTTACCATGGGTTTTACCTATGGTGATGTTCCCGTTCACCTTTGTTCACTAGGTTGTGATTCTTCTTCCTTTGAGCAGTCAACTTGTGAACTCCACCATTTATTTTAAGTGGACACTGTGTAATGATGTTATTTTTGCTGCAAAAATGATCAGCAGTTGTCACATTTGCTTCACAGAACTTTGCGACAGGGGCATAGCATTTTGCTTTTGTTGATGCTTTTGTCCATATGTCCATCGGCCCGTGCTGAACTTTCATTGAAGTTTAGTTCCCAATGTACCACGAGTCTGGCTGTTTCCTACTGTGACCGTCGCATACTGCGGCGATTTTTTTGGGTTTGTGAGACACATCCATGTGGAGGTTTCCTGAGTCATGGGCGTAGCCCAAGTCACCATGGGTTTCAATGGGTTTTATGTTCCAATGACTTGGATGAAAACTGGGGGTACCCCAATGACTTAGGAAACTTCTATCGACTTTTGGTGAGACACATCCAGTTGAAAATGTCTGTGGCTTCTCCAAGGCACTCCCTCTACGACTTGAGCTGCGTTGGGCACCCAGCCCTCGCAATGAAATCATCGACGCGGTCAGTTGATGTGGTGACTCTTCTCTGACGAGACCAGAGTGTGGAATGGACTTGACCGTTTTCCAAGGTATCAGCGACCTTCGGAAACGTGCCTCTGCCCAAAGTGAGGCTTGCGGTTTCCGATGTTTTCCGCTATGCCAAGTGTTTCATTGATTGAGAAGTGGTTGTTCTTTGCAGATCTGATAGGTAGCATGGGATCCAGCATGAAGTTCCAGGTCTCTTTTAGACCCAACAAAGCCTAGCGAAAGCGCGAAAGCATCGAAACGTTCAACGCTAAACGGTAAAACTCCATGGGTGCAGGCGGATGGCGTGCTGTGGCTAGCGCACAGCTTTGCTACGTTGGAAGCACTGAAGGATGAACTGCTGATAGGCAGCCAACTGCAGATGTTTCATATTTATCAAGAGAAGGTGCCCAGATTTGGATAGTCTTAAGATTTTCACAGCTTGAAATGCGGTGGGAGCACCTTATTGATGAGGTTGCCACATTCAGATTCACCCAGATTTCGGAGTCTGGCGGCCATTGCAGGTGTAGATATTCCGCCCTTTGCTTGGAGCGCTCTAGAGCGAAGCACCTCGCGACCCAAGGAGCACTCTGAAGCAGTTTATAGCAGTTTCCAGTTTCCAGACCCAGTTCCACATCAATCTTCCACATTGATTTTCAACACTTCTCTCTTTTGCGGCGTTATCAACTTGTCGTCCTTCTTTTTGTGTTGTTCTTGCAGTGCTGGTGTAGGAGTATGGACTCACGGGAGCCGTCGCGGTGAATCCCTTCTGCAAAACACCTCTACAGGTCCGGATCTGTGGTCTATACCGTGGGAAGCGTGGGAATGGTGAAGACGAGGCATGGCGCACGTGGCACACGTGGCACGCGTGGCACACGTTGCTCAGAGGTTTGGCTCTTGTGAGTTATTCGCCCATCACAGGGGGACCATGGAGTACCACTTTCTGACTTGAATGAAGAAAATCCATGAAAATCCGGCATTGCTTAGGGCGGAAAGCCTGTCAACTCGTGCTGGCCATCCCTCAACATTTTCGCATATTTTCGCTGCAATTCTTGACCTGTCCCCAACAAAGGCCACGGGAAACGAACTGTCGAGTTGGCATGGGAGCCGGCTGCCGGTGTCGGCTTGCCCTGCTGGGATCCCAAAATTGCCGTGTGGATCACCGAGGTGGAATACACATTGATTATCAAGGGGAGGGCCCCATGATCAGCTGCAGATTTGCATAGATTTGTATAGGTTTGTCCAATAAATATGAACTGAAAACGGGTCAAAACCTTTGAACTACATTTAACTACCGTATTTGGGGGGGATGAGCCGGATGAGCATTCATTTACCAATGGTTTTGATAGAAAAAAGGTTTTTTGTTACCAGTGACGAGGCAGACGATGCAAAAGTGCCCCCCTAAGTGTTCAAGTCGTGGCTGCTTCATGGTCTTGGTTCTTCATAGACATTCATAGACATTCATAAATAATAAGCAAGCAGTGAAGGGAACTGATAATCATGATTCATGATACGCATTAATGCTCATACTGTATACTGTATATACTTATACATGACAGCTATTAAATGTTATTAATGCTATATCTATGCTATATTAGTGCTAACATCCTTATCGATGGTTATTAACTTTCTTAACAATTATATTGATACGCATTCGTAAGCAGTGAAACATACTGATAGACATTGATTGTCATTGACACTGCTCGCTAAGCATTGATGCACACCGATCATTGATTCGCACTGATAATCACTGATAAACCTTGAGGTACATTCATAAACCATGATAAACGGCAAAGTGGTAAACCTTCTTATCAAGAATGGATAAACATTGTTTTAAACAGTGAACAATGACGCTGACGATCATAAACATCCCGCCGGGTGCGGAATCGCGCGTGTAGGCGCATCACCATGGTCAAAAAATGACAACCCTTTCAGTGTTTCGTAGCCGTCTCAAAGTAAAAATCCTTAAAAAAAAAAGGGTCATTTTTTCTTGCGTTTGGCAACCCTTCCACACGAAATCCGGACCTTTTTTTGCCTTGCCAGTTTCAGTGATCATTGTGCATGTAGACCTGTGCATCAGTAACGTGTTCAACTTCAAGCGAATGTTAACATCCCCACCCCACCCCACCCCATGCTCAGCGTAGCATCAAT
>Ga0126342_10020442_pt1 | contig 11127 bp, 7 predicted proteins | sample Cyp1metagenome_FD_92528 | JGI IMG/M metagenome (GOLD analysis project Ga0126342, IMG submission 92528) | Coral microbial communities from Lord Howe Island, Old Settlement Bay, Australia - Cyphastrea 1 metagenome | ecosystem: Host-associated > Invertebrates > Cnidaria > Coral ...
GATAGATGGGATAGATAGATAGGATAGATAGATGGGATAGATAGATAGATAGATTGATAGATAGATAGACAGATAGATAGATAGATAGATACATAGATAGATAGATAGATAAGATAAGATCAAATAAGATCAAATAAGATAAGATAAGATAGGATAAGATTAGGTTAGATTAGATTTAGATTAGATAGATTAGATAGATAGATAAGATAAATAAGATGGATAAGATAGATAAGATAGATAAGATAGATAAGATAGATAAGATAGACAAGATAGATAAGATAGATAAGATAGATAAGATAGACAAGATAGACAAGATAGACAAGATAGACAAGATAGACAACATAGACAAGACAGACAAGATAGACAAGATAGACAAGATAGACAAGATAGACAGGATAGACAGGATAGACAGGATAGCCAGGATAGACAAGATAGACAAGATAGACAAGATAGACAAGATAGACAAGATAGACAAGATAGACAAGATAGGCAAGATAGACAAGATAGACAAGATAGACAAGATAGATTAGATAGATTAGATAGATTAGATAGATTAGATAGATTAGATAGATTAGATAGATTAGATAGATTAGATAGATTAGATGGATTAGATAGATTAGATAGATTAGATAGATTAGAAGGTTAGATAGGTTAGATAGGTTAGATAGGTTAGATAGATTAGATAGATTAGATAGATTAGATAGATTAGATAGATTAGATAATTTAGATAGATTAGTTAGTTTGTTTGTTGGATAGATAGATAGATAGATAGATAGATGGATGGATGGATAGATAGATAGAGAGAGAGAGATAGATAGATAGATAGATAGTTAGATAGATAGATAGATAGGATAGATAGGATAGATAGGATAGATACGATAGATAAGATAGATAGGATAGATAGGATAGATAGGATAGATACGATAGATAGGATAGATACGATAGATACGATAGATACGATAGGTACGATAGATACGATAGATACGATAGGTTCGGTAGGTTCGATAGGTTCGGTAGGTTCGATAGATTCGATCGATTCGATCGATTCGATCAATTCGATCAATTCGATCGATTCGATCGATTCGATCGATTAGATGGATTAGATGGATTAGACGGATTAGACGGATTAGACGGATTAGATGGATTAGATGGATTAGATGGATTAGATGGGTTAGTGAATTAGATGGATTAGATGGATTAGATGGATTAGATGGATTAGATGGATTCGATGGATTAGATTTGGATTAGATTTGGATTAGATTTGGATTAGATGGATTAGATGGATTAGATGGATTAGATCGATTAGATAGATTAGATAGATTAGACAGATTAGATAGATTAGATAGATTAGATAGATTAGATAGATTAGATAGATTAGATAGATAAGATAGATTAGATAGATAAGATAGGTAAGATAGATAAGATGAATAAGATAGATAAGATAGATAAGATAGGTAAGATAGATAAGATAGATAAGATAGATAAGATAGATAAGATAGATAAGATAGATAAGATAGATAAGATAGATAAGATAGACAAGATAGATAAGATAGATAAGATATGTAAGATAGATAAGATAGATAAAATAGATAAGATAGAGAAGATAGATAAGATAGGTAAGATAGGTAAGATAGATAGATAAGATAGATAGATAAGATAGATAGATAAGATAGATAGATAAGATAGATAGATGGGATAGATAGATGGGATAGATAGATAGGATAGATAGATGGGATAGATAGATAGATAGATTGATAGATAGATAGACAGATAGATAGATAGATAGATACATAGATAGATACATAGATAGATAGATATATAGATAGATAGACAGATAGATAGATAGATAGATAGGGAGATAGATAGATAGATAGATAGGTAGATAGATAGATAGATAGGATAGATAGATGGGATAGATAGATGGGATAGATAGATAGATAGATAGATAAATAGACAGATAGATAGATCGATAGAGATAGATAGATAGATAGATAGATTAGATTAGATCAGATTAGGTTAGAATAGATTAGGTTAGATTAGATTAGATTTAGATTAGACTAGATTAGATTTAGATTAGATTAGATTCGATTTAGATTAGGTTAGATTAGACTAGACTAGATTAGATCAGATTTAGGTTAGATCAGGTAGATTAGATAGATTAGGTAGGTTAGATAGATTAGATTGATTAGATTGATTAGATAGTTTAGATAGATTAGATAGATTAGATAGATTAGATAGATTAGATAGATTAGATAAATAGATAGATAGATAGATAGATAATTAGATACATAGATAAATCAGTTAAATAGATAAATAGATAAATCAGATAAATCAGATAAATCAGATAAATCAGATAAATAGATAAAAAGATAAATAGATGAATCAGATAAATCAGATAAATCAGATAAATCAGATAAATAGATAAAAAGATAAATAGATGAATAGATAAATAGATAAATAGATGAATAGGTAAATAGATGAATAGATAAATAGATAAATAAGTAGTAAATAGATAAACCAGATAAATCAGATAAATAGATAAATCAAATAAATATAGATAAATCAGATCAATAGATAAATAGATAAATAAATAAATAGTAAATAGATTCATAGATAGACAAATAAAGAAATAAATTTCCTATAGATATGTAGATGGAGAAATGGAAAGGTGGAAAGGTGGAAAGGTTGGATAGATGGAAAGATTGAAATATGGAAAGGTGGATAGATGGAAAGGTGGATAGATTGATAGATGGATAGATGGATGTATAGATAGATAGATAGGTTAGGTATGTAGATAGGTAGATAGGTAGGTAGGTAAATAAGTAGATAGGTAAATAAGTAAATAAGTAAATAAGTAAATAAGTAAACAGGTAAATCGGTAAGTAGGTAAGTAGGCAAATAGGTAAATATTGTGTATCTGTATATATAGATAATTATAGATATACATGCCGCAAATTACATATTATATACATATTACATATTTTATAATATTTATGTAATTATATATAGTTATATATACATATATTATCGCTCCTTCATCTCCATTTTGGCAGGTCAAAGCGCCCATTTTCGCACAGCTTTTTGTCCCGGCGATGGAAACCACTGGGGAGCCCTACCCTTCACCGTGTCCTGGTCCACCATGTCTAGCACCTGTCCAGCCTTAGAGATCCCGAACAAAAATGCATAGTTCATGTGTGTGTGTACTTCGGTAGATAGATAAGATTAGATCAGATTGGATCAGATTGGATTAGATTTTGATTAGATTAGATTAGATAGACAGACAAACAGCTAGATATATATATAATTATATATATATACATATAATTCAATCCTCAAGGAGTGGGATGGTTTGATGGTTTACACTTTACACCAGTTTTTGGATGGTTCAGGCCCTCAAGGCATGTTTGGGCCAATTTTTGCAGGGTTTAGGACTAGTTTTGGATTGACAAAAAAACAAGTCTTGGATGGTTCACCCCAAGTTTTGTCTGGTCTTAGTCTTACCACAAAGATGGGAATAGCATGGACATGAAACAACAAAAAATGGTGGATATCAGCTGATTTGAATGAGCTAAATCTTGATCGCTTGACCCCCAAGTGCAAACAAGGTTCCCTGGTGCCATAATTTCGCACCAAATGCTGAGCAACATCGAAGGCCAAGTCATATTTCTGTGACAAGTTCACAGCTAAATTCTCGTGGTATCCTGGCTCACGGATGGTATGTTGACCAATTGGATACATGACTTTGTCTCTTCGTCTCGAAAATGTGGCACCTACCTACATGATCTTACATGTGCTTGCCCCAATTGGATGGGAATGTTCAATGTGTTTCAATCAAAGAAAATAACCAATCTCATGGTGATTTCCATCAGAAAAATCATATCATGATAAACACAATTGGATTTTGAGAGTTCCACTTGGTTCCAAGCCGGAACTGACCCAGTGGCCCTCCTTCAGGGAAGAGGTCCGTCTTGCCAGTGCCCAGCAATGGAGTTTCCAGCGAAATGGAGGGACCGGCCTCGAAGTCAGAGTGAACTGATTGAACCAAGCATTTTCTGGTGTCCTAATGTGACCTATGCATCAAGTCATCGCACAAATGGAAGCACTTCATGCCTTTCACATCTTTCACCGGAGAGGAACCGGGTCCAAGTGGATGAGTGGATGACCCGAAACTGATCTACGCCCAATAGAGACAGGTCAATAAACGCCGACATGGATGGTTTACGATGGAAAATCCCATTAAAATGATTTAAAATGCATGATTTAGGGGTGCTTATAGCAACCATATTGTGTCAAAGGCCCAAGTTTTGCTCAGCTGAGCCTTCTTTTTCAGCTCGGGATGGCGTTGGATCACCTGCTCCACACCATCTTCCGCCATCTCTCGCCAGGTGGTCCACTTCCCACCCGAAACGAAGGTGATGCCGTTGCTGGGATGATGGGAGACCTGAGCAGTAAATCCCACTTTTGATATCTTTTGATATCGTTTAACCAGAACAAGATGGTGATCAAACCTTAAGTTTGCTTACGACTTGAACTTGGGGTATGGATCCCCAGTTAAAACAAGACCCACTATCAGAACTCTGCAAACTCCTTATCCTAACGGATCCTGACGGTCTCAGTAGCCATCAACAGAAGCGTCGCAATCGTCGCACCAAGCAACGACATGGTCCCGGGAGGCGGAACTCTGGTCTTTGGCATTGGGGTCGCCACACAATGGACGAATGCCGTACCATGCAGACATCACATCGCCTGGCGTACCGAAAGATCCGAAAGGTACCACGGAAACCCTAAAAAAAACCGTACCAAAAGGCATAGGAAAATATAGGAAAGCTGGCTGAGCAAATGAGCAGGGGCAACTTTCGGAGACAATCGAAACGGATCGACTAAGCCGAGATGGTTCCCACATTAGTCATTACTAGTCTATAATCTATAAAGTTTTCTAATTCGATTCCTCACGATCCGATGTCTGGTTTTGCCAAGCTTCGGCGTCTCACGCGGAGACTGGGCGACAAGTACTTCTCGCATTCGTTGATCAAGTACTGGATCTCATCCTACGTAACGCAAAGTTTGAGAGTTCGAGCGACTCCCGTCATACCCTATGTGACTGCATGTCTGTGGCTCAATGAGTCTTCACCATGGCTGGAAAGCACCATCAAGTGGATGTGGATTTCTGGATCTATATGGTTGATTCATGTTGGTTCCTCAGTGTATGACGTCCTTCCACCCACTCCCATCCTCCGGCACTTGGTGATGCAGATCTGGCTTTGTTTTCACATCGGTGGTTCCAACCAAGGTGTAGCCCTCCCATGGCAGAAAGAAGAGGAACGAGCCTCGGCAGGGTCGAGCACTGGATCAATGCCGGGTGATGTGGCCATCAAGGCGCCTCGGGATGTCATCATGTCAACCATGCCGATGTGTCGAGGGCAGTAGTAGGGCCTTGGGCAAATTAGCGAAATCTTCCCAGAGACGCCGTTGAACGCTAATCCACAGCAAAGCTCACCGTGCAGCCAACAGTGCAGCCCAAATGCGGAAGCACAATGTGCGTGCCTCAGTCAGCAGGTCTCGGCACATTAAACCAGGCCTCTGGGGTTGGTGGTTGAGATACCTATTCCACGTAGTCAATTGGGGTTACGTTACTATGCCCGGTGGCAGCCCAATAAATGCTTGAAACTTGAAACAAGCAGCCCACAGCAGTCCACAAAGATCCAAACAATATACAAACTCAACCACTGCCAAGCTGCCACCAGATGCATTGACCATTGGTTTCACATCCTGTCCTTCACTAAGCTGTCGCAGGCCATCTGTGAAAGGGCCTCCGCAGTAAATAATCTTTTTGGCCTCAAGCACTCGGGCACTCAGGCATGGGTCAAGATTGGGGATCAAAAAATGGCTTAGTTGCGGTTAGTCCACACAAAATCCCACCAAGATTGAACTGATTGTCATCTGCAGCATGTCTATCTTTTCAATTTTTGGATGGCACCCACAAAAAATTACCTGCAATGACCAAAAAAATGATCAGGCCTTAAACAATTAACAACCTTGACCCGTACCCTATTTGAGTATATTTGGGTTGCGTTTAGCAGCAGTTGGTTACCAAGTGATGTTTGTGAGATCCCCAATTCGAGCAACAAGTGACAAAACCCAGAATTGCCAGCAGCCCTTGGCTCACAGTAGTTTCTCAACTTCTCTTGTGAGCAAGGTGCTTTGATTTGAAAAGGCTTGGCATTTGGATCGGCTTTGTCTAGGACCTGCCCATGAGAACAGAGTCAAGCACATATTGACAACGCACTTGTGGCTCATTACATCCAAAAGCACGCCGTATTTCTTGCCTCAGCACCCTGGGCGACACCTTTCTCATCGAAGAGAATTCGCTCCACCTGTATTGCAGCACATAGCAGCCGATCAGCTGAGATTGATGAAAAGGTAGCAACATCGAAGAAAAGCGGATGGGTCTCAATCGCGGCTTGAACTTGCAAATTATTGTGCATCATAATTGGATATTATTCTGGTTGGTGGTTTCAACCCCTCTGAAAAATATTAGTCAGTTGGGATGATGATTCCCAACATATGGAAAAATAAAAAATGTTCCAAACCACCAACCAGTATTGGTGCTGTTTCAGCCACCTTGGCATAGTTGGAGATTGCTGCGCCATACATGGCAGCAGTGAATGCAATGCAGAGGTTGGTGCGCGCATCATTGTGCTCACCCTCGTAGAAGACAGAGACATACTTCATCCTGCACAGGAGCTCGGAATGTGGAAAGCACGATCAAACAACGGCTACCTCAGGAACCGAAATTAGAGGCGCCACGGTGTATCCAATGTAATACTTCCAGTTGGGTCTGGAGCAAGTGACCACACTTCGCTGTCTGGAAAGACTGGGAATAGTCCAAACAAATTGGCACTGGGAAGCCAGGGTGGCTTCCCCACCAACATCTTCCATCTTGAATAAAAAGTTTCGAGAGATTCACGGTTTTTTGGACCTGAATTCCAGAAACATCGTGGAAAATCAAACAACATTGGGATTTTGTGAGTCTTAAAATCCACCTTCCTTGGTTCTAAAATTCCAGAGGCTCCTCTTGCCATCCATCTGTGGAAAATCTGCTCGAGCGCGCTCGGAGGACATCACAAAGGAGCTCGGAGCCACGTACCTCGGAGTTCGGAGAATCTCCTGATTCGTTGATCAAATGAAGTGGTTCCATGGATGGATTTCATACGCAATTTATTGGGTGAAATAAACGATGAAGAATTTGGGGGCTCACCAACGAAGATGATGATGTCAAGCAAAATCCATGCAAAACCATGGTCTCATATACATTGAAAACATGGAGTGGAAACTCGTGAATTTTCCCTTCAACAGGCCCCAAAAATTACGGGGTCATCACCCCAAATAGCATAGAAAGTTTAGAAAACATTCTGGAAGTTAATTTGCAGGCAGCTCCAAGGTGCTTTCCCAGAAGATCGTAGAATTTGAAGAAAATAACAAACAGCCCTGTGCAAGGGCCCAACGCAGCGGGCGGATAGTCCTCGGCATTCTGCTTGGTTGGATGCTGGATCCAAAGAGACTAGTAGCGTTTAGTAATAGCATTTGGTCCACCAGGATGGGGATGCTTGGTACACCCCTCTCATCAGTTGGGCCATCGTTGCTGTCGAGGGTCGAACGGTGGAGGCCAAATGATCCACTTGTCCAGCCTGGGCTTTCGGAAAGTACTTCGGCTGCCAGGTGAGCAATTTCCTACACCTCTTGTCAGCTGGCTCTTGCAAAACCATGATCATCCCCATTCAAGCTGACAGTATGACACTCTCAACGGGATGAACTAGGATTATAACTAGCCACTGAAGTTGAATCCAAGGGGCGGAACAGCGATGGGTACCCAGTTGGTAATGTGAGGATTCATGGTCAACATGTAGGTTCGCTCACGGAAGCAGCCCAGCACCATGTGCCACGTGCCCATGAAGTCCTGAACCGTGGGTAGAATCCCCTGTGCTTCAGACAACAATCAATCTGCAAACGGAGAGTTTCAAGCCTATTTCCTAGACTTTTCATATCATCATCTTGGATTACTGGGTATGGCATGGTATGGCATGGTATGGCATGGTATGGCAACCCATACCCATCCATGTCCAAAACCCTGTGCCGTCGGCGAGGATCATTCCAAGCCGTGGCTGGACTCGTGATGGAGGAAGGTGAGAAAAGCTTTACCAAGCCCTTCACCAAATAGCGCGAGCCTGGGCCACCGAGCTTCCCCCAATCTGCGGTTGCTGACGTATTGAACCAACATAGGAGGGCAGAAAGTGGGAGAAGGTACAAAATCCATACTGGATACTGAATGAAAAAAAATAAACACAGGAATGGGGATGTCATTGGTAGAGCCAGCCTAAGCATAACAATTGGAGATGTCGCATGATGTCACTACTACATACCGCCCGCAAAGTATACTGTAAGCAGCTGCTACAAACTCCATCCCCGAATTCCCATTGGACAAGTTGCCAGCCCACAGCAACTTGGTCGACTTCGAGGATGTGCCTGAAGCGAAATCTTCCTGGCATCGATACATGGCACTCGAAGACTAGCTATGTCACTTGGCATCTGTGAACAAAGACTGGACTTCTCCCAGGAACTCAACAATCTCAATATGGAAGCTGAAGAATCAATATCGCAAAATATTCCGCCAATAGAAATTGAAATTGTGGAGGTCTCGGAGCGCGGTCGGCAGATGTCCGCAAGTCGTTTTGGTCGAGCGAGGCAGTCGAGACTTTAGGGTCACGTGAGCTGCATGCGATATAAGAAACCGGCACGTCAGTCATGAGTTCGCTATAGTTTGCTACATCAGTGCATTTCAGCAATGATTGCAGCATGGCTGGCAAATTTGCACAATGTTAAAACACCAACCCGAAATTACGCGCGTGCAGGAGACACATGTAACACATGAAGTCTCAAAAGGCACGCTTGACTTGTCCCTAAGGCGGCCCAAGCAAAAGAACAAACATTTCAAACATCAGAACACCGCAAACACTAACGCACATGGTATAGAACACACAAGACGCAGTGGAACATCCTGGGCACACTGAAAGACACAAAATTTGCACCACGAATTGGCCAGGCTTTGCTGGAGGCATGAATTCCAAATTACCTTCATATTATCACTTTTGCACTTTCCCACGTGGTTCAATGATTCCCGCTCGGATAGCTGCCACCTTGGCTTTCTTCCGTTCCTTGAGGGCACCCGCCGGGCAAGCATGGCAGTAGCTACAGTCAACAGCGTTCGAGCAGCCTCGAGGTTTCCAGAACCAAGCACAAGGCTTGCACTGCCCTGTGCCATGCAGTGCTGAACCCTTTGAAGAAGCCTTCGTTGGACACTCTGGGGCTGCTTTCAAACCCTCCTTTGACATGAAGCCCTCCCATGGCAAACAAATCTCCAAGGATCGAAGCTTGTCCGGCGCTTTGTTGGGATAGTCCGGCTCATCCCAAGCCCGAGATGGCACGTCGGAAGTCATGTGGCAGTCTTGCTGCAAGTTCATTCTGCTAAAGGGAACGAACTCCCGAGCATTGATGTTCAAACTGGTCCGGGTCACTTCCTGTGGATGTCCCACAGCCACATTTGCCGCATTGGCCATGTTGACCGCATGTGCCGCGTGAGAAGCATCGCACTCCTGTGGGATGGGTGGCATACCAAAGCACGGCGGCTTGTAGTTGGAATGTGGTGATGGAGTGGCTGGCCAGCAATTCGGCAGGACTACGCCGGCCACGCCTACGCCTGGGCCCACAGGGAGCTGCGCCTTGTGACGCAGGACGTCCTCCCAAGCCTCACCTGAGGGGGAAAGACAGATGGAAAAATCCTGGGGCAGGGAACAGCCAACAAACTCATAGGGAGATGAGCCCAGATGAACAACAACTTGTGATGATGGGTGCCAAAATTCGCTATCACTGGCTGGTGAATAGGACTTTCTATCATTCACTGTGTTAAAAACACCTGTACACTTCAAATGTGGATGTCATCTCCAACACTTGTCGCTACGTACTACTAAGGAATACTATAGTACTGTATATATTTCCACTCATGTCCATATATTTCCAAAGCCTCGCCTGAAATGTAGGATTGGCACGAAGGTGATCGAGTCGTTTGACTGATGGGAGAAGGGCCTCGCACCACCTTTTCGTTCGAAAAGCCAAGGTCATAGGCCCGTGAGATTGGCAAAGGCACAAGGGCCGACGCTGAGGCCATGGTGTAGTACGGCGGCCGGCGAACAGCCTATGGCGTTGCCAACTAACAAAATCCCGGTGGCGGAACTGCCAAATTTGGGCCAACATGGTGACCACATATCGATAGAGATCAACGACATGGCAACAATGTTGAGGCTGTTGAGGTGTCCTGATCATGGGTGCCATGGTGGAAGAGTGAATTTTCTGGAGCTGGTTTCATGTAAGCCAGTCAGAATGTTCCTGATTTCTCACTGCCAAGGCAGCATAGCGCATAGCACATGCATCCAAAGGCAATTTCGGGTGAAAATCAGTTTTCCGCCCAAGCCTGCTCCACACAGGCGACGTTCAAGCCGCGAAGTTGGGCTTCTAATGCTACGCCAGCACCTTTCAAGCAAATCACAAGTTTTTGAGCACACTTTGAAACCCTTGCCAGAATACTACGTGTGTATTTATATATATATACACACACATACATATATTATACACATAATTCTGTATGCATATCTGCATGTCTGTATGCACGTACGTATGCATGCATGGATGTATGTATGCATGTGTGTATGTCATACTGTAAGGGGCTAGAGTGACCGTGTAACTAGGCTGAACTGTGGTTACAAGCAGTCCATTCCGTATACAAAAGTCGAAGAAAACCTTTGGAGTTGAACAGCAAAACAAGAAAACACCTCTCGTCCAAATCATCACATGCACATCCTCGCGCCTCATTGGTATGAGTCCGGCATGAGACAAACCCCTCATACCCTGGTTCATGTCCGCACCACCTCTACCAAATTACAACGGCATAGGCCCCAGATAGAAAAGGTTGGAACTGATGGTTCCCAACGTGGGAACCAAAGGTTACCATGGCAAGGAACTGCCGGTTCCCAGACCTTGAAACTTACGGTTCCCAACCTGGGAACCAGAGGTTAC
>Ga0126342_10020443_pt1 | contig 11127 bp, 10 predicted proteins | sample Cyp1metagenome_FD_92528 | JGI IMG/M metagenome (GOLD analysis project Ga0126342, IMG submission 92528) | Coral microbial communities from Lord Howe Island, Old Settlement Bay, Australia - Cyphastrea 1 metagenome | ecosystem: Host-associated > Invertebrates > Cnidaria > Coral ...
ATTAATGGTGATTAATGGTGATTAATGGTGATTAATGGTGATTAATGGTGATTAATGGTGATTAATGGTGATTAATGGTGATTAATGGTGATTAATGGTGATTAATGGTGATTAATGGTGATTCATGGTGATTCATGGTGATTCATGGTGATTAATGGTGATTAATGGTGATTAATGGTGATTAATGGTGATTCATGGTGATTCATGGTGATTAATGGTGATTCATGGTGATTAATGGTGATTAATGGTGATTACCATCTGGTTATGACATGCACACTTCGCCATGGAAAGAAAATCACCATGCTATATTAAGTTCGGTGTTTACCATCTATTTAACTATGGGCCATGGCTATTTTATAACAGTCATAACCAGAGGCTACATTTATTGTCTGGTGGCTATGAGTCAAAACCCTGGTACCCTAGGTACCCTAAAATAGTTGGTGAATAGATGGTTATTGCCCCAAATATGGTAATAATAGGTATTGACCCATCCCCATTTCACCCTGTGGAAACTCTCAGCACTGCTCCGCCGCTCCACCCTTTTCACCTGCCTAAGTCCTGGCCATTCAGCATGAAGGACACGCACGCCACGCCAACCGCCTAGCCGCAACGGTGGAACCGGTTTTTGGGCCATCCTGGTTGCCTATGGTAAACATCGAAAAAGATGAGGAAAACTCATGGTTTCCACAGGAAATTCGTACATAAATCCTGGGGTTTTCCACATGGAACTGTGAGTTTTTCGGGACAATTCCATTATTCCATTGATCATTCTCATTTGCAAGCAAAAATCAACTGGAGACGATGTCGTGTTTCACTGGCAAATTGAGGTTTTCTGCATTCTTGTCCCTTCGTTCGATTCCGAAAACTGGATTCGCATGGAAAATGGTAATCATGTGGGTATGTCTGAAAATGGGGTATACCCCCAATGAAATAGCCATTTAGTAGGGATAATCAGCAAAGCCATTGGGTTTTTCGGGGTACACGACATTTTCAGACAAACCCATGTATTCTTTAAATATATAATAGTGATTTAATGGTGATTTATCGTGTTTTATAGTGTTAACATAGTGCTTTAAATCGTATTCTTTCAGCAAAGATGAATCTTTCATGAGTCGTCCCTGGTAGACATAGAAGCCATGGCTCACCCATGGCTAACCTTCGATGATTTACCGTTAACTTAACAACAATGTTGGGGAAAACCAGGTTTTCCACTTCGCTAGCCATCTCCAAACATCGGCAAAGATCATCATCCATAAAAGGCCCTTTTTTTTAACCAGTTCACTATGTCAAATAGCCATAGGACATACACCGTAAGTGTCCAGGCAAACTCAGCATGGGAATGTTTTTTTGGGTGAAGTTCATGCCTTGGGTCTGACAAAAAAAAAAAACAGTAGGTGTTGCGGCCCCCTACTTTATTCATGGATCTTCCCAAAAAAAAAAAACATTTGGGGGTATACCTTCACCATCTTGAGATCCAAAATTTGGAGCCCGGGTGATTCCATTCAAAGCCTCATTGATATCCCATGAAATCCCAATTTCATCCGGTTCCATAGAGGGAGATTCCCGTCTCTTGGAGCAGCCGTCTCCCACGCCTTCCACTCCAACAGTGCTCCAATCACATCACCCTTGCGACCAAAGGGAAGTCCATACTCGAGAGCCTTGGATCGCGAGAGAATCCCAGCTGGAACTGGTTGAGTGGTTCAATATGCATCGGATTTGAAGACATGCATTCACTGTGCGTCAACTTAGCTATCTAAATCCCATTGAATCACCTCGCAGTTCATTGAAATCCGGGACTTCGAAACCTTCGAAACCGTCCCTCCCACCTCGTTGTTGTGCACCGCTTGCGCTGTGGAGGAATAGCCAACCGCCTAGCGCGGCAGGTTTGTCTGATGGATGCACCAAGTCATCACTTTAAGGGTGGAAAATTATGATTTAAAAAAAAAAAAAATCGGACATTTTCAGGGCTATCCGCGGCTATCCTATTTTCCGCAGCCCTTGGGAAAACATGAATGACAAAACCGAAGATCTGTACAAGAGTTACAAAAACATGTACACTAGTAGTACCCTCTGGTAAACGTTTACATAACTATGGAAAATCACCATTTTCTAGCTGGGTAAATCCACTATAAATGGCAATTTTCAATAGCTTTTTGTATGTTTACCAGGCCGGGTACTACTGGTTGAAGTGCATAAATCATCCAGTGACTACTAGTCACTATGAATTCCAATCATCGAATGATCGACTCGTTGGGATCTGGAAGTGATCTGATTAATGGCAACCCCCATAACTACCCGAATGGACAATGAACAAAAATACCCTCTGTCATCCCCCAATATGTATCTATGTATATATATATACATATATATATATATACGTAAATATATACATATATATATACATAAATATATATATACATATGTATATATATATATATGTATATATCCTTGTAGCATTGTTGGCTGAGTGCGGGATTCCCAGCATGAGTCAGTTCAGAATCAACAACCAACCATCAATCACCCACCATTTCTGGATAAATTCCTCGTGTTTCGTAGTTCAACCTCCATTGTCATTGTGAACTAACCAGCTTACTCACCGGTAATTTGTTACATAGCTATTGAAAATGGCCCATTTATAGATGATTTACCTATTGAAGATGGTGATGTTCCATAGTTATGTAAACGTTTACCAGAGTGTAATCATCAAAAATCATCAACCATCATTTATCAACTACCTTTGTCTGAGAATTTCAGGGGAAAACCTCCAAATTTTAGCGTTGAAATGGCGTTAAAAACCCTTCTTCAAAACCTGAAAGGTGGTGCTCCCCGGTGACAAGTTGGCTTAACCCCCTTAGGTACAACTCGATATATCCACAATGTTTACCCAAATTGGAGTGAGCTGTTCACCAACTTAGCCGTCAAAACTGGCTACCCCAATCTGGCGAATGCTTGATACTGGATACTGGATAAACCATCAAAAACCATGAAAAACCTCCATAACTTGGTATGGGTCAAAACCTATTGAAATTACCATCTTTCAAGGAAATCACCAAAAATAGCCTCTGATCTATTCTGGTGGGATTTTCTCCAATAAAATGCTGGTGAAATCACCATTTTCCCATGATTTTCCGATGGTTTTCCTAGGGGAAAATCACCACCCAGCACCTGCGAGTCCCAAGAGCTGGCGTGCGACATGGCCGAACTCCAGCCCACCGTAAGTTGGCAAGGCCGCAGCAGCTCCACCTGGCCGCGCGGGAGGTTTTTCCCTCGGAAAAAACCGGGAAAACCATAGGAAAACCATAGGAAAAGATAGGAAAATCCACTGAACATATGAGAAAAAATATGGAAAACCATGAGAAAAATTGGTGGAAAATCCCCACCTGTATTCGAATGGGAAGTTTTCGCTGGGAGGTTTTGCTGTGAAGTTGAGTTCGGCCCAGCGACCTTATCAGGCCGTATGGATTTGGGCATCCTGTATCATGAAATATTCCCACACAAAAAAAAAAAACATGATATAGTTTTGGCACTCCCATGAAGTATAGTCCCACAAAAAAAAAACTGTTGGAAAACTTGATTTCATAGCATTTTTGGTGAAGTAAATCCCACTAACGATTTAGCAGCTGTTGAACTATTTCACTCGCTTCCCGAGGCCCGAGGGGCCTCAAAGTGGTAGTTTCCAGACTGCACCAGGGGCAGGGCCTTAACCCCCTGGCTCGTGAAGGCTTGTTCTGTACCTCGTGCGACTCGACGAGAGGGTCATCGTTTGAAATTGGTTCATCACTGAGCTGATGAATCGACCGATTTTTAATGACTGATGTTGGTAAAACTGACTGCCATAAACTTACCATCCCCCAGAAAAATCACCATTTTTTATGGGTGGAAAAAAAAAAAAAAAAACTTCCATTCCCAGAAAAATGGGTGGTAAAAACCCATAACATTGTGAATTACCCACGTGATGGGATTGCAAAGTAAACAGAATCATCATCGAAATGTTACCCTCTGGTAAACTAACCTGATTATGGAAAATCACCATGCTATTAATGGATAAATCCACAATTTCTATGGCCATCATCGATTTTTATCATTGCTATTGTAGGTCAAGGTGGGATGAATAAAACCACCGATTCGGCCAACACTGGTTTTTGTCGAAGCCAAGGCTTGCTGGTCGGACCAGGGCTGGTGGTCACAACTCTTCTCAGGCAAAGCCACCAGTTGACCCTTTGGTCGATCCCTGCTGTCCAATATTTAGTATGGTTTTTGATGTTTTTGAATAGATTTTTTTTACACATTAAAATCAACCAGTGGCAAAAAGGATGCCACTAACCATCCTGTTCATCCTGACTAGACCAAACAAAACTGATTCTCCCAATCCCATTGGATCCCTGAGCAGTGTTCGAAACTGAACCCTCTGCAGTACCTGTTTTCTGTCAAGAGCGGGAATCCCATTTTTGTTCAGTTAACGATCATCCCCAATATAAATAAAGTCGTTTCGTATCATCCAAAACATAGTCATCAATATTCATCAATCAACATTCATCAACCATCTTACGATCGAGCATATCCCCATATCTTGGATTTGCTAGAGTAAGGGTTCCAACAACATTTAAAAACATATTAACAAAGATTCCTCAGTCATGGTGGAACTCCCAGGAAAAATCAGAAAAAACGGAACACCGGACCTTTTTTCCAAAGCCACACCCCAAAATTTTATGCTGAAAAACTCAAACGCTTCAGGCGTCAAGGCACATTCCGCCTCCAGCCCCAGATCATCGCAGAGGATCTTCCCCTGTCCCCAAAATTAATCGGCGCCAGGTCATAGCGAAAACGGCGAAAAAAAAATGTGTTTTTTTTATATGGATCCTATAAGGGATGTGAGTTAGCTGGGGGAGATGTATCCCAAAATGAGATGTGATATCGAAATATCACCCCAGATTGAAAACGACATGCGATAAAATGAATGCTTGCTATCCCATGATGTTTTTCTCTCGTCTTATACGTTTTCACAACTTTTCTATGGCTAGGGAGACATGGGATATCTATGCAAGGTGGTGCCCCCTTGTTCTAAGTTAGTTTATAATCCCGAGTGACTACATATATAGGATATGTATGTGTATATATATATATACATCTTGTTCTGATTTATAATCCCATTAACTACAGATATATATATATATATATCCACCATCAACATCCATAAACCCAAGATTTCTTGGAGTTCTTGGTGGCCCCAAGTCACGGCTAAATCGTGAACACCTCCGGCCTCGGCTTGCAGTGGATTGAAGCCAAAGCCGCCCTTCTCCAACTGGGGCTCCCATTGCCTCACTCGGAGCCGCCCTTCTACCATGGTATACAGGATGAACTTCCATCTACAGCCATCTACAGCCAGTTGGAAAAAAAAATGGTAAAACGTTGGTAAGACCATGTCATTGGAAAACCACCCATGACTGGGAATGGTTGATACATGTTGATACCAACTATAAAAATGGTGATTTTTCTGCGGGATGGTAAACATGGCAAAACGGTTTAAGCCCACATTGATGTTAGTGTAAAGCTTGATGTCATGTTTACCCTCTGGTAAACTAACAGTTTGCTATGGAAAATCACCATGCTATTAATGGGAAAATCCACGAACTAACTGGCAATTTTCAATAGCAAACTGTTAAATTACCAGAGGGTACCACCCCATATGGATTGATCGCTTCTGAATTCCACCCATCATTTGATGGTCTTTTGATCTTGGGGACGGTGGATCCGAAAAGGCGGCTTACGACCAATCCATCGCAGTAGATTTATCAACCAGTGGTCCGTTTCAACAAAAAAAAAACATCACCCATAAATAACAAATGGTGATGGTGGGATTTATGATGATCAACCAAAAACAATAAGATTCAATAACCATCACCATCAATCTCACCATAAGCCTCACATGGTTTATCCTCTGGTCATTTGTTACAGTTTGCTATTGAAAATGGCACATTTGACAGTTGATTGAACAAAAATAAAAATGGTGATGTTCCAGTTCGCTTTTTGTATGTTTACCAGAGGGTAATATCCTATACTAATATCCCATTATAGCTATTCAAAATGGTGATTTATAGTGGATTTACCCATCAAAAAATGGTGATATAGTTGATTTACCTCATTAAAAATCCTGATTTTCCAGGATTTTCCATCGTTTTTTGTATCTTTACCAGAAAATCTCGCCTCGGTCACCAAACACCTCGCGATTTTCCGGCGACATCGCGCGCACCCTCGCCTCGCCAGCGTCCGAATGTTGGGCGCCAGGCCTCTGGGGTCGGCCTCCTCGGCGCGCTGGGCGATCTCCTGACGCTTGGTCTCCAGCTCGCGCTGCCGTTCCTGCAGGATCCACCCAGGTGGGACTGACCAAGGTGGAAAAACATGAAAAAAATGGGGATTGAAGCGATTTCACCCAGAAACCTAGGGAAAAATTCGATTTTTTTGACATCATGACTTATGATGGCTAAGTTGGTTACCGGTAGATAACTCGGGATTTTTGGTTGACATATCAACATATAAAGCAACTAGTGATAGAATGGGGTGAAACTAGACCAACTTATCACTCGGGGGCACCACTTCGCAGCTCGTCTGAAAAGGGGCAACATATCTACCCTCTGGGGATTTCACTCCAAAGAAACAGATGCTGAATCCATGCCCAAATCCTAGGAAAGCATCCGCTTACAACGGGATTCTCTGTATTCTCTATCTTTTTGGAGTCAACTGCCCCCCAAACGCTTCCAGTCGTCCAAACCTTCAGGTGCGGTGGCACATAGGGCTCCACGGTTTTCCGCTTGCGCTGCAGCCACCGGTCATCTGCCTGACAGGTGCAGCGCCCGTGGCGCCGCAGGCAGCGGCAGACCACATTCTCCGCCGACCCAGCGGACCCGGAGGGCACCGCGGACGCGGGTTGCAGCACCGCACGCCTGGACACGGAGCTTGCTTTGCACATCTTCTGTTTCAGTTACCTCAGATTCATAGGTCAAAACCCTTTTTTCCATGATCAAGTTTGCTAAAGTACGCTTTTTTCTATCGTTTTTTTCCCTGTAAAAGCCATTCAAAACCCCTCCAGTTGGTCAGATCTGCACCTGGCATGTGGCGGGGTATACTTCGTCATCTGCCCTCGTTTGGAGCGGAGCCACTGCGCATCGTCGCGGCAGCTGCAAAGGCCGTGGCGTCGCAGGCACACGCAACCTGCGGCGACCACGACCCGGCAGTCATTGGGGTTTGTTGGATCAGCGTTTTTTGGGGTCACATCTCTGCCAAGTTTTTGAAAAACCCTGATGTTTGTCTGATGATTTCTTGAGTAAACTTCATAATTTATTGGTTGAATCCCTGTTTTTTTGGATGAAAAAAAACAATATCCTGGAAAAGGCAAGCCTCAAGAACCGTCCCTTTTCCAAGTCCGGAACATCCACAACCCTTCGACTTGAAGCGATTTATGGTTTTTTTTCCACAAATGGGGTACCCCAAAATCTGCTGATTGATCATCATTCTCCAAGGACTTCTCAGATTTTTGTTGTGGAAACATCCCCCCCTTGCCCTGCACCACAGACGAGCCTGAGAATTCCGTGGCGTCATCATCTGCGTCCTGCGACATCAGCGTCTCCGAAACTGTGGTCCCCATTTTTACGGCAATTTTTCTTGGGCAAATAAGGATGAAATATGAAAGTGTATACAGTAATTAATGGATATTAATGGATGGATTTAAATTGATTTAAATTTAAATTGATCCTGATCGTGGAATCGTGGATGAGGCGACACCTCGATCCATAGGGGTCTTAGGATCGCCAGGAGCATCATGTACGAATTGAAAGAAACTTTTTGAAGCAACTGGAGAAAACAAAGGCTCTTCCGATGTTCTAAACGAATTCGATCTTCAAGATGGTAGGTTCATGGTACCCCCTTCCAGTTCTTCAGTTTCCATCGATCTCCATCCTTTCATGGATTTGATGGCAACTTGGGCTAAATCCTATAACCACTCTACCACTCCCAGCTTAATTACCCCCTTTGCTACAAACTTTTCCGTGAAACTGGGAGTCTTTTTGGTTACAAGTAGAAGTATTTTGCTTGTCATTTTCTTTCACACAATAGCAAATGAGATCTTAAATCAAAAGAAAGCAGATCACTCACAGAAACAAGAATACCAAAGACATTGATGAATCATACAAGGTGGTGCCCCAGTTCATTAGCCTTCATTAGCCACGTTGGTGAACATAACTTATGTGTCAATGGATTGATGGAAATCGATTTCTATGTATCAATAGATTGAGTTTAAGTAGATATTCAATGGAAATTCACAGGAAACTATTGATTCCATTCTCCGATGTCCCCTAAAGTGGAGATCTCCTGTAATCTTTCCATATCTTTCCCATCTGGGAATGTAAGACAAGCACAACGGCAACATCCCTGCCCCCCACGGGATGGCAAGTTTCACAACTCTCACGTCAGAGTACCAGCTACAAGGTTTGAAGCAAACTAAGGCAGAGGCATTGCAGGTATGGCAAGGTGCGAAGGGTTTAGGGGAATCAAATGCAAGGGTCAACGAAATAAAAGAATGGTTCAAGACATCAGTATCTAAGGTTTATCCCAAACTCTGTTTCAGGATATGATCCTCTAAATTTGAGACCCCCAAAAACCCTGAGGGGCAAATCTGCCCCAGATAGCATTCAACCAGCACAGGAAGACGTCAGCTTGAGACCTCCAAAGTGTGCTGAGCATGCTCAACTAGGCACCTGGGTCTTCAAATGCGGACAGCCTGATGCTGCGGCTACCCCGAGCAGATCACGGCCGCGGCTCAACTCCTCTGCTGGGCGCTCGCCACGCAGCACCTTTCAACAGGGGGAAACCCCAAAATTTTTGGGCGAGATTTCCATGGTTTGATGCAAAAATGTCTAGGCAACACTCGTAGAAAGATATAGAATATCTGTAAATATGTGTGTATATATATATGGAAAATCCTGGAAAATCCACTATGAAATTTCTAGCGTTTTGTGTGCTTCTCATTTTTGAAAGATGTCTTGATGGGATTTTTGGTTCAGCTTCATGGGAAAACAAAAAAAATAGTCAAGGGAGTCAAGTGGTTTACTTTTGTGCTCAAAATCAGTAGTTAATAGTAGTTAGATATCATGCTCAAGGGGTTTTGATGCGAAATTGTCTGGGAAAACCATTGCTTTTCACGAGACGTTGTTTTGCATTTTCCTCCAAGGTCTGCTCATTCTAATTATTCTAATTCATTTTGGGGCAGATCGGAAATTGGACTGGAAAACTCCTGGCTTTTAACAACAAGATGTGTAAAAAAATGGGGATTTTTCATGTCAATGTCAATGTTCCCAGGATTTTTCAAGGATTTGGTTCCCATCTCTAGGCTGAGCTCGGGAGGACTCGCCTCCAGAAAGGCCTCCGCCTTGTAGAAGATCTCCACATCCACCAACCTCTCCAGGATCCCAGGTAGTGGATTTTAAGATATACTTGATGGATCTTGATGCGAAAAAAATAAGGGCTATATGGATATGGCTATGGCATGCTATGGCACTCCACTCTTGCCGATGAGACAATGAATGCTGATGAATGCCTGATTTCTCTTCAAAGAACAAATATTTCAGTTCTTAAAAGTAACTGGTTGGTGGTTTTAACAATCTTGAAAAATATGAAAGTCAATGGGAAGGATGACATCCCATATATTATGGAAAATAAAAAATGTTCCAAACCATCAACCAGGTAAGAGTCCTCACAAATATTTATCGGACCCCCCCAGTTCTGTTTAAGTCGGTTTCCTGGAACGCCTTTCGTCAGCCGTAGATTCATCGAAAAATCTTTGAAAAATCCCAGTGATATTTCCAGCTGACGATTCAACTAGCTGAAACCATCTGAAACATACAGGTAGGACCAGGTAGGAGCTTCGCTGTGCATGTATTTCCGGTTTTTCCCCAAAATGTCCATCCAATCTTCAGATCTTCGAGAGAGCTTTCAATGGACTGCTGCTTGAGTTGCGTTGAAACCCAGGGTTTTAACTCGAACCATGCAGGGTGGCGAAGTCATGGGGATGAAACCCGCTAATTATGTCGACACCAGTTGGAGAGTTCTGAAAAACCCTGATTCACACCATTAAATCCGTGTTTGATTATTGGATTGACCACATGATTTCAAACAAAATCTCACCATGAAAAACCACCATCTACTGGTGCTTTTCCCCATGTTTTTATAGCTAAAATCAAGTATCATTGGGAACATTACATCATTCAAAAAAAACATAAAACCTAAAAATACCATAAGAAACCATCCATCTATTGGTCCTTCTGAAAAAAAAACGCCATTTTTCATACGCGAAATCACCGCACGAAAAATGGCCCAATGACCCAATGGCCATGGCTTCCCCAATGGCGTCGCCCCCAACCTGAGCTGGTCATCCACGATTGCCACCCCAAAGCCGAAGACCTCCACCAACTCGCCCTTGCCCTTGTTGTCCTCGTAGGTCCCTGTGAACCTCGGGGCGGAAAACGCAAAGGGCCTTGGATGACTTGGTTTCGAACGGTGAAAAGTGGGAAAATCTGAGGAAAATTTGGGGAAAAGTGGGAAAATAGGGACAATTCATGAAAATGATCTGTGAATTTTGGAGATTTTGGCCAGTTGATCCCAATTTCTTGCAGGCTTTGTCCATGATTTATCATTCTGTTTTATCATTCATTGTCACAAATTGAGTTCCCTGTGTTGTTTCATAATATAGCTAAAAATTCATCGCATGCTTTCGTATTCTTGGTCGTTTTGGCAGAGTTACGTCATCTCGAGTTCGCTATGCCCCAGGTTCTACTACTGTGCTTCCATAAACTCCATCTTTTCCCAAAAATTCGGGTGAAGTCCCCATGAAGCTTTCCTACTTGGTGGCGAACTACCCACGAATCGTTGTGGGTTCCCAGTGATTTACATGGGATAAGCAGGTTTAATCCATGTTAATCCATGTTAATCCATGTTAATCCATCTTAATCCATCTTAATCCATGTTAATCCATGTTAATCCATGTTAATCCATGTTAATCCATGTTAATCCATGTTAATCCATGTTAATCCATGTTAATCCATGTTAATCCATGTTAATCCATGTTAATCCATGTTA
>Ga0126342_10020444_pt1 | contig 11127 bp, 6 predicted proteins | sample Cyp1metagenome_FD_92528 | JGI IMG/M metagenome (GOLD analysis project Ga0126342, IMG submission 92528) | Coral microbial communities from Lord Howe Island, Old Settlement Bay, Australia - Cyphastrea 1 metagenome | ecosystem: Host-associated > Invertebrates > Cnidaria > Coral ...
ACTCTACACTCCCCACTCTACACTTTACACTCCACACTCCTTACTTTACACTCCACACTCCACACTCTACACTTTCCACTCCACACTGCAGACTGGTAACAAGGGAACATGTACAAGACTGTTCAAATAAACTATTGCAGAAAGGTATTGTGCGTGACTGCATAACCATGTATATTGACATCTGTACCATTAACATACGTGTGAGCATTCGGGTTCGTGGGCTTCATCTTGTTTCTGCTTGTTGATAGCCAAAGCATCATTCTGGCTGCGTCAAAGCCAATTTCTCCTGGTTCAATTACAATTGTAGTGTGCTAAACTCCTCAAAACCGCCCGACCCTATTGTAATTCATCATTTACAGTAGTAGATAAATCAACGAAATCAATGGACCATCTAAACCATAGCAAATTGTAGTTATTTCCAGAAGGTAAATCCCATGATGTTTGTTGGTTAAATCCCCACTAATCATCATGAAACCCCGTTAAGTCCCAATTAATCCCATTACATCACAATTAAATTACATCCCGAATATATAGTGGCAATTCGCAGTGTATCATCATTATGATTGGATTTATACCCCAATGTGTGTGTGTTGGCTAAATCCGAATAGTTCCAAACCACTACCAGGTATCCACAATACTTGCTATGTAACGCTTGAGCAATGTTCAAAATCCCTCATTCTATTGGTTAATAAGGATTTCCTATTGGATTTTTAAAATCATTTGAAAATCCCCAATATATTGGGTAGTATAATCCCCGAACTAATCATTACCCTCTGGATCCCTCTGGTAAACTAATCGTTAGCGAACTGGAAAATCACCATCTTTAATAGCTAAATCAACGATTTCTATGGGCCATAGCTATGTAACAAATTACCAGAGGGTAACCAACAGGGTTTTGAACACTCAAACATAGGTACTGTACCATATAAGACTCATATAAGGCCATATTTCGCTGGGATATTCCCTGAAACTAAGGCCTTTTATATGGTAGATACCTCAAATAAATCGGTTCCTGAGTCATTGCCATTGATGAGGCCTGGATGAACTAATTATGGCAATCCCATCACCAGCATGAACCAATTAAGGGACGATCCCCCAGGTCGGATCCCACCGTTTCTGAGTTACGCCCATGTTTCCCATGAATATCCCGATTGGAATCACCATTCATATCTTCATTGATCACCATAAAATTCCCATTCATTTCAATATAACCTCCACATGAATATCCCACAAATCACCATTTCCCCAAAACAAAAACACCATAAAATCATCATAAAATCACCATTAAAGCCCAAAAGTTCTTAAGCCAACATCTTTTTTCCTCCGTGACAGGGCCTGGCGCTGCCGGACCAAGCGCACACGCCAGGGAAACCAGTGCTTCCTGGCGTGAGCGGCTTGAGACGGTGCTGGTAGCAGCGACGCATGATGGTTTAACCAGGGTTTCACCAAATGATGGGTTTAACTTAAGATGGTGAACTAAAATGGGCTAAACCACATTAACAAACTATCAAGCATGGTGGATTCATGGTGGTTTAAGTATGAAAAGCGGTGATTTAACTATTGAGGTCCTTATGGCAATGGTGATGTAGTAAACATGATGGACACCTCAAACTACATAAGTGCCCTCTGGGAATCAAATAAGGTAATCTGATGTCAGATCTGCAGCTAAATAGCCAGTTTTCAAATGGGCTTGTGAATATCAACAAGATAGTTCATCAGTTTTCAAACACCAACAGCTAGAGGCAAATCCACGAGCCAAATCCATGTGCATAAAATCATATAAATACAAACCCAATGGGGGTTTGAAGCAACATAGGGGTAAGTAACGAAGTGAAAAATCCGTTTCCATCTCAACGCCAGCAAATTCTAGGGGGTTATCCAGTTTTTCACTGTGCATGGTTGTTGTGGGGACCATAGACATCACCAATGCGTAGTCTCGCTGATCAGCTGCAGCGTTGATCTCTACCACTTCGAATTCCAATGGCTGAGGCCCTTCTGGGCTCCTCAGAAAGACCAGTCGCCTAATTGTGGGCCACCCCAGTTATAACTGGCTCATAACCCCTATGAATTACCTAGTTCGATCTATCCTGGTATATCTACCATAGACCCTTTTGGACCGTGTTTCCGTGCCCTGGAGTTTGATGGTGCTGGGATCATCTGTAACATGGGCTGGTCAGGAGTTCTTGCTGGGCTAAAACATGCTGAAACCCCAGATTTCAGTGATAAATACCCTCTGGTTATGTCAAAATAGCTATTGAGCAGTGTCATTTACTTCGATGATTTACCTATTCAAGATGGTGATATTCCGTGATTTTTCTATCGCTATCTTATGCTACCAAAAGGGTGAATTATGACCCTGACTGACTTTGATCATCACCATCATCATTGTGACACTAATGATTGTTCACAAGTTCGGGAGAAAAAACACTGGTAGGTTAGTTTGGATAGTTTACGGTTTATATGGCTTTGTTTGACAATGGGACACCATAATTTCTGCACTTGTCCACATGTTTCCATTAAACAACTGCCATTTTTGGATCCCAAAAAGCAACCCCCAGGCTTAGATCCCCCCTTCCAACCGACCACAAGTCCACCAAACCTGGGGAAGTAAAAGGTCCGAATACCCTCGAAGGCGCCAAAAGCCTGCACGGCTCCATTGTTGCACGTCAGTGGTGTGCGATGTATCCATGCAAAGTGGGGCCCGAACTAAATGGTCATTTAAATCATTTAAATGAACAAATCATCGAACTAAATGGTGAAATTATTCTGATATCTGATATATCTACCATGACCCCGAGTCATTGGGATTATTTGCACAAATTTAGCTATCGTAAACGGGGTACCCATCCTGTATATGCGGTAAATCAGGGGGTTATTCATGGCAATTCAGCAGTATCTTCGGATTATTGTAGCACATCCCTGATCCGCAAGGCCTTCTTGTCTAGTTTGCCTTGGAGTCCTGTCGTTCCAACATGTTCCAACCGTATGTTTACCAAGCTGGCTCCAACCGACGAAACTAAGCTGGGTTAAATCAGCAGGCGATTTTATCTGCTCACTAAGACACGGTGATGCGTGACCAAAGAAAGATTGAAGAATGATGAAATTGACTACCTGGTGATCATCCCACTTACTAAGTAGATCTAAGTAGGTTATATCCCTGGTAAAAAAGTGGGATAAGTATGGTGAATCCACTTATTGAGGATAGTTTGGAATTCAAATCAGCAAATTTCAGCAGCATCTCCGAGCTTCTCTTGCCCTGGAAGTACAGGATGGGCCCCCCCAGTTATAAGTTGGTTGATAACCCCATCTAAATATAGTGATGAGTATCATACACTATTGCTATTATAGTTGTAAACAAACTTAGTTAACTATAGGGCCCTATCCTGCAGTACAAGTTTGTCTTCTAGTGCTGTTGGACATAGTTTGGTCTGACCTAGCCCTGCACGAGACAATGCCAAGACAAAGCTGGCTCCCTCAGGGTCAAGGTGCTGTTACTCACCTCCCATCATCTGTCCGAAACTGGGAGGTAGCCTCCAATTTATGGCACTTTTCGTTCGTAGGAATATCATGTTAACCGATGGACAATGGAATATGATATAGGGTACCCATGGGTACCCAATCTCCTCGGGCAAACCCATGTAACTGTTGACTGTGTCCTTACACTATAATAACATATCTAGCACATCAGCAAAAATTGTCTTGCTGCTTGAATCAGCTTTTGGGGAGGACCAGTCCAATTTATGTGTTCTGATTTACTACATTGACAGGTTTGTGGGAATTATTTAAGGTCATTGAATATTTCATAGTGATTCATAGTGTACATTCCGATGAGTGTTTAATTTAAACAGGCGGATCTAACAGGGCTTTGCTCAAAGAAGCCAGAATTATTTGAGCCATTTGAAAATAGCCCTATCCCATCTCATGAATGACTAAATGGTTGACAACGTTTTCCCAATCTTATGGCTTATCATAATCCCCAGTAAACCAGCTAGTCTAATACCTCCCGTGAGACAAGTCGAGTCAGGGTCATCCATTCCCTCGCAAAGTGTTCCGGAAGAAAATCCATAGTATTAACATTACTATGGTAGTATTAAAACTATGGGTTACCATTAGTTAATCAATGAACCTTAAGGTATTTTTAATGGCCATTAATGGCTCATTTAAGACATTTCTTCAGATTGGGCTTCTGGGTACAAAATCCATTGCTGGATTATGACGATTCGTCTGGCTACGGCTCAATCTACGGTAATGAGCCACGGCTAAGGATGTTCCTTTGAAGAAACACATAGTGAATTGACCCATTCTTCCAAGGTGAACTGATTAATTATTATTGTTGATCCATTTATTCACCGTATGAAAACATATGATAACAGCTATTTTCAGCTGCATTATGATAACTACCTGAAAATTGGTATCATACGGCCAGCTGTGGGGATGATTCCAAGAATACATTCACCATCATTCCAGTAACGGAAAACGACGTAAGGTCGGTCTTGTTGCTATACTAAGAATAATATTTAATATAGGTTTCCCTAATATGGGTTAGAGTAATTAGTAATATTAGTAATAATTTGTTACCATCTGGTTGTTTAACGTAGCCATGGAAAATCACCATTTTATAGCTAGGTAAACGATCTATTTCAATGGGCCAATTTCCATGGCTATGTTAGTCATAACCTGTTAATAGGTAAACTATCTATAAATGGGCCATCTATACCATGGCTATGTAACAAATAACCAGAGGGTAATTCCCAAAACGCTCGGCAGTATAAAGAACCAAACGTCATACACTTTGCAGGTCCAGCTCTTCTGCATTTTTTTGTATGGCTTAGTCCCAAAAATGAAACATAGCCTCTGGTAAACTAATAGTTAGTGAACTGGAAAATCACCATCTTTAATAGGTAAATTCGGTAAATCAACGAACTTTCTATGGGCCATGGCTTCAATAGCTATGTCATTTTCTATGTCGCTATGGCTTGACATAACCAGAGGCTACACCCCACTGCGGAATGGCGGAAATGATCAACCAGTGGATCCCTGCCACTCGACGCCTTTGAAGTAACTCGCTGCACTGACCTTGACCGAGATGGGATAGGCCACATGTGATAATTACTTCAAATGGGTGTGCACAATCAGTGTATAGGGCACTTAATAGTGCAAATAGTACCCCTATGAAAATATACACATGGAAAATACTGGTTATGTCAACATAGCTAGTGAAAAATTGCCATAGAAATAGTGGATTTACCCAGCTAGTAAATGGTGGATCTTTCCATAGTTATGTAAACGTTTACCAGAGGGTAGTTCAAATGGGTTTGCCTGAAAATAATGGTACCCCCCATATACACTGATGAATCATCATGTGCCCGACGAAAATTCCTCATATAACTGCTTATGTATCATATTGTTTGTTGTATCTCCCATTTATCCCCATTAATATACCACGAATATCCCATAACATATCATTAACTCCACAATTTTCCATATCCCATCAGTTATAAACATCCCTTTCAATATATCCTGTGAATATCGCATGAAACAAAGCGTCTTATTCAAGACCCCATGACATGTTAACCCAGTCATTGGGATGTCAGAGTACCATCGTTGGGTTTCAATGATAATCTACACGCTGGTGCCCCCAGTAATGTTTGTTGGTTTATAATCCCATCGACATATAGTTATTATAGCTGGTTGGTGGAATGAAGCAACGAGGCTGGCTAGGTCTTTGGCCCCATGTCCAAAGTGGTCCTGTCAAACGTGGACTTAAAACCAAGGGCAGTTTAAATGGGTGAGTACCCATCCTCATATAAACTGGTTGGTGGTTTTAACCATCTTGAAAAATATTGGTCAATGGGAAGGATTATCCCATATATTATGGAAAATAAAAAATGTTCCAAACCACCAACCAGTAAATCGATTGACATTTTTTTAGTTGCATATTGCATTATCACGAGGAAGTGGGGCGCAGGGTGGTTTATTAGTGCCGCTACCTCAGTCCGTCCCTGGGTCTTCCGAACAGCATCAGGGCGCGATTTTAGCGCCGCAAGGCTGTGATGGAATGAAGCAACGATAAGATTCACTGGTGAGCATAGTGCCACAGGGTTAGCCGCGGCAAAAAAAAACGGCAGAAGCAGGTTGATACCCTCTAGTAAACTAACATAACTATGGAACATCACATTTGTTTAAGGGAAAATTCACCATAAACGGCCATTTTCAATAGCTATGTTAAATGACCAGAGGGTAGTTTGCTCTTATCAGATTGATCGAACCAGGGACATGTGGTGGATTCTGATACCAGACTCTCCAGAGTCAGTAATACTGCCAATCAAAGTTGAAGGCAGGCACAATTAATTGTGGTGGGTGAACAACCGGGGAAAACAGGTTAAAACACACATCCAAATCTGCTGGTGAATTGGGGAAATTGAATTTGCTCCAAACTTGTCCTTGTAGAGTGAGTTTCTGCCTGCACTGAAAGCGTCTAGATGCGTGAGACTCTCATGACATGTCATAGAGATCAAACAAAGACGGAGGAACACTTTACATATTGGGTTCATGTCCAAATCTAGAGGAGACCTCTAGATACCCACCATCCCAAGGAACAATGCTGTGGAGATCCACTTCAGTTTTGGGATCGCCTGGAACCCACCACATGACCGTTGAGCACCGGCTGCTGTTTACTCTGAGTTATGACAAGCTTTCAAAGCTGCGAAAGCCAACAGCGTCGGCTGACAGCTACGGATATTGATGGAGCTGCTGTTGACCCCCCACAAATGTGCCAAATGAATTCAAATGATAGCTGGGGCAGAATAACATGAAGAAATCAAAAGTAAGGAAAACATGGTCAACCTTAGATACCCTGCAAACAATTCAATTCTTAGCTGGTTAGTAGATAGTCCCATTGATACCAAAAGATTAAAGATTATTTCCTACCCACCTAATATGAACCAATCAAACTGGTCAGTTAAGTAGCAAACATATAAATCTAGTAAATCCCATTAAACCCCTTTTAAATCCCTTTAAAATCCCTTTAATGGGATCCCACAGAAGACACAAATCCAACAGCGGAAAATCTGTGAGCTGGCAACCTATGATCATTCTATATTGGGGATCCCATTCATATACTGAGGCTGCAAATTGGCTCACAATTGTCTTGGTTGTTCTTATATATAATATATATATATATATAATAAATATAATATATAATATATATATATATATATTATACACATATACACATATTTGCAAATACAGGTACAGTATACGGAATCCTGAGAAATGGTTTGGCACATGACCAATTTATCGCCAGTTGTATATCTCCCCATTAGACCAACTTATATGCCAATTATATCTCGCAAAAAAAACGCACCTAAATAAGCTATGAAATCGCAAGATTCAAAGGTTAAAGCACGATTTTTCATGGCTAAATGCACCATTAAACATACCCCTATGCCTATCCCATCTCATAAAACTATTCTAATTGGTGGTTTGAACCCCCCTGAAAAATATGAAAGTCAGTTGGGATGATTATTCCCAATATATTGGAAAAAAAATCATGTTCCAAACCACCAACCAGATTAGTTGGGTTTTCTAGGTTTCCTGATGTTTCCTGTTAACTATGGCTTATCCATATCAATTTCCAATAACCTTGGTAATATAACTATCAACAATCAATCAACCATCATTGATGATATCCCCGTGTGTTCCTTATAGAATCCCGCTGACTTGCTGGTTAGATAGTGAACCACAATCCGAAAAAAAAAAACACCAATCTGTCAGATCATTCAAAAAATCCCCATATCGATGATAGTCAAGACTTCATAACCACCCAAAATCAAAGGAAAAATCCGTAAATCCCCAAAAAATCATGGAAACATCACCCATCTATCAACAGTGACCTGCAATGACTTGGTGAAATTGTGGCGTGATTCCCCAACTTATGGAGCTTGGTGAATCTATGTTACTGGTTGGTGGTTTTTCGCCCTACCCCTCGGAAAAATATGAGTGAGTAACAGTTGGGATGATGACATTCCCAATATATGGAAAGTCATAAAATTCCATGGTTCCAAACCACCAACCAGATATGAATCTGTAAAGTCGAAGAGTTGACGAGCTGGTGAGTCTGTACATTTCACCATTGACGAGTTATTTTCAATTATCTAACCAAGCTTCACCGAGTAATACAGATATAATATATATACAGATATACAATATAAACTTAGTAGAAACAATAATACCTAGTAGATAAGATCATATATATCTAATTAACCAAGGTTGACACAAACGGGGTGGCCTTGCGCATGACCACGCTTCCGGGGTGGCAGGCATCGATGATCTGACAATAGATGGCCTGGCGCCATCAAACCCTAGGTGCAGCCATGATAGCCAAGTCATAAATCTTGGTGCAATAATTCATTGACCTAAAATAAGATAAGTGAGGTTTTTTTGGGATAGTTGCCCCTTATCAATTATCATTCCAGTGAGGTCGGTATAGTTTTACCCATATTATATAATGGTTTAAACGTAATTAAACAATCAAACGTGAGGGACAATTCTGATTGAACAATACAACCTGGAGTGCAAACATGCTTTTATGGTAGATATGTCGAACTAGTTCATGGAATTATGAACCAATAAACATAACTGGGGGGGAACCATCTTGAAAGTGCAAGTGGGTCACAACCCCGGTATTTTTCATAGGATAAGTATAGGTTTGGTCCACTTATAAGTGGGGTTATAACTTATAGTTATAACATGTTGCAACGCACTTACTCATTGGGGTGAGCCACCAAGTAGTGATAAAAACACATGGTCAAAGCTAACACATGCAGGAAACAAAAGTGTTACACCGAAATATACGATCTTCATCGATCTAAGAATACATTGCAATGGTCCATTTTCCTTGGATGACTGGGGGTACCCCTCAACTTCGGAAAACCTCCAGATTTCATATGGGGGTTTCATCTGAATTGTTGGGCCATGGCTGGGGATGATTCCCTTTAACTACTAACCATTATTCCAGGCTTATTCCAGGGTTCGGTCGCAACATGATTTACCCAGACATCATGGAGGTTTCAAATTACTAGCACCCCGAAGTCGAAAAAGTCACTTCTGAAACCCATCCAAGGGATGAACTCTGGACATCACACTGAGGTAACCAGAGGTTATTTAACATAGCTATGGAAAATCACCATGTTTAATGGGAAAACTCACTATATATGGGCCATTTTCCATGGCTATGTTAAATTACCAGAGGGTAATGTTCGTAAAGCAATTCCGTATATGGATTGATAGTTTAGGATCCACCCTCCCAAATTGATGATGATTTTTGGGATGGATCCTATTGCTTTAAATTGCCTTACACGCAGTATGGATGTTCAACCAACGAAATGGATGACCTGAGTTGATTGACTCCAAGGGCCAACAGAAACCAATGTTTGTCTTGAGGAAATATGGCCCGGAAAAAACAAAATGTAAAAGATAAATTGTCAAGCAAAAGGGCACATTTTCAGCATTGACGTGGCTATACTTTTAGATCCTTCGCAAATGAGCTGGCGATTACATTCATCTATGGCAAACTAATAAGCCATGAAGCTCAGCTAATCAACCAAGGTTAACGCTTTGATGGGTGCCACCAGTGTCATTGTGCAATTTGATTTTATGGCTGGTTCCGTTGGATTGTGGGTTCAATGGGTCCTATCCCATTTTGATCTAGAAGCTGAGGCCCCACAGTTATGTTTGTTGGTTTAGAACGATGGGATTGACGGATCATTTTCAGGATTACCCTCTGGCTATGACTAACATAGCCATGGTGTAGATGGCTCATTTATAGAGGTTTACCTAGCTATAAAATGGGTGGATCTTTCCATGGCTATGTTAAATAAGCAGATGGTAATTATATGTAATTATAATAATTAGAATTTCCCCTAATAATTTAATAAATGTTCATGAGAAAAGCATCGAAATCCCATGGGTCCGAATGGGTCCCCCTATAAATTTCATGAGAGAAGCCGGTTGGTTTCCTGTGGATTCTCCGACCTGCGATGGAGGAAATTTGGGCACCCGACGCCACTGGCACATTGCTCGACCTTCGATGGAGGTCCGATATCTGGTTGCTGGTTGACCCCAAAAATGTGATCGTCAATTTGGAGAATCCCCAAACCTCCCAAGTGAATGGTGGAAAATCAACAGAAAAAACATGAACACATGTTTGAAACCAAGCAGATATCTATATAGTTAATAACTACACCATGGTTTCTGGGCAGTGTTTCGTAATACGGGGGTGGGATTATTTGAGGATATGAACAACAAACCATGTTCTTGGCAATTTGGTATTCCCATGTCTTGTCCATTTCACCGACAAGAAACACAAATTGAAACCACGAGAGAGCAGTTCGCAATCGGCGAATGCTGAAAGGAGCGGACTAATTCTACACTGCTCCATTCTGATTGTTTTTGTTTGTTAAATGTAAGTGCCTTTACTTTGAAATTTGTGTATATGATGACCATCCTTACAAGTACATGCGGTAGGTGACCTGGCATCACATGATGAACATCTGCATGTGGACTTGGGGCCTGAACCATGAGATCCTATAAGTGTGCTTTTCAGTGAAATCTATCATCTAAACAGGAGGTGTGGATACATGTCATTTAAACAAAACAAAAAATAATTGCACGTACACAAGTAGCTGCTCCATATGTTCATGTGTGTGTGAAAGATATCACAACTTTTACAAATATTACATGTAGTCATCATGTATATAACGTATATACATACATATACATATACACACATATTTTTAAAAATAAAGATCTACACATAATGATACCCATTGTACATATATATATAATCATATACGTATTTATAACTGAATGTGTATTATAATGTATTATATATATATAGCTATGATACGCATTGGTTTTCTATGTTATATAACTGAATAATCAAATAACAATTATGATGATCAATATTATTAATATATATATATATATATTATATTATACTATAGTTAAACAGGGGGTCGAACCAGCCACCCAAAAGAAAAGGGGGAAACTAGTCCGGCAAACCCTGCACATGCGAAAAGCACCTTTTACTGACAAGGCACTTGAGCCAAAATGGTCAATGGCAAG
>Ga0126342_10020445_pt1 | contig 11127 bp, 10 predicted proteins | sample Cyp1metagenome_FD_92528 | JGI IMG/M metagenome (GOLD analysis project Ga0126342, IMG submission 92528) | Coral microbial communities from Lord Howe Island, Old Settlement Bay, Australia - Cyphastrea 1 metagenome | ecosystem: Host-associated > Invertebrates > Cnidaria > Coral ...
GTAGGTAGATAGTCAGAGAAAGAGAGAGAAAGAGAGGAGACCTCAAGCACCTTTTAGTCCATCAGTGGCTTCGCTCTGCCATCCCTGATTCACAACAACCAACCTCTCCTATAGGTTTCCTATGGTTTCCTATTTTTGAAACTTCCGCCACCGCCTTGTGCGGTACTAAGATGGGTCGGTCATGGCAGGGGCGTTTTGTTGTTCCATGGTAAAAGGTACGGTGAAAAGCCTTGTTTTTTCTCTCAATCATGGAGGTCAATCCTGTACAAATTGCCATAAACTAATTTTGGAACATGACCTTTGTGATCCTTTGTGCATGTGATGAGACGATCATGGCAGAACCTTTGTTGACCCATAGGTGGTTGATTGCTATGCGGCTATGCTTGTTTTCCTGACTTGCTTGTTTTACCGAAGAAATACATGTCCAGTCAGTTTGAAATTTGAATTCTATCTTACTAGGTACTCAAATCGGCTAAACATGACTTGGCGTGACTTATTTTTTCTGAGCTTTCTGGCGGCCCAGGAGCTTTCTAACGGCATGTTGGGTTTCAACAACTGCCTGAAGATTGCAGTTGCTCGGCTCAGAGGCTGTGTCCCGAACGGGGCTGATAGCATTGGATGTCACTGGTGAATGGCGGTGGATGACTCTTTACTCGGGATTCGCATTCCCCACCATACAACCACAAATTATGCTCTCACCTTGCTTCTCTTTCCGTAATTTGATGCTTGAAACCGTCTGAAGTCTTAGTGTTCCCTTCCGAGGATGTGCCATTTCCCTTGCCATTTGCTCAGCTGCTGCTGCTTTTGCTCGTGGCGTTCTCCGTTCTGATTCCACTGCCACTTGGATGGGTGAAGTTTCACCATGGAAATCGATGGGGAATATGTATGAATATGTCGTATATAGCTTTGGGCTTAAGCAGATTCGAGACCAATCCCAGCCCAAAGAATAGCACAGAATACGCACCTGGATCCGATCCATTCCACCAACATTTCCAGCAACCCCTCAACTGGATGGATCAGTGCCTCTGGTTTCGTTGGAGCCTCACTTGTTCAATCATGTAAAGTACAATAATAAACCACCCATATTTTGATGGTTTGCATATATCATTATATATCCATAGTAAAAGTAGGGATAACCATGTTTCACTCATATATCCATTATATACCCATTATACTAATTACCCATTATATATAACCCATATATCGTCATATTGTTGGGTTTACTCACTAAAAACTCGTTTGGATCTGTAGCCATGGAACACACCCAAGCGGTGAATTTATCGCAAGGTATGTGATCGTTTTCACGAAGTCGCGGGTGGTTGGACCCGTCTCTTGGTGCTCCAATTATGCTCTGGGGATGGCTAAAACCTGGAAGTGATGGGATTCTGATCATCACAATTCACAATTTTATTGATAATAGTTCCAAATGATGATAATCAGCAATATTCAAGAATAAACAATAATAGTCATAATGATGATGGTGATGATGATCATCATCGTCAGTATCGTCAGCATCGGCTTTGCCCCTCACGTGTTCTCACCAGATCCTGTGCTTCTTCCTCTTCGAAAGCCTTTGGTGCTTGAACGAGGCCCTGGCAGCCGTTTGGTTGACACGCCAAAAGAGCTGGGTGTTACGATGTCCTGGATGTTCATCCGACCATGGTCTCACAGATGTGATATTGCCATGTCTTGGCTCAGCCCCAAATTTCGCATTCAAATTTAACTGCAATTATGGGCCTTTCGTTCTTGAAACGAAAGGTACACTCCTGGAAAATGATTTTGCCACTGGAGTATGATCAGAATTGCTTGGCGCATAGATTTGTAGGGGAGACTCAGCTTGCGTGACGACAAAACAGCCATTGGTCCCAGAGTTCTTATGTCGTTTTGGCCTTGCAGCCTCTGCGAGATACTTTACTTTTTGATTATGGTAAGACTGATTAGAGTGTAACTCCGGGAGTTCTTGAAACTGCACAACTCTATTTCATAGTCCCTTAGCAGCCTAAGCAGCCTAAGCAGCCTAAGCAGCCTAAGCACATTCAGGGGGTCAGGAGCCAAGTTTTGGCAGGTCGCCAAAGAGCTTGAGAACCCCTTTGGCCAGGAGGGGCGGGCGATGGAGAAAAAACAGGCCACAGCCACAACCGAGTGATCACGCAACCAAAGTTCACGTTTTGACTCTCTTGTAATTTCACGCATTCAAGAATTACTAGTCAGAGGGTCCTCCAAGTAGTAGCCCTTGGAATTTGAAGGAATTTGATACTCCATCAACTCATGGGTCCTTTGACATGTGCGTGGCTTGGCTAATATTAATTACACAAATGAACATGATCAGGCATACTGAAAATATATTTGCGCAATGCTTGATTCCATGTGATGCATGATTTCATGTAAAAGAAACAACAAACTACACTGGTAAAACACAGAAAACAGCGTCTTCACAATTTGGACATCAATGGCCCTTCATCGGCCCCGTGGAACCACAATGTCTTTATCCTGGAGGCATAAGACATCCTGGAAACGCAGTTTCGAACAGTGGCTGCTAAACCCCTGTTGCTTGATGATTCTATATATGTTATGATCATGGTCCCTTGGTAACTTATGGGAAATCCCCACCGGCCAGCATGGGACACAGCTACCTTTGAGCCGACCCTCAGTGCAGGACATGAATGACATCTCCCTACCGGATTTCCACCTTCGTTTCGTGGACAACTTAGAGACTGTGAGCCATTGTGAGCAGCGGCAGATGCTGGACCCAGGCACCTCTGGGGGCACCTTGCAGTGGGGAGGGGCCGTGGGCATTTTTGCTGATGGAAATCTCCATTTTACCCTCTTGTAAACGTTTATACATAACTATAGAAAATCACCATTTTAATGGGACAACTCACTATAAATGGCCATTTTCAATAGCTATGTTAGTTTACCAGAGGGTAATGGCACTGGAAAACCACACTCTGGTAGAGGATGACTAAAAATGAGGATGTTCCCAGATGTTCCTAGAATACATCCTTGTGTACATCAGTGAAGTAAAGTCTCAATCGTTGCTTTTGAGGAAGGCCTGTTGAATCCATAGCATCTCCATTGTGATCTATCTAATATGCTCATAGATGCTCCATCTTAAACGACGTTTGCCAACATCTACTCCAGAAACGACCCTTGAATTATCTTAAATTGGCAAGCAATGGCAAGCTCAATTCAAGACATCGTTTCGCCCAACATCAGTTTTAGGTTTTCATTCTCGGTTTCAGAATGTATTCAGAATTAGGGCTTTCGGGTTGAAGTGTTTTGGTTTTAGGGGTTTCCTCTAGAGTTTCACTGTTTTGACCGTTTAGGGCTTCGGAGTTCGAGTTTAATGTTCCAGGTTTTGGGGTGTTGGGGTTCAAGATGACTTTTGCAAGCACGCACAAGTCCCCTACCTGAGCTTTTAAGGGATGCTAATTACTCAGGCAAATTCATGTCTTGGCCGTACATATGCCACACATTGAACACGTAGGATTGTGATTCGTTTGATATTTTTGAACACGTATCTTGGACAACCCCCTAATCATCCTAATGTAAATTTTACATGTGTAGTGTAGCAATAGAAAACTGCCCATTTACAGATTTACTTTTGTCCATGTATGTTACATTATGGAGTATCCAATGTCAACCCCACTACAATGATGGTCCAAACCCCTAAAACTCCGGGCTAAACCATATTTACAAGGGGGATGGAATATATAACCATAGTTATAAGGGCCCAATTTTTTCCAACTGAGCAGTGTTCAAAACCCTCCTGGTCGATCAACAGGATTTCGCACAGTGAATGGTGAAAATCCGCAATAGGGTAGTGTAACCCCATACATATGTATTTATATTGTACATTATCTATCTATATATATTATATATATATATATTATTATTATACATACATATATATATATATATATGGAGTAGTGTAACCCCATGTGCTCTTCAACCAACAGTGGTTTAGCGACCACTGCCCAACCTATGGAGCTTGTTACCATGGCTAATGTGGTAAATTTCTCGATAAACCATCCCCCAAGTCATCATTTTTAGGGGTGCTATGTTTACCATCCCCAGTCATAGTAGGTCTATGGCAGTCAGGGTTTCCCATTTTATTAATATTATGATTTTTTAGATCCCTTTCTGTTCCAAGAATATATCATGTTATATTCCATTTACAGATGATTTATGATCATTTGAACCCATTAAAAAATGTTAGTCCAACTATCCATTCTTCATTTACATTATTGTTAGTTACCTACCCATTATAAACCATGATTATATCACAATTCTTAGTGGCTTTCCTACATTAATGTGGGTAAAGCAATAATAAACCATCCCCCAGTCATCACCATTTTTATAGGTGGTATGTTTACCATTCCCAAATGGCCAAATGGGTTGTTTATTATTGTTATACCCACATTATACTCATTAAATGATAGGAAAATCTCCCCATCCCCACAGTGCAGGAGATGACTTCAACGCTGTTGACCTTCGATCCTTGGCCAACCAGCCACCACTGGAGGTCGCCGCCCTCGCGGCGACGGTAGATACGACGAAGCTTAGGCTCTGAGGCTGCTGAGGTAAGCCATGGCCCATTGAGTGCGATGATTTTACCCATTAAAAAGGTAGATCTTTCCATAGCTGTTATTACTGGAGGATATACCCTTAAAGTAATTAAAATAGACCTTGAAAAACGGCATTTTTTGTGTGGAGATGATTCTTCCAATTCCATCCCGTATTTGGCAGGGTCTTTGTCAGTTACTCAGTTGGAGAGAAGGTATATATATCTATATATTATAGTCAAACACAAGAACCTGCTGCAGGAAATGAAGATCGAATTGTCGGATAATTCCGATGTTAACCTATGACCATTGGTATTAAACAAATACACATTTGACCTCCAAAAATATTGGAATAAGCTCATTGCAACTATCAGATGATATAACCATAACGAATGAACGTGTGGATGTTTGAGCACCTTCAACCTGAAGCAGTGACCATCAGGATTGAAGGACTCTTAAAAATGCATGTTGAACCTCTGTACAAAAATGGTGATCACACCGATAAACATGAGGAGTGAACTGTAAGAATTGGAGATTCAGCGAATACACGTTGGGATTGTCCTTATGTTTTCTACGATGATATTTGGTTGGTGGTTTGGAACATTTTCCATAATATATGGGATAATCCTTCCCATTGACTTTCATAATTTTCAACCAGATATGGTGAGGATCCCTATCGCAATAGATCTTCTCTGAAAGGCAATGTGTTGTTGCAAGGCATTTTGTTTGACTGACTAGATGAAGAAAGAGTGATGCGCAAATCAGGGAGTTGTCTCACTGGTGAGCCGTTTCCGGCTGCAAAATCCCATTGAAAATACCGCCGGTTTGAATGGGGCAACGGTCGCTATTGCTATGGTGGATGTTCCATTGCTATGTTTGATGAACAGGTACTCGAGAGAAATGAAGGATCGACATGATTATTTTATATTGAGTCATGTTGCTATATGATATGATATGATACCAAATTTTGGTTTTGATTCTGACATCGATGTTTTTTTATGAACAAATAGCCTTCGAGCTGCACCTCAGCACCGGTTTCACTTGGTGTTTTTTTGGTGCGCAGATCATCCAAACTCATCCTGGTCACTGGTCAACTAGACTCAGAGGGAGCAGATGGAGAAAAGTGACACAACTGTTGGATGTTGGGTAGAAGTGTCTCATAGTGTCTCATTGGTGTGTGGATGTGGTGAAATGTGGTGTTTGGTGTGTGGTTTGCATATGTTTGCATCTCCGATCTTGGCCTTGGTGGCCTGGATCAGGATGTACCGCGGGGATGATTTATGTGTAGTCCTCAACTCCTCGGGGCAAGGCGTCCTGTGAAACAGGCCCCACGAACGGTTCGCGGAGGAGTGGAAACTGCGGAGAAAAAAAAAGGGCGGGACAGGGAGACCATCCAAGATTCAAGTTGATATCTTTTTGTGTGGCAAATCTGCAGTAAACAGGTAAACCTCTAAAACAAAGGGGGGTGGTGCATAGTAGATATAGCCCCCAAAAAGGTAGCACGATATACACACATCATTTGCCACTGTCAGCAGCTCAATGGTGACACCTCGCCTGGATTTGATCGGAACGCCCGCAAGGGCCGGGTGCCAAGAAACCGAGGTACAAATCGCCGCAGGGCAATTTCTGAGCTGCTTTAGCTGAGCCTTCCAGACGTTTGAAATGAAGAGAGCCATGGGCTATGCCCAGTTGACCCTGGTGGTCGATGATTCCTCTGGGAGATCATAGCGTAGGCCAACGCAATCCCTACTGAGAAATCATCTCGTCAGGCCAAGATGATCTTAGTGGATTTTGAACCATATTTAAACTCCAAAGATGTGGACGACTGAGACCAGACGGGATTTGGGTGTGCTCACGACATTTGGGTTATAGCTGGAGCCGCCTTCATGCCAGCTGCGCGTATTTCTCGGGCCAGCCCCTGGAAAAGCTAGCGCTATGGCCATCTATGGCCACTGAGATTGTTTTCCCAGTTTTGGGAACTTTCCCAAATGCAATGATTCAAACTTTTCCAACCTGGATTGGTAAGGCTATGAGGCTATGATATTATGGCTATTCCAACTGGCACAACTGGAATGATTCAATCTTCTTGGAATTCCAATGGATCTCGCTTCATGAGCCACAGCAATCTTGGAACAACCAGCGCTGCGTCGCGTAGATCGCGTAGATTCTGGCACATGTTAGAAAAGACTTGCACGGTATGAACGTATGAATATCTCTATCTATATCATTTCATATATGATATTTGGGCGCATTTTATATATATATAATACTATATTTAATATATGTGTTCATACATATGTGCAATGTGCATGTATAATATATATATATATATATAATATATTATATGGATAGATTATGGTAGACCACACTGTGACGTCACTGGAACCATGGTTAGTGAGGGGAATCATCCCCCAACTTGCCTTATTTCAGAATTGTAATTTACCCAGAATATATGTATATTATTACTATATATATATATATTTATATGTAGATATAATATTTAGTGTATATATATAGAGAGAGAGAGAGCTGCTTGGCATAGTATGATCATTTATTCACATTGTTTAGAGCCTATGTGCTGTACACTTCCAGGTTTTACACACATACGGAACCTCCGAAATTGCTGAGGCTTGGTGATGCAGGCAGTTCGGCGCACGGAACCTCAGGTCAAGATGAATAAAAACAGATGCAACGGACGACTAAGTGAAGATGATTCCACTGTCATAGCTAGCTTGGGTGAAACAGTGCAGATTCATATGGCCGCTCCAGTTTAGTGGGGTTCGGGTCTTCCTATGGCATGATGTGGCTCTTTGAATCAAAACCGTTGTTTGTGTGTGTGTTTTTTCCATTGTTTTGCTATTGTCTCGTCCTGGGTGCTTAAGGGGCCAGGAGATAACCAAAAACTCAAGAGAAAGGAAGGATTCCCTCATAATTCCAAGTCCACTTTACCCCCGGTCTTTCGAAGGGTTCACGGCAACCAAGGCCAGAAGCTGAGGCTGGGGTGAAACCACATTAATCATAGGTAACGATGCAAAAGGACTAATTACGAGCTCTAAATCTGGCAGAAAGGCAAAAAGTTATTTCGGATTTTTTTCAACGGCCAGGGGAAGCATGTAAATTATTGTGCTGCGATCAGATCGCTTTGAAAAGCTTTGAGTGTATTCCGCTCCTTTGCAGGAGGAAGCAGCCAAAAAGGCAGCCGCAGAAGAAGCGGCTCGAAAGGCAGCTGAGGAGGAAGCAACCAGAAAGGCAGCTGAGGAAGAAGCCGCCACGAAGGCAGCTGCAGAAGAAGCGGCTAGAAAGGCAGCTGAGGAGGAAGCAGCCAGAAAGGCAGCTGAGGAAGAAGCCGCCAAGAAGGCAGCTGCAGAAGAAGCAGCCAGAAAGGCAGCTGCCGAAGAAGCTGCCAGGAAGGCAGCTGAAGAAGAAGCAGCCAAGAAGGCAGCTGCAGACGAAGCGGCCAGAAAGGCAGCTGAGGAGGAAGCGGCTAGAAAGGCAGCTGACGAAGAAGCAGCCAAGAAAGCAGCTGCAGACGAAGCAGCCAGAAAGGCAGCTGCGGAAGAAGCGGCCAGGAAGACAGCTGAGGAAGAAGCAGCCAAGAAGGCAGCTGCAGACGAAGCGGCCAGGAAGGCAGCTGCTGAAGAAGCAGCAAAGAAGGCAGCTCAGGCTCACACTGTAGCGCTGTAGTGCTCTGAAACAGATTGGAGTGTGCTTCTGTCTCGATTCACTATCTCTGGGATTCTTTCCTTGGTAGGAGGCCTCGGCGTCGCAGCCGCAAACACCACATGGTCAGGCCAGCACTTGGGTTGGAGAAACGGTTTGGCCCCTTAGGATCCCTTGGGTAGAATCATACGATTCTAGGTAAGCCCGTGGGAGCATGTAGCCTGTATCAAGTGGCATCCACAAGCTGTCCCTCGAAAAACTGAGATTCAACAAACGATAATTTGTCTCCAAAATTGGGACTCCCGGGAGATATCTATATGAGACTTTAATGCCTATGCATGTGCATTATGTATATATATATATACACATATTTGCAGGATATGGTTAGTTCCACAGTTCCACTTCCCCTGTAGTTTCTTAAGCTACTGGTTTCAGCTTGGGTTTATCCTCCAATCCACTTAGAGTCACCACTATGATGATCATATCACTGGTGTTGGCCCCCTTATTGGTGCTTGCTGGTGGTAAGCCCTGGCTAAGCCCTTATTGCGGGGATCACCTTTGGGGGGTTGATTGAACCCCTTGATATGTTCATATTTTCCAAGTTCTATCCTAATGATATTCCCATTATATATATATATATTACTGTGTATATCGATAATTAATAATATGTAATAGATCTTATAGGTACCCATTCCTATGTATCTGTAACAATATGAATGCTCAGGACAGCATCGAACGGTTTATGTGTTGTCCCTCGGCCACACCATGTCGCATTGCCAGCGTCGAGCTCCTCCACCTCCACCTCCAAGACCAAAGCCTAAGCAACTGGCGGTGGTCTCAAATGGGCCAGTGCAGGGGCGATGCGACGTGACCAGGCGATTCTTGACATTGGGAGCCACGAATGCGGCCGAGGCCAGCCCTGGTGGCAGCCGCGTGGGCAGCATGTCCCCCTCGTGGGGGGCCAAGGTTGGGACGGTTTTTGGCGGAAGGCTCACTTGGGTCTGTAATGAAAAAGCAATGCTTGAATGAAACAGTTCACCGAGGGGTCTATGTTTAAGATTAGGTAATTACTACTATTCATAGAGAGTTTGAAGGCTTGGATGTTTGTACGCTTGCTTTCCACGAGTATCTGGAGATGATGAACTGCAATTGTCAAGCCCATTCTCTTTGTATACAGATATTAAAAAGCTTGAACTAGCATCAAAACGGTATAATTCAATAAAAAACATGAAGCATCACGGCCAATAAACTCGAGTTGTTTTCCATGAAGGCATCATGTGGTTGGACCCCATGCCAATCATGACCATCATCCGTGAGTCTGAGGCCATTGGCGGACGCCGATCATGCGGAGGTGCTGTGAGTCTTCTTTGACCTCACTGTTCGACCGAGCCCTGGAATAATGGTTTTTTATAGGGAAATCATCCCCAAATGGCCCTGAAATATTATAATTTACCCAGTTTCTGTGCTCATTTGTTCAAGAATGATGTTTCCAATAAGATATGGTAGGTTTTATCTTGTATCTAAGGTTACAGTATGTTTTTGTGTTCGTTTGGAGTTCATTGTCCGATTTACATCTATTACCTCTCGGCGTGAAATACTCCAAGCATCAAAACAAGTGCTGTTTTCTTTACAAGTGGGAAAACTTTGGTGACGGGTTCACCCGCCAAAGAGTAAACTAGGATTGATAAAGGGAAATATCATATCATTATAGATGGAACTTAAATAGTTATATTTCCCACCGATGTGCTTCATGTTTCCTGGGCTGATATTGATGTACAGTAGGGAAAAATGATCGAACTCAATGATCCATGGCTTCCAGGACTACGTCAAATTACCAGAGGGTTCTAGCCCTGACTGCTAGACCCACAGCATGCAGGGTGGCAACTCCCCAAGCTCCGCCGTGGGCTCCGGAGCGGTCGGCTGCCCAGTTTTCGGACACCAAGATGATGTGATGGCGCCCTCCCAGTTTTACGTTGCTTTATGACTTCCATTTATTGATGATATATAACATTTATATATATATATACATTATATACATATCCAACTTAATGTGTATACTATATACCTTCCATATAGTATACCTAGAGTGCAAGTAGCCATAAAATTTGGTATTTTACCCTAGACTTTTATCACATACCTATTTTATAGGTACTTAGATCTAGCAGCCTGCTTAGTAACAGGCATGATTGATGCATTCCATGGGCTCCTCAGACCTTGGGTTTTATTTTCCTTTGTTTCTCGCTTGGAATCCACCCAGCAAATCCACCCATCGAATCCACCCAGCACAAAACGCAAGGAAACCACAGGAAATCAAAGGATACCAACGGAAAAATGAGATAATCTAAGACTAAGAAGAACTGATTTTGGCTAGTTCCTTTGTGTGTTCTTGTTGTTTCGGTTGGTTTCCTCCCATAATTACAAGCCATATTTTGGAGCAATCCATGCGTTGGAACGGTTGACACTGCTAGCTTTTGGCCCATACCTTATCAGAAGTGTGGGACACCTGTTACAGAAAACACAAGAAAACCAGAGGTTTTCAATCAAAAGGGCAGGGTGATCAGAAGAGAACATCAAAGGTAGCCCTGCTGTGAAGAATGCATGTTCCGGTGATGTTACTAAAGAGTTCCCATGATTAGAGGGTCCAAGATAGATCTACCAGTAGTACCGCACAAGGCGGTGGCGGAAGTTTCAAAAATAGGAAACCTCTAGGAGAGGTTGGTTATTGTGAATCAGGGATGGCAGAGCGAAGCCACTGATGGACTGAAAGGTGCTTGATCTCGGCTCCGCACCCGCCGCTTTAGCGAGCCTACTTTTCGACCCTCCGGAGCCACAAATCATTGGAAAAACACAGTGTTTCGCGACTTTCCTACCTTTTCGCGCATCTGCATCTTCTGTCTTCTTA
>Ga0126342_10020446_pt1 | contig 11127 bp, 10 predicted proteins | sample Cyp1metagenome_FD_92528 | JGI IMG/M metagenome (GOLD analysis project Ga0126342, IMG submission 92528) | Coral microbial communities from Lord Howe Island, Old Settlement Bay, Australia - Cyphastrea 1 metagenome | ecosystem: Host-associated > Invertebrates > Cnidaria > Coral ...
ATCCATCCATCCATCCATCCATCCAACCACAACAACAACAACACCATGCAAATCAGAGAGCTTAGCTGCAAAACGCTGCAAATACCAATCAAAACCATCAAACCCCAAAAAACGGGAAAAAAAACCCAAAAAAAAACGGGAAAAAATCCCAAAAAAAACTGCAGCCCTTAGTATAATCCATAATATAGCTATGGTTAACTATCCATTTAGAGAGCATCACATTTATACTTACAACCTGGGTTTGTTTAAGTTTTTTTTCCCACTCCCAATCTTCCCACCTTTGGGGGAAGTAAAGAATAATTGTTATTTTTTTTAGGGGCCTTGAAGCAAATCCAAGATATCCATTAGATAAGTGTGGTTATAACGGTTAGTTGTAGTTTTGTTTTTAGTTATAGTATACATCATCACAATACCAGAATATACATCTACTATAAACAGTGGTTATTTTTTATTGTTTTTACTATTCCATACATTCCATTCATATAACATTAGCTATAACAGTGGTAACCATCGTGTTATTCTCCAGGTAACCCCACGGATCGATCCTACTGGTGAGTAACTTTCTGGTGAAAATCGCTTAACTATGGTTAGTTACTGGTGATTAGTCCATATTTATTGGACTTAAACACTTAGAGTTATTTATTGGATTTAAACACCATCCGTATCACCATTCATTGAATATATACTAACGGCTAACACTTGAAGTTTCAAGCATAGTTAAAATTCAAGCATCATATCTAACATTAGCTGTAGCAAACGTTCACAACCATACGTCTAATCCATTTATAGATGGATTGACATTGAAAAAACTAAGAATCCAAAAGTTGGAATTAAGCACTAAAAATGGAGAGAGAATGCTTTTCTTTTGGGATTGGGATTAGGGTGATGGATGTAACACAACAGTTCTTGAAAAGTCAGGAGCCTAAACCAACATGGCGTGGTTGAAGCATATGTGGATAGTATATATAATTAGTATGTTCCAATGATCAGATTGCCACAGGATAAATCGCTCATCTCTACGTATTATACAGTTTCATCACTTTAGTTATGACATTTACCCTCTGGTTATTTAACATAGCCATGGTATAGATGGCCCATAGAAATAGATGGTTTACCGAACTTAATAGCATGGTGGATCTTTCCATGGCAAACTGTGAATGTCATAGCCAGATGGTTTGTCTCAACCAGTCATTTACTCAATGGCCATTTTAGGAACCGATTTATTGGAGGCACCTACCATATATAAGGCCTATCTAAAGGGCTATGTAGGAGGATATCCCCTCAAAATATGGCCAGAAAAATGGTACAGTACCTCCATTTTAGGATCCTGAAATTCCCATTGATTTACAATGAGGATTCCAAGGATGTCATTACTTGGTTCCACGGCTTCTTCATGCACCGATGGAGCCATGAGCAAAAACAACCAAGGATGCCATGGATGAAGAACTCCAACGGCAGGCTGGGGGGCTCCAAAATATGAAACATTGAAACAATGACACGCATATAAACATATAGAATGATATATTTATAATCATATATATATATATTTATAAATACTCAAAGTTGTCATATAAATATAATGAGATCTTTTCAAGTTTTTCATATATCAAGGTAATATATATACATGTATGTTATGAAACCCAATTTGAGATGGTTGATCTTTCAAACTATGAAACATTGAAAGATGATCTCTCCAAAAATATGTCTCAAACCCCAATTCCTTGGGCTTAGATACGTCCATCCACTACTGTTTTTTTTCTTAGGGAAGACGGCCTTCTTGTTTCGGGCCATCGTTTTGATACTAGAACGATCACAACACATTGAAACAAATGAGACTTGGATGGTTATATATTTATCTATTTGTAAATATCTATGTTACACATAGATATATATACGTAATAGTAAAATTGGATATTTGTAACATATATAATCATATATATATATGTATACATATTAACACTTTTAAAAACTATTAACTCTGGTTTTCCTGGATAGTTGATTGTTAACACCTGAAACCAGGTACACATCTTGGAGTCCAAACTGGGTGGTGCTGTGGCTTGCGCTCGGGCAGAGGCCAGGCTTACCCATATGTTCCATTCGGAATATTTACCAACATTTACCTCATAAATCACCCAGATTTGTAGGTAAATATAGTATACATGGCGCATTTGGGTAAGGATAAGGGCATGGTATTCATAGTATGTATGTTTGTTTGATGATGTTGATGTGAAATCTCCTGAGGTTTTGGAGATTTCATGATAGAAACATTTGGGAAACTGTAGATTCCACTGTAGATGTTTGGTGTTTCACCTGAGATTTGATGATTGTTGTATTGTTCTCCTGAAATATTATGGAAATTAAAAACAACTTGGGGTCTCGGCAGGTGGGCGCTTTGGGGTTGGAGACTCTCTCGGACCCAGAAGCCTTCCTCAGAGCCTGGGATGGAAGGGGTTGGGGCATCGTGACCGTCATGTGGTATATCCAATGCCATAAACCTCGATACATCCCATCCCAAATCAGAATTGGCAGCTGTTTGGAATCTTCTAGATCGTAGCAGTATGCGCTTGGTATATTAGCAAAATAAATTAATAATATTAGCATCTTGCCATGCAATGGTGTGTTTGATATTGGATTATATGGATATATATATATATGTGGATATTATACAATAGTACTTCCATATAAACCCAATAATAATCCATGTAATATAGTTAATAGAGATCCTCTTCATCTCCTTTTTGGGCACCAAGATCTCCTTTTTCGGTCCCCGACCGTGTTCGCTTTGCGGTGAAGTTCCTGAGGATTTTTGGCTCATGACCCCCTTCGCGCACTGAAGGCTCGTGACCTCATCGTGACTGGAATCATGGTTGTCATGGATATAAAACCAAGGGGAATCCCAAAGTCATGGATGTTATTTGATCAAAAATAAAACCTTACGCTATAGTGACTTTGGGTGTTTTATGAACACTGAGTATAAATTGATGCAGTCATTTCTTGATAAAATGAGCAGTGAAAGGTCGTGAACGGCTCATGCTATAGTTGGATGAGGCTTCTTTTGTCCATTAGGAATGACTTCAGCCACAGGCGGCTCCCATCATTCTGCAGGTGCGGCTGGTATTGCGCTGGGGTGCCAGGGTTTTTAATGGAGGAGCTGACCCGAATTTCAGGGACCCCTGATGCCAGTTATGGTATTTACTTCTGGTCCGAGCGACTCCAATCTTTGCTCTTAAGTTTGTTTTTCTGGGAAATTGTGTGTTTTTTTACGGCTCCCGTATAGTTCTCATCTTGAAATTCCAGCAGATTTCAGATGGCGCCGCTCGAGAAATTCCCATGGCATGGCAGGTCTATGGCCACGTGCCGCCGGCACAGCGCGTCCTGCTCTTTGCCAAGTTGATGGGCTTGGCGGCCATGGTGCGCCGATGTTGGAACCGGAGAGGAAGTGATGAGGGGATGACTGAGGACTTCAAAAAGGTGAATTAAATATATGGTTTAAATATGTGTTTAAATATGTTGAAGATGTTGAAGACAATCAATATAGATGATTATGAATGATACATCCAATTCAAATCGAGATCATCAAGCATGCAGGTCCTGAATTGAGGTCGCTGTAGTTGCTTATGGTGTGGGTTTGTTACACCATGACGTAGGCCTGGTAGGCTGTTTGTTGGAATTTAATGCTCCCAATGCCAAGAACCAGCTATAAGGTTGATAAAACTGTCGTGCTTCCGAGGCCTGGTTTCATGTTGAAGGGTCATTTTGAAGGCTTCCGTTTGAATCAAGTACAACTGGTTGGTGGTTTGGAAATGTTTGGAACATGAAATTTATGACTTTCCATATGTTGGGAATTTCATACTCCCAACTGGCGAACTCATATTTTTCAGAGGGGTAGGCTCAACCACCAACCAGACAAGATCATCCAATGATCATCGCAATCTACAGGATCACAGCTTGTCTATCCACAGTTGGGAAAAAGAATCACCATCATCAGAGGTGCCACCAGCCAGGTCGGCGCCGTTCTCCGTGGAGATGAACGTGTCCTGCAGGCCTTCGAGGGACCTTTCCCCTTGAACGAGTGGGGGCACTCGGCGGGCTCGGCTTGGAAGGCGAGGGAAGGCAGCAACGGTTTCCGGGTTTCTCTGGAATTTTCTGGAAAAAGTTGAGGGATGAAGTGATTGCTGATGATTGCTGGTCACCCTCCTGTAAACTAACATAGAGCTGGAAAAGCATCATTTTTCAATCGAAAATGGACCATGTCCATTTTCCACCTCGATCTTCGTTCAGGGCTCCACCAGTCGCATCCCTCTGCCGCGACCCGCAGCTCTTCCCCCATTTTGGGGTCGCGTTTCTCCCGGGGGAGCGTGAAGCGCTGGCGCCCGGAGGTCGCTTGCTGTAGAAGTCACCGACATCAGCTCATCTACCCATGACGGATCCATGGATCCTATGGGTGCTGCTTGAAAAATGGTAATTAACATGGATCCCATGAATGTCAGCCCCAGTCATGTTAGCATTTTTCTACCAGCACCATGGATCCTATGGGCACCGAAATAAGCTCATTTCTGGAATGATCACCCTATTTATAACATGTCCATTTCTGGAATGATAACTCCAACATTTTTTAACCATGCAGAACCATTTTGAACTGGTAAAGGGCTTAGACTGTAGTAATTTGACTAATTATTTGACTACTAATCCCCGAAAGCTGATAATAGCTTCCCGGCAAAATTCCAAGGAAAGCAGCTCCAATCTCTGCTGAACGCTTGTGGCAGATGCCTAACATCCTCAGTTCCAAGGATTCACATTCACCCCACTCCCTCCATTCGTTTGCGCTCATGGATTATGGCGTGCTGCCGAACACGGTGAGAGGGCCCAGTGTTGCCGCTCGGCAAGTGACCGTTGCAACGATGTTACAGTGCGCGATGTTGCCAATATCGAAGTTCTGTGGGGTTGCAGTATGATTCTTAGAGGACTTCTTAATTTTAACATTCGGAAAAAAACATGTTTTAACATTCGAAAATTCGGAAAAACATGTTTTAACATGTTCACATTCGATTTAGAGTTCTTGATTTGAACATTTTTCAACATTCGAAAAAAATGTAACTGATGACTGTCCCATGAGTTGATTTGGTGTTTCGTCATGGCCCATGGTTTGATCATCTCAGGATACCTTGAGTCCCAACCAGAGCCCGGAGCACCGAGATCCCCATGCGCGGCGAAGAAGCCTGGATGAAGGTGAGAGATGGCGGATGTTTGGGTAAGTGGACGGGACATATATATATATATATTATATACATATATTATAATAAACAATATATAATTTACAATATACAATATATAATATAAATTATATATATATGTATATAGATGGATATGAATCATTTAACATATATATATATACCCTGGGTATATATATATAATTTATAAATGATATTTTTTGAGGGACAGAGATTTGGGGATAGTGTGGTCCACCTGAGTCCAGTTTCTTTTTTATTCCACGTCATTTCCGCAATAGGAAACATCTCCGTTGAACATCAAGGACACATGCTTTACCCTCTGGTAATTTAACGTAGCTATTGAACATGGCCATAGAAATAGTGGATTTTCCCATGAAAAGCATGGTGATTTTCCAGTTCGTTATGTAAACGTTTACCAGAGGGTAGTCTATTGCAATATTGAAACCGTCTCTGAAGTTGTTGCTGTTGTGAATTGTGGATGAGATGCTTCCCACCTTTGTTCTTTCTATTTGTTGGATTGCAACTCGGATGGCAAACAAGCTCTGCTGCGCCAGTTGGGATTGCTTCGGAGTATGAAACTCAGTTGGAAGAGATCTATGTTGCTTGACTGCAGCTGGTGGCCTGTGTAATGTTCATTCCCCCCAAAAAAATGATGAGGTTTTGACCCATTCCCATGTCAAACGTATGAGAACCCCATCATTTCATATCATTTCTCTGTTTCAGTGGGGTATGTCCCTATGTCAACAGCCTTCAAGATACACAATTGTTTTTTATTCCTGAGGAAGTTTTAAATGGCGCAGATGAGCGAGCCAAGCAAAGGATCTTGGAAGGCGGGATGTGACCAAAAAAATTGACCACTTGAGCCCATCAGCTAGTGATCATACGGTGATACATAGTACTGTAATACTGTGATAGTTAAATTAATTAAATCATCTGAATAAACCAAGGATCTTAAGTGATACATAGTGATATATATATATATAATATGTATATATAGTGACACTTATCTTACATTTATTAAATATAATATCTTAATAAATCAAGCTGCGATGAAACACCGGGGCAATGATTTTCACTACGTAATTCCGTTTGGGGCGGCACTGGGCGGCTGCGATCGGATCCCCGATAAGCGGTCCGGCGGTCCGAACACCGGTGCGCCAGGGAAGTGGGGTTTGACGTTCATCTACAAGATGCTTGGGTCTGAAATCACTGGGAGCAACAGAGCTTTCTTCGGGATACCCTCTGGTAAAACAAAAAACGATGAAAAGATCCACCATAGCTAATAGCTGGGTAAATCCACTATTTCTATGGCCATTTAAAATTCCCAGAGGGAAATGTGGCGCAAGATTTGAGCATCTTGAGCCCATGTCACTCCAAACGATTTCAAAAGAGACCTCAAAATTCCCTAAAGGTGCATCATGAAACTTGTAAGATCTGAAGATGAGAGATGAAACTTAATGAAACATCTTTTCCTATAAGTTGGGTAAGTATTTGGCTAGTTCTTGTCTTCATGACGTCGTTGGACCCGAGGAAGCGACGCTGCAAGGGCAGCGCCATTCACATTGCAGCGCTGAACTCGGACTCGGCGTTGCTGGAACGCTTGCTGGAGATGAGTGCAACCTGCCGCACATAGCTTGCGTAGCTTGCGTCCGTTTGGGTGTAGTAGCCATCATCAACGGTTGGGGAGTTTCCCGCCGATTCTTGACCTGTAATGACCTATACAAGTTGGAGCAAAGTTGAATAGAAAATCATGGAGCATTTGTAGACTGGTCAATTGTGTAAGTTTGACTAAACAGTTTTTGTTGCTATCACTGCTGTCTCCGTCGTTGTCGTCCCTATGCTTGTTGTCAATGTCTGGAGTTTTCGTTGCATCCATCTCCGGGGGGGTGCTTTCTATTTTTCAAGTTGGAAGGATGCGGTATATAAAGGCCTATGGGCTATGTATGGGGATATACACCCAAAATATGGCTTTATATGGTACAGTACCTTCATTTTAGGATCCCGGAATTCCCATTTATAGTTTTTCGAAATGTTGAGAATCAGGACTGGATTGAGAGATGATCCCGTGTCATCCAGTTACACGCAGGAAATTCGATCGATCCCGCCGAGAATTGGGAGTTGTGTCATACCGCAGTATACCGCAGCATTTCCGAAATTTCTTTGTGAGAAAGAGTTGGAAATACCACTCATTTGTTCTTGCTAGTGGGATTACACATGATGACACTATGTATCACTATGTAGCCTTTGAATTTGCCATTGTGCTTGGTTCATGGCCGTGACCCATTTGCGAAACTCTACAGTGTGGCCCCTTGCGGGAAACAAGTATATAGGCAATGAAGGAAAAGGACCATCACACACCGGAGATGATTTTGATTCGTTCAACGTTGAAAACCAATATTACATATAAATTCAACAACCCCAAATGATAGAGGTTTCCGAGGTTTCCAAGCCATGGGCCCCCCAGTCATCCATGTTAGTTGCTGGGGATTTTACCATGTTTTTTTCACCATCCATCCAGTTGGGGACCCATGGGGATTCCCCGGCATCAAGGCAGACATCCACGTGGAGTGTACATATGTTGCCTTTGAGCCACTCGTCGTATGTGGAGATGTGGCGATTCGCCATGAAATGGTACCAGTCACCATATCAATCATCCATTAACCAGAGAAGATTCCCATATTGATAGGTCAAAAATGGTCAAAACCTCTTGCCATATTTTACGGGAAATACACATCCATTAATATCCATTAATCGTAACTATTTGAGGCCACCCTTTGTGTACCAGGCTTTTGACTCATCTCTGTGAAGCCAATGCCCCCGATGTGAATGGGATGGTTGATCGGCTTTGCCACATGGGTGCCGGAAGGTTGTAGTTAAACGCTTATTGTTGAATTGGAAAAGTCGAAGTGCACTTTTCAGGAGATGAGGATTCACACATGGCAGGCAATAGTGTTGGAAGCCTACATGAGCCATAATGTCAACCACTCCAATAATTAGGGGGTACTCCTCCAATAGTCATCATTCTAATACTTCAATGGTACCCTCCCAATTAAACAGCCTTTTGGGGGTTATTAAATCCAGGGTGGACATCAATGGGCAATGTTTCACAGGACAAACTGATACTGGAAATCCATGAAACTCCGTGCCCGTTTTGGAAGCTCCGAATTGGTTTCCGGGGCATGCCAGCCGATGAATCTAACACATCAAGCACGTTTGTCACTATAGCATTGTTTTAATGCATGGCTAGAAATGGCAGCACTATCCAGCACTTGTACATCCACCAGATGTTCGGGTCTCTTTCCATATTGCAGATTCTTAGTTCCATGCCAGGTATCAGTGTATCTCTTGCCATATTTGGAATTTGAGAGACATTTTTAGATTCTTGTGTTTTTTTGGATCCACCTGACATCAAAATAAGATGTTGGTTCCTCACCAACCGTACTCAGCAAGACTTGACCAATTGCAAATATGTATTGATTTTATATGATTAGAAAAATTGAAAAGATTTTTAAAAGCACGAATGATACATGCCGATCAATGTTTTTTTAACAAAATACTTGAGTGTCAAATTTAATTGAAACCATTTTAAAATGTTTTAAAAGAAACAAACGTGCGATTTTTCTCCAGTAAGTTTAGTACTCCAAGGTGCCCTCACACACCTTGTGTGTCAGCCAACGTGCCACCCGTGCCGCCAGGAAGGAAGGCCGAGCACAACCGATCCACCTGGCAGTCCAGGGATGTTGCTCGGCGTGTGGGTGGCGAAGGTTGGCAGCGCTGAGTCTTTTTTGATAAAGGACATGGTATGATATATTATGATATGGCTAGCTGCTAGCTATATACATATATATATATATGTATGTATATATGTGTGGCTGTTGTTTTGGTTACAAGTTAAAAGATGTATAACAAGTAAAAAAGGAAGATTGGCTATAATGGCCTAAAACTGGCTGGCGGTTAGTAGATTTTAAGATTTTAGAAGTATGAGCTATAAGTCTATATGCTGCATTGTGCCGTTGCAAGTGACAGAGCAAAATCCAATAGCCCATTAAGTCCAAAGTTGATACTTCGACCGCTGGATGTGACCGTTGTATGGGATTGTGCATCTAAGAATCACTGATTGTTACCACCTCCATTGCAGTTTAGTCATTGGTTGTATATGTTTAAAACACCCTTTTGGATAACATCAGATTCCAGTATCAGTTGGAGATTACATTACCCCAACAGTTGGGTGATGTAAAACAAAGTAGGACATTTGCCAACCTCTCTATCTCATTACCCTTTGGTAAACGTTTACATAACTATGGAAAATCACCATGCTATTATATAATGGGAAAACTCACGGCATTTCTATGCATTTCTATGGCCATGGCTTCTATGTCGCTAACTGGCTTCTATGTCGCTAACTGTTAGTCATTACCAGAGGGTAAATCCCATTAGATCACCATTAAACCACCATAAACTCACCATAGGTGTAAATGTCGTTGGTCTTCCCAATGATCCCCACCCACCCCGGCAGGTTTCATGAATGTTCAGCTGCTTTTGTGCCCCGGCAGGGTGCGTGCTTTCATGGCAGATTGAAATAGGCATGGGATAATGGTGGAATCCCACAGGCGAAAGTATATTATCACAATGTCGGTCTTTTTCAATCACAGAAATCCACAATCAGTTCCGATTAGCGTCAAATTCGAAAAAAAAAATATATATATATGTATATATATCAATTTCAATGAATGACCTCTCATTAGTCAGAGATTAGCCAGTAGTGAATTTTAAATTCTACCCTTACAACCTTTCTAGCACTGTATCTATTGTTTTTGGTTCCCTTATTAGGGGTAATTATTAAAACTTGATTGGGAAGTAATGGGGAGTTTATTTTTGGGACCACCCTGATTTATTATGGTGAATGGATGTGGCTGGGATGCATGGATATGGGACCAAACAAGGGAGATCCACCAGCTTCCACCCGGAGTTTCTGGATGTTTCGGAACCATGGATCGCTTTTTTTGGGCATTGGTCTGTATCATCGAAACATGATATTTGCTGACCTGGAAAAAAGGGGGGAAGCTGCAGCAAGATTCACCAGTGATCATGGGATTTGCCGGCGCCACTCGTCCATCTTCGCCCCACCACCTTCCGAAAAGCTTCTGGGTACCCTGCAGTAAAACAACATAGCTCTGGAAAATTGCCGATTGATAGATGACTTATATCTATAAAACATGGTGATGTCCATACAAAGAATGGTGATTTCATATATAAAAATGACGATTTACCTGCAAAACATGGTGATTTCCGTAGCTAACCCCTAGTTTAGCGTTAAGGCTCCCAGGGTACGTTGGTTTGGCCCTGGCCTTAGGGAAGCGCGTGCTGACATCAACGCTCGTGTGAAGTTGGACGGTGAGAGCCACTTCTGCCCATTGCACGTGTCATGGCCAGTGGAACGTTACGGATCAACAGTGGAGTCAGCAGGATATTTGGAGGGTTTTGGAGGACCATCACACTTATAGATACTTATTTACCCTCTGGCTATTTAACAGTTCGCCATGGTATAGATGGTCCATAGAAATAGATGATTTACCTATTAAAAATTGTGATTTTCCATGGCTATGTTAGTCATAACCAGAGGCTATATATTTATCTGGGTAAATTATTACAACGACCTCACTGTTCTCCCGAAGCCTGGAATGGTTAATAAGAGGAATCATCCCAAAATGGCCGAACCATTCAGGTTAGTGAAATATTATAATTTACCCAGATTTATGGGTTACTTAGACGCATACTTCTAGCAATTTCTTGCCCATATTCCAGGGCCGAACATATTCCATGCCAAAATAGCTGGGAAATTTCAGGGAATTGCGAAGACCCCTTTCAGGTGAAATTTGTATTTCATACAGTTTGC
>Ga0126342_10020447_pt1 | contig 11126 bp, 13 predicted proteins | sample Cyp1metagenome_FD_92528 | JGI IMG/M metagenome (GOLD analysis project Ga0126342, IMG submission 92528) | Coral microbial communities from Lord Howe Island, Old Settlement Bay, Australia - Cyphastrea 1 metagenome | ecosystem: Host-associated > Invertebrates > Cnidaria > Coral ...
ATTACATACATTACATACATACATTACATACATTACATACATACATTACATACATTACATACATACATTACATACATTACATTACATACATTACATACATTACATTACATACATTACATACATACATTACATACATTACATACATACCATACATTACATACATACATACATACATACATACATACATACAGACAAACATACCTAGTCATACCTATCTCGTCTCTCCACATCTTCATATGACTGGCATGCCTATTTGACGTGAAACTCTTGAGCCAGCAGTCCTCCAGGACAAGGGCAATGGGTTTTGGTGCAGGTGAAGTGCTTGCCAAATTCTGGATGTGAAAATGACCTTGGCAAAATTAGCAAAGCTATTCAAAAAGCATCAAACACCATTCACAAAGCAATTCAATGATTCAAGGTATATTTAGCCTGTCTGAGATTGCATTCCATGAGGTCCGCTGATTGAAGTTGAATTGGTTGGGTGGAGTGGACTAAGGCGCTTGGACTTTCGTTTTTTTTGGGAACTTTGTGCTGGAATGTGCTGGACATGTTTTTGTTGCAACGTTGTCTTCGCGAACCCTTGGTTGGTGAACGCTGTCGTTTGCAGCCCTCCACTTTGTTGGATACCTTCTCTTTCGTAGTTTGGTCTTTGAAGACCCTCTGCGTGGGAATGTCCGTCCCATGTGCCCTCCACCTGGAACCTTGAAAAGCATTGAAAAGCTCTGCAACGCTGGGACCTTCTTTCTGCAAACTGAAACCTTGGCATTCTTATATAATTAGACAGCTCCACATCTTCTCCGGGACTGTTAGCAAAAGACAGTGCCGAGAGTCCCCAATGCACAATTCGTGAAAGGATGTCCTACAGTATATAATTTGTTTACCTGCATGAAAGGAGACGGAACAGTCAAGACAGCCGAATATGACACTTCGCTATCTCTGGTTTGACACATGTAGCATGCAAAACGAATCCACTTGTCCATAGCAGCTAGCGGTTTCTGTTCCGTGAGACAACAAGTGATTCATGTCAAGGAGAAACTGTCAGTCTCCAAAACTATGAATCAACCAACAAACCATCACCCCAACGACTACCAAGCACTTGCACTGGCAGTACCGGTAATATCAACGCTCCCACACCACTGCTAGTAAGATTGTAACTGCCCAAGTTAGAACCACCACCACAAACGCTCACGCCTACGAGGGAGAAAACAGTAATAGTTTTGAAAAGGCTTGCGCTCTTGATATCTCTTGATTGATGCAATATAGATGCGATGGGTGGCTATGGATGGCAATGGCACGCAACATGACAACGTTCAGGCAGCTGCTTGCAGCTTTGCTGATTGCATAAGCCTGACAAGGTCAAGGAATGTCTGGCTGTGCTCACTGTACTTAACACAGAAAGGTCTACAGTGTGTCCCCCGTGGTGCTCCGCCTGATCGCGGAGAAGTGTTTCATTGAAAGCGGTGGGCACGCTTCCCGAAAAGTGCGCTGCCTCGAAATCACTGCAGCAAGTTGTGATCTTGACGTCTAGACACCTCCGTCTCCATGTTTTGCATCCATCTTTTGAATCCGGTCAGGCGATCTGAGAGGTCGGGAATGGAGGAATGTGGAGGATTCGCAGTGTACTGCTTGAAGTGGAAGTCATGCCTCCAAATCGCTGGAAGACAATAGATCAAAGCCTGCCGCACTGCAGATCTACATGAAAAGAGTTCAACTTGTTTGCAATACACAGTAGGAATTGACCAGGAACGCAGGAGGTAGCAACTGCTGCATACCGTATACCAGGCGTAGTTTGCGATATTGTTTCTTGGTCAGAATACCACAGATAGAGGTGGATTGTGAGCCAGTTTGCCCGTGCCACACGTCAATCTAATGAGCATGAATGAGCATGAGCGCCTGCAACATGCGCTGCTTCCAGACCGTGCTGGGTCAAATCTCGGCCCAAGTGAAGAAATTGAAGAACACGCTTCTGATCACTCAAGATCCAAAGATCCAAATATGTAAGGCTTATGTAAGGCTGTTTATTCAAATTATTCAAAGCACGGGATGTTTGGACCGTCTTAGACCCTTGCCGAATATGGTCTCATGCTTGTCACTTAGCCTCCAGGGGACAGCTGGCTGGAAATCCCAACTATATAAATATACATGAAACCGGATGAACCAGGATAGTCAATAATGTGTGTATATATATAATTATATATATATAATTATATATATATAATTATATAATATTATATGTATACATAAGTGGATAGATAGATTAGACTAGACTAGATTAGATCAGATTGGATTAGATTAGATCAGATTAGATAAGATTGGATGGTTAGATAGATACATAGATAGATAGATAGATAGATAGATAGATACATTCATACATACACATATAATTAATACAAAACAACAACATTATAATGTGTATATATATATATTATTATAATTCACTAATGCAGTGCTGAAAAACTCAGCAACTTGAGCGCAGAGACTTGAAATGCCGAGGTTCCCACACTAAGCCTGGCATCTCCAAAACGTAAACCTCCACAAAGGGCATGCTGGATGCGTTGCACACATTTATCCGCACAAAACAATCACCTTTCCATACCTTTTCTGTGAGGATGACAAACCTCAAATACACATGATAGGGCTAAAGCTTGAAGATTTAGAATTGCTCGGTTTGGAATCCGCTTGGAATTTCACTCCCACGAACTGGCTATGCAATGCCTCACATGGTTGCAGTAGCACCTGCACGTTCCTTTCAAACCAGGACTTAGCCTTTCTCCTTTCTTCAAATGTCCAAGATCTAGAGATTCCTGACCTCAGTGTTTTCTCTAGAATTCTCTAGAGATCTTTTCGTTCCAGCGTTCAATTGGCTTTCACTGCAACTCTCGACTCTTGGGGTTCAAACTTCCCTCCACAAAGGCTGATCTGGCCATCAACAAATAAACACGTCAAAAAGGGTCAAACACACACCAGGCCGCCCAGGCCACCCAGGCCACCAAGGCCACCCATGTTGGATCGCATGAAGCATATGCTAAACATGCCAGAAAATCATCATCCAAAGGATACTTCGGCTCATCAAGGGGCATTCTAAGCCTTGCTTGATGTGCAAGTGGTGCAAGTGCTGCAAGTGGGCAGGGTGATAGCAAATGCTCTAGTTGTCTCCTGTCTTGTTTTTCCCCGCCCTATCAATTGCCGAAAGGGCTTTGTGTTTTGAATTTTGAATTTGCTCAACTGACACAGACCACCGTCGAGTATTTTCTACCAGGCAATCTGATTGGAATCCAATCCGAACGGCACAAACAGCAAAGCCAATCTGCATCCGCAGGAGACTCTCAATGCTGAAGGACGTGGCCGGTGACTAGCACCACTGAGTGCTTCCTTCCATGTTGACCCACCTCAATCACATGTCATCACAAGTGCAAACCACAATGAACCACAATCAACCGCGATGAACCGTGTGCTAACGGTCTCAGGTCGCAGCAGTTCTTCTCTCCAAGTGCGGCGCATGTTGAGACTAAAACTTCCCAGCAATCTAATTTGCGTGTGGACCTCGGTCAGCAATCAAGGGCACGTCGAACACCGTAATGATTAATGCAAATGTTCGGTCCCGGTCACTGCTGGGAAACACCCTGTGTTTGTCTCTTCCTTCTCACTCTGTCTCTGTCTCTGTCTCTGTCACTGTCACTGTCCCTCCCTCTCTCTCTCTCTCTGTATCTCTTTGCAAGATACTAATTCTCACAACGACAAATGCAGTATTACATTGCCACAGCTGCCTCGGAATTTCCCCCAAGCCAATTTGCTGATCAATCACATGCCAGATAATCGTCAGGTGCGATTTTCCAAATGCAACATAGATCTGGCTGCCAATACATCAACACGAGTGCTCCCTTGATAAGAGAGGACGAACGGAGACTGTGTTGGAATCTGGTGTGGTTTAAAGTTTAAAGATGAAAGATCCAAACAAAGTCATGCAGTATCTGCAACGTCAATACAAAGGAAATGCCGTCACATCCACAAGAGTCACAAGAGGAAAAAGGAACACTGAACAAAACACAGAGAGACATCCTGATACAAAATAAATGCCGTGCTTTGACTCGACCATTCCAAGGTTTGAAGTGAAGGTTTCATAGGGGAACAGATATATAAAATTATATAAACAGTTCAACAACGAAAAGCTCGCTATCCCTCTCACTTCTGGGAAATGCAGCCAGAAAACTCTCGCGAACTTAACTCATTGCGGAGCTGTTGACACCTAGTGGCAGGTTCAAATGCACAACCTCAGCCCCTAGTCAAGTTGAGCAACCCCAGCTGTCTCACACCTGCTACTAGTTGCTTTCCACGCTTTGAACCTTGCAATCGGAAAAGCAAAGGAAGTCACCAAGACGGTCAGCCAGGATTCATCGACTCGTGATACCCTGTATGATTTGAAAGCCCTTCAATCAAATACCTTTAACATCCTCTGACCAAACTTCCCACATGACATGCTACACTTTTCCATCTTTTCCTGTGACCAGCAAAGTCTTTTGTTAGTTGCTCCCCTGCATTCGGACGCTTAGTGCTTCCACTTTTCTGGGCGTGACTTGCTGTTTTTGTTTCAGGTGTTCCTCCTTCAGGTGCCCTACAGTCGCATGGACGCTTTTGTGGGAAATGTGGGAATGCGCTACGCCTGAAAGGTGTCGGGACAAATGCCGGGATACAAACGGCCACAAGACAGTGCAGCCGTTTTGTTGCGTTGCTGATACAACGGCATGATGCTTGCCCGTGCACATTGTGTTGTCTTACCCCGGCTACGCGCATGCCTTGCTTGTATCAGTGTCCCTTATCTGACAGGTCAAACATCAGCACCATCTTTACTTTGGTTTGGAACGGTTTGGACCGTCTGGAGCATTCGCGACGGGTTCCTGTCCAAGGGGGCCTTTGCATTCGTTAGCTTGCAAATTACAATGACAGGTGAACAGTCATCACATGTTTTCAACACTAAATCACCATGACGCCTCACTATGCATCATGCAGCTAGATCTGAAGCTTCCTAAACCTACTGCTCGTCATCTAGATGATCAAACATATATATATATATATGGTATGGTACGGTATGGTATGGTATGGTACGGTATGGTATGGTATGGTACGGTATGGTATGGTATGGTACGGTATGGTATGGTATGGTAGGGTAGGGTACGGTAGGGTAGGGTCTGGTATGTAATGTATGTATATATCTATACGTATACATAGACATAGACATAGATGTATATGACAGATAAGACATGAGAAAATGATCGTGTAGCTATGTCATCTTATGCCCAGTGTGTCTCTGGTATCCTAGAGATGAGTATCTGACTGTGGAGGAGGATCTCCAGCCTGGCCACTGAAGCTTTGCCAATGGATCGACCCGTCACCCGTCCTTTTGGTTCTTGAAGCACACAATGCCAGGTTCAATCAGTGCTATGACAGTGCCATGTGTCCCGCATTCGCATTGGTCACATCAAATCACAGCGCACCTCTGAGCTGCACGTTTCCTGTCGTGTCATTTCCCACGCTCTGTGCTCCATCTCCAAAGCCTGCGAAAACACGGAGAAACCTTCCTGGGGCACAGGAGACCGTGCAACCTGCACCTCTCTGCAACTATCCTTGCTACAGGTAGCATCCTTAAGGCATTCAGGAATCCTTAGCAAGCTACACTCTGCTCTCATCACCGCTGTGCATGGTTCTTTGGGTCCATCTGTTCCGTCCATTTACCCACGCCAGAGTCCTCATGAAGAGTCTTCGCGATCTTGTTCTGCCCTCCCCAATCCTGTTATCGCATCACCACGATTACTGACTGGTGATGCAGGAGTCGAACGTGAAGGTTTCATGCAACTCAGAAACAGGCCTGCCATGACGCAAATTTGTCCATCATCTGAGCTCCTCGTCAACCCGGATCAAGGTCACAGCCACAGCAAAACCATGATGAAAAAAAGAACCCTGTGAAGCTGTGCCAATGCACCCGCAGCATCTTCCAGAGGGTGGTCTTTGCCAAACCTTGTCACTTGTGTCTATGTTCGATTGTTCTCACCCGAAAACTCAAAGCTCAAAAAAATGTTCGAGTTTTTTGTGACGTCTCTGAGATGGCTGCTCTATGATACCGAAGGCAGCTGCGACAAGCAGCACAAGTACAAAGACAACAGTGACCTGGCAGCTCTTCACTCCAGGGGAATCCATTCTTCCTGTACAGCAAAGCGCGCTTCCAGTATGTTTCCATCGCTGCTCTAGCATGATCCAGCGTGTCAGAGCATCGAGACTGCTCGTCCAGGATGAAAAACAGCAAGCCCATTCAGCCAAACAAATCTGCACCATGTCGAACGACTGAGGGATCAGGCAGGCTTGAAAGCTTCTTGGTCAGCTGCTGGGCCTGGGCAGCAAAATTTTGGAGATCAAGCAAATCAAGCCTGAGAAAGGTTGAGTTTTTGTCTAGGCATTTGGAGGGCTAGTAATTGTGCATGTTTGTCTTCTGCAAAATTTTGCCCTCGCAATTTCACTTTTGCCCTTTGCTTGTCGCAAAGCCAAGGCTGGGTTGACTCTTCGCAGCCAATTATTTGTGCGTACACACGAGTCGTTGAGCATTTATTGGAAGTCGGAATGAAGATAGGGCTCGAGCTGGTTTGATCAGAGTCGAGAGACACATCTTCCACCTGCGAATTTCGTACCATGGTTTGAATGTGTTTGGACCTGAAGATCATTGCAATTCAAAGAAACACAGACTCTATGCAAACGGCCTGGAACTGGTGGAAGTACATGTCACAGTAAATATTCTGTTGCGTAGCCAAGGAGCTACTGAATCTGTTGAGAAGTTGATTCAGTTTATTGAACATGTTCACTCAACATCCCATTACCCTCGTCAATGTATTAGTAAAGCCCTGATATAACGAAGACAACCACAATGGATGAACTACTTGGAACTGCCACCAAACCATGCTGATTTGTTCAGGTGCCTGCTTGGCACTGCATCAAAGCACTCTGAAAGAGCCAGAACTGCAGCAGACTGTTATTGAATGACGTTTGTAGTACAAAGTGGTAGCACTGTGGTGGCAACATGTGCAAAGATGGCAAGAATTTCGACCTCCGGAGCCATGTAACGAGGTGATCCGCCGTTATTCTTCTTTGTGATGTGAGTTCTTTCCTGAGGCAATTGAGAGTAGAGTCTAAAGTGCAGACAGGTCTTTTCATTCTTTTTCAGGGTGCCTCAAAGTGTCTTTGCATGTCTTTGCACTTTTGCTGCGGAACGCTTCAAAATTGCAGCTGTCTTCTATGCACATGAAAATCAAAGTGTTCCAGCCGCACTATGTCATACTCTGTGCTGATGTACTGAGCATCAAACCATTGACTCGGTCAGGCCAAAGTCGCAAAGTTTGATGTTCAAGCTCAGGTCCAGGACCACGTTCAAGCTCTGGAACAGGACAAAAGGCGGGGACAAATGGAAACCCATGGAAGAATGCAGTACACACCAACATGCCAGAAAACATCAGAAAACTACCAAAGCGGCAGTGATTGAAAGGAATCAAAAGTTCGGTCGGAAGGGTAAACGTATGCCTTACAAAAACGGAGCAAGCAGCCAGGTACACAAGTAGCAGCCATGCACTGCCACCTTCAAATCTCGATGTACCACAATTGGATTTTGAGAGTGCAAATAAACGACTCCTTCCGCCAGTTGGAGACACCTCAGTTCGAATGCAAAAAAATACACCCGCACATCACACACACACACAAACACAAATAAATAAATCAACCAAGCAAGCAAGCCAGCCAGCAGGCAAGCAAGCAAGCAAGCAAGCAAGCAAGCAACAAACAAACAAACAAACAAACAAACAAACGCACTTGCTCAGAACAGTTACCTGCCTCTCATCTATATATATATAAATTAAATTCTGGAGCACTCAACCGATGTTAGCCAATGTTTAGAGATAGTTTCAAGAATCTTCTCATTTGCCATCCGGGCTTTCGACATGTTCGTGCAATGAAGTAGCCTCACAAGATCACTAACACGGAAGCACAGTTTGTGTCACAAGCTGACAATATACACTGCCACTCACTGAGTGCAATCTGTGCAGTGGAGAGTCTTGAGCTCTTAACACTTAACTGAACTGAACACTTCATAATGCGGAAATTAGTAAAACAATGTAAAACATTCATGTGCTCTCTTTCCAGACTAGACATGCAGCAGTTTCCGGCGTGGTGTACCTCCGAAATACCCGTCGGGTCACCCTCTGCAATAAAAGGATAAAAAAGGTGTGAATATGTGTGAATGCTACAAACATTACAAACTCTTGCCAAAATTTGCCAAACATGTCCACACATTTTTCCTGCACTCTTTGCAACCGGACCGACAGAGACCGACAGACTTCTTCCCACGCAATGCAGGGAAGCTCAGCCAACTCGGCCAAGCAGCGGCAGGGAAAGTTTTCGAACGTGAAGAAGGTGATGTAAGGACCCACCAGGAGCGTACTGCAAAGACTGATAAGACTGCACACATTGCAAGCTCTGCAAGCCACAAAACATCTACTGTAAGCAATCCAGAGCAAAGTGAAGGGTATGCTTCGAACCCTCCATAAATCCATGACTGCTTTGCAGTCCTAGGTAGTTAATGTTTGAAAAACTGCATCTCCATGTTCCCGTCTCTTTGCATCTCTCTATCTCTCAATGCTTTCGGAGTTGTCCTCCGTCACAATGCACCTGATTGTCAATCAAGAATTCGACAGAAAGCTGTATACAGAGTACAAAGTGCATAGAAATACAGCGACAGTGCCGATGTCAAGCAAACCACTCAACCAGAATCCCTTGTCATCCTATCTTTCAGCTTCGAACAGGTTGGGAATTTCAAGGCATGCTCCCACAAAGTTCACAAGTCGCTTGTGTCGAAGATGCCTTTCGCACTTTGCACTTGAATGCAGAGCTGTAATAGCTGCCATGGCGAGACAAATGAGACAATGCCGAGCAAAGAGGCCCACAAATCTCGCAGTTGCATGGCCTGAATGACTCGATTTCTCGGGTCAAATCCTGGATGATGACCTTAGATTCTTGTCTCCTTCACGAGTTGAAAAAAACGGAAGAGTCTCACCAGCCTGGGGAAGAACGGTGTTGTCCCAGTAAAGTTGTTTGATGGCGACCTCACCAAAAGCCAACAGAATGATACAGAAAAGGCAGTGTGGCCAAGGAGTCACAGCCATGGGAGAGGGTCTAGCTGACTTCCACCATGTCTTCTGCAATGTCTCACCTCCTGGCCCTTGTAGAAACCACGGAAGACCTGTCCGAACTCACCAGAACCTGCGAGGACACTGCTCTGTTGCGCAGTCTGACAGTGACTGACCACGCGTGAATTTTGTCAATCACAAAATGCTAAAGTCGTGTGGTACGTCATGTGGTAACCGTGACGGCTCATGTGACGGCTCATGGAGAAACATGGAGGAACACCCCTGTCATGATAAAGAATGATCCAGAATCCAGAACCACCGTCGCTGTAGCAACATTGGCTTTGGATGTTGTGGGAACAAGTTCAAATTTGTCATTGTGTTTTCCCTTGTCGCAGTAACGAAAACATTTTTCCCCAAACAGTGTGTCCACATTGAAGGGTTCTTCCGGTAAGTGCTAAGGCCGGGGGTTAGATCAGGGTAGGCTCTCTGTTCCCCGGCTTTTTTTCCTGTAACTTCTTGCGTAAAATGGTTCTTGTGAGATGTCCATGTGCGTCTCGACTGCGCAGGTTTGCTCAAAGTCTGCGGCGCGAGTTTTGCAAGGTCTTGGGCCAAGGTCTTGGGCCCCGTCATTTTTCCTGAGAATTTTCGCATAACAATTATGTTGCTCTTCTGACATGTCCATGTGCATTTCGACTGCGCAGGCTCGCAGAAAACGTGCGTCCCAATCTTGGGCCTGGCATTTTTCCTGAGAATTCTAGTGTAAAATGGCTCTTGCGAGATCTCCATGTGCATTTCGATTGCGCAGGCTCGCACAAAATGCTTGGCTGGCTTTGGCTGGACCTCTTTTGTATCGTGGCAGGCGCGATACTTTGTAGACCTCGACGCATCCCTCTGCGATGTTCGTGCCGCATTTCGACTGCGCAGTCTCGCACAAAACGTAGGCCTAAGTTGAGATCCTCTAAATTCCTCTCTACGAGGTCCTTGCATGATCCTGTACAGGCCCTTCACAGAAGATCTTGTGGAGATCCTGGCGAGGTCCTCTCTAAGAGGTCCTTGCATGAAGATCTTGCAGATGCCATGTCTTACAGGTGCTTGTCTGAAAGCTCTTGTGGGGGGCTTTTGGTAGGCTCTTGTCTCAAGATCTTGTCAGACCCGCCCCAGCAGCATCAGGTCCTTTTATGATGATCTTGTGAGCTTCTCTTAGGGGTTCTGGCATGAAGATCTTGGTCCAGGTCTCGTACAAGTCCTTGTGAGAGGCTCTTGAAGAGGTCCCGGTGAAATCCTCCAGGTGTCCTTGCATGATCTCGTACAGGTCCTTGTCAGAAGATCTTGTGGAGATCCTGTTGAAATGCTCTGCGCTGGTGCTTGTATGAAGTTCTTCTGGGATGCTCCTAGGAAGTTCTTGTATGAAGATCTTGTCAGGTTCTCTGTGTATATATATATATAGAAAGTGCTGCTGCTGCAGCTGCGATCATGTCTCACCTCATATGTTGCTGTTCCATAGCTACTGCTGCTTGTATCTGGTACAATGACTTTCTACCCCCCACACTGTTTAGGGTCTCTTGCCGGTGTAATTTTTACATGTGATGGGGATCCTTCAGGCTCGGCTATTCTAGATTATTCCAGTATCTGGTATTGGAGAAGGGCTGACCCGACAAATTTGCAGGAGGATTGGAGATTGATAGATGTTGGGGGTTTCAAAGGCTCCATGTCTCCAAGGGGCTGGGCGTGTCAGGGGGTAATCCGCAACAGTTGCCTGGCTGAGCAATTTTGGGTCTGTGTGCCATAGATATAGAATATCTATGAAAGAGACGTGGAATCCGTTGAACCAAAAGGGTTTCATGTTGTCGGTAGCCAGTTGCTTCAGCCACAAGTTTCAAAGGGGTTTGGCACAGTTACACTTCTCGATTTGTGCACGGCGGACTTTTCCACCCTCGTCGAAGGCCAGTCAGGCCCAGCAGCGCAGTC
>Ga0126342_10020448_pt1 | contig 11126 bp, 10 predicted proteins | sample Cyp1metagenome_FD_92528 | JGI IMG/M metagenome (GOLD analysis project Ga0126342, IMG submission 92528) | Coral microbial communities from Lord Howe Island, Old Settlement Bay, Australia - Cyphastrea 1 metagenome | ecosystem: Host-associated > Invertebrates > Cnidaria > Coral ...
CACCTTCATAAAGGGCTTGCTGGCTCTGGAACACATGGCTACCCCAACAATCACGGATGCAGCTGTCCTGTTGCATGGAAAGGGGGCAAATCTGCTATCAACATCTCTCAACTGTGTCCTCTGCATGTGGGGAAACTAGACTAAACCAGCATCAGCAATGACATGTACACCTGGACATTGGAGACACAACGCAATGCCATGCTCAAGAGCAACTCAGAGGTGTGTTTTGGCGCCGACACCTGGCAGCGCTCGTTTGACGGAAGTAAACGACCGACTGCGCAGTCATGGTATATCTCCGTCCGAAACGTTTCTCCAGGTAACACGACTGGAAGTGAGCATGGCTACACCCGTGAGCCATGTTTGGCTTTTCCAGCCATGTTCAACGAGGGAAGTTCTTGGGAATGGTCGAGTGATGCCGCCTCACACTTGCGGACTCTAGTTTGAAGTTACTGGGGTGGAACCCTCAGGACAACAAAGTTGATCCTTTTCCAACCCCTTTGCCTTCCTGTTAAAGATCATGCATCAAAGTCAACTCTGGGATTCCATAGCGCTCACATCGCCTTGTGAGACGTGGTCTGGCTCACGGTCTGTATTGATAAGACACCTGACAAAGCTGTTGACAAAGAAACGGTTAGACCTCGAAAATCAACGAAGACTCTCGGCCCCAATCTCCGCTTCTCATGGTACTCTCAGACTTTCAGGTACAGTCGATACGGGCGACCACCATGGAAACGACCATTCTGGAATTGGTTGGTTTCATGAAGAATGTTCTATTCTGGGTGTGGTTTTCCATTTGCTTTTCAAACGAATTTATGCAATAGACTGCAGAAGTCATGTGTACAATGGGAGCATCGGTCAAGCGCACGAAGTGCAGAAACAGGTCGAAGACAAAGAAGAAATGGCGGACTGGTCGACAGCGCTGCATCGTGCAAATCTAGATTCTGTTTTTCCAACTAGCTTAAGACTAGCGTCCGCTTTAACGAGGACAATCGACCCCTTCAATATATCTCATGGATCCGCACGAGCCCTGCACGGAACTATTGCAGTTCACACAGCTTTGCAACCTGAACTTCTCTACCAAACAGTGGCACTTCAGCAAAAGCAAAGAGCAGCATCTTCCTGGAAGCACCTCACATAGAGTTCATCTTCATGCTTTGCTGTTCGCCGTTCGGCTCAGGGTTCACTTGAGTCATGTCGGCACAATGCCCAGCACGGTTTCGGATGCATCCTTGCACAAACACTGTCCAATAGAAACGCTTTCTGTGTGCACCCAGACATTTCAGAGAGACAAAACAATTTTTGAAAGTGCGTATAAATTCTGGCATACTGGAATGTTTTTTTAAGTAGCAGCCTCACTTGAAGGAAGTAGAGGAATGGCTCAAGGAATTGCGCAAAGCCAATATTTGTGATCTGGAGTAGGACATGGTGAGCAACCAGCCAGCTCTTCAAAGAGTCCCTTCACGAAAGTCTCAGAAACAGCCGTGAGAGGTTAAGGCCTGTTGGACTTGCTGTCACGGTGAAGACGCCCTTGCATGGCTGCACGTGGTGAGCCAGGTGGCTGTCATGGTTGAGCTAACAAGATGACCCATTCTTGCTGCAGATTTACTAGTTTGACCCTGCACTGCGTGCAGTTCACGCACTCTTGTGGTTTCAGTAGAAAGACTTTGTCGACTTGTGTCTACCGGCATCCTCTCGGAAACGAGAAACGCGAGAAAGTCCACCTGGTCTCTACAAATCTGTCGCCTCCTCTGTACAAATGGTCGAGAAAGTTTCTCGAGAAAGTGACCTTGTCGAGAACTTTAAAGGAAATTTGGCTGAACAACCTGTTGTCCTCAGAGCTGTGTCAAGTTTTGTTCAGGAAGGGCAAACTATGGTATCTTCAGTTCCAAAGGCACAGAGCAAGACTGGCCGCGCTCTGCAAGTTTGACACTGGGCGTTTTGGCGTTTCTGCTTGCCAAAGCAACCAACCATGATGCCCAAGGTCGTTCACTGACCAAAAAAGGTGTCTCGACCAAAATAGCCGTGGCGCGTGGCTGCTGAAAATTTCACAAGATTATTCTTTTAGAGACCCGACGAGGCCAAATTGTCAAGCAAGTTTGTCGAGAAAGTGACCTTGTCGAGAACTTTAAAGGAAATTTGGCTGAACAACCTGTTGTCCTCAAAGCTTTGTCAAGTTTTGTTCACGAGGGTAAACTATGGTATCTTCAGTTCCAAAGGCACAGAGCAAGACTGGCCGCGCTTTGCAAGTTTGACACTGGGCGTTTTGGCGTTTCTGCTTGCCAAAGCAACCAACCATGATGCCCAAGGTCGTTCACTGACCAAAAAAGGTGTCTCAACCAAAATAGCCATGGCACGTGGCTGCTGAAAATGGCACTTTTTATTTAGAGACCGGACGAGGCCAATGACTAGCCCTGGAAAGAGTAATCTCGTATTGCGATGTATGTTGTTGCAAAGTTGCTATCCAAACGCCTTCTGGCGCTCAGGAACTGCTCCGGAATTCATCACTACAGAATAAGGACCTGTTTGAACATTACTTGGAAGGAGGAATAAGGCTCTTCCTCCCGCTGCACTCACACACCCAAACTTGCGAACCCTCGCAAGTGAGTTCCGATGGTTTGGAAACATTTTGCGGGACAGAAAGTCTATTCTATTGTGAAGAGCCCGCCTGTGACTCCAAGTCCCGGCACCCGAGCGAGGCGAGACTTCAAAGACAGATACGACGAGGTCATCGTGGACGACACTCGCATGCTGGACCTTGCTTCACTGTGACAGCCAAGAGATGACAAGAGGGTGAGATAGGGCGAGTATCTCCTGTGGAGAACCGGCATGGGGGGCGATCCCGAGACGGGGGCGCTGGGCCTCAGACCAAGGCGCCCGACGCTACAACAAACATCAACAAACTTAGGTCGTTTGCAACAGCTCGATGAGAAAAGTTGCAAGCCGCGAGTCTTCTTTCGGCGGTGTCTCCTTCCGTGATTTCAAAGCTTGGTTTGAACCTGTTGATTTGCATCTACCGGTCATCGTCCTGGCACCTTTCGAGCGAGGGGAGAGTTCAAGACAGATATGACGCGGTGCTCTTGATTTGAATCCGCTTGTCAACCGCAGAAGGCAGCCAAGACTCTATACCTTCGAATTGTGAATGGCAGCTCCAAGTCTTACTTTCAACTAGTCCACTTTTTCGAAAACCGCGGAAAATTCGAGGTTTATTCATCAACTTGATTGTTTTTTCCGTCCAGATTGGAAATTGTCAAGTGTGTCTAACGCGAAACTTCCTAGCGACTATAGCGGCCAAAAGTGTCGGATTGGCTTGAGCAGTCACTCTTTCTGAGGATGTCAAACAGATCCTGGCGGCAGAGGAACTCCTTCGAACGACTTTCGCAAGGAACCACCGATCATCTCATGATTTGCGGGGCCGAAGTGATGGCGTTGTTAATTTCGACATCCATATGGGCGTTCTTCTTTGTCTTGGTTCGTTGTTCCCAATGTTCTGGTTTTCTTGTGTCGGCTTGCAATGCAGCTGCTCTGTTCATCTATTTTGTGTTATCATGTGGTATCTTGTACTGTGTTTGGGTTTGCTTTGGGTCTGTAACTCTGGGAAACGACCTTGAGCCAAAGCTTGGCAGAGTCAAATGTCAGAAAAACTTTGTGACTGCAACCTGTGTCTATATCGGGCTGATGGTAGTTCCAAAATCATGGACACAGGCATCGTTTTGGATGTTTCTCAACAAGAACATGACCTACTCAATAGATAGATAGATATATATATATATATATTATATATAAATATTTAATTCCAGTAATACCGCACAAGGCGGTGGCGGAAGTTCCAAAGATAGGAAACCTATCGGAAAGGTTGGTTGCTGTGAATGGTGGATGGCAGAGCGAACCCACTGATGGACCGACAAGTGGCTGCAGGCAGCGCAGCGTAGTTGTAATGTAGTGTGGTTGTAGTTGTGGTTGTAGTTGTAGATGTAGATATAGTTGTTGTTGTAGTTGTAGTTGTTGTGGTTGTTGTGGTTGTAGTTGTAGCTGTTGTTGCTGTAGCTGTCATGTAGTTGAAGTTGCAGTTGTAGTTGTTGTAGTTGTAGTTGTAGTGGTTGTTTTGGTTGTAGCTGTAGTCGTAGTGGTAGTTGTAGTTCTAGTTGTAGTTGCAATGAATTGCAGTGTAGTGTAGTGTAGTTGTAGTTGTGGTTGTAATTGTACTTGTGCTTGTACTTGTAGTTGTGGTGTAGTCACATCCAAACTTCAAAAATCGACCCGAAAGCCTCAGTTTTTAACACTTTTGCCTTGGAAATGTGCTTCGCGCCACAACGGCGTGCACTTTTTCGAGATCGAATCGTCATCGAATCGTCAAAAAGTAGTCCGAACCCCTCAGTTTTTAACACTTTTGACTTCCAAAAGTGCTTCGCGCCACAGCGCCGTGCACTTTTTCGACATCGCAACTTTGAAAAGTGTCCGAAGCTGAGGCGTTTTTAACACTTTTGACTTCCAAAAATGCTTCGCGCCACAGCGCCGTGCACTTTTTCGACATCGCAACTTTGAAAAGTGGTCCGAAGCTGAAGCGCTTTTAACATTTTGACTTCCAAATGTGCTTCGCGCCACAGCGTCGTGCAATTTTTCAACATCTCAACTTCCAAAAGTGCTCCGAACGTGACACTTTTTAACACTTTTCACTTCCAAATGTGCTTCTCGCCACAACGGCGTGCACTTTTTCGACATCGCAACTTCCAAAAGTGCTCCGAGCATGTGGTGTTTTTAGCATTTTGGCTTGCAAACGTGCTTCGCGCCACAATGGCACGCGCTTTTTCCACATCTCAACTTCCAAAAGTGCTCCGAACATGTGGTGTTTTTAGCATTTTGGTTTCCAAATGTGCTTCGCGCCACAGCGGCGTGCAATTTCTGATCTCTCATCTCCCCAGATGGCTCCGCACCCGCCGCTTTAGCAAGCCTACTGTTCGACCCTCCGGAGCCACAAAACATTGGAAAAACACAGTGTTTCGCGACTTTCCAACCTTTTCGCGCGCCTGCATCTTCTCTCTTCTGACTTTCTCATCTCTGATGGCTCTTTTGACTTCTATCTTCCTTCGATTATACATACCCTGAAAGTCCAACCTACATTTTAAATACGGCCTTTCCCGCAACAACCGTTTGATGCAAACAACCATTTCCCCTAGCTTAAGTTTTTCCATTCACGCACATCCCTAGCTTGCAGCCCTTCTTTTGGCGCCACAATCTGTGACACTGACAAAACTGAATGAAATCCACTTCGAAGAAGCATTGGAAACAAAATCACAAACTGTGGCGATGGGACCGTACCTGCACCTCCCGAAATGACAAGGTCTTGTTGGAAAGACTGTCTTGTTTGAAAATGGTGGCTTTTTTTGAAAACAATGTCGCGTTTTTTTCTATGGGGTTCTGTGCGCTTTCTTTTTTGTTCAAACCCTCATTTTGTTTACAGCTTTCCAGTTGCGCGCCTCACCTCTTTCGTTTTTCTTCCTACCAACGAGAACCGGCGTAATCCAACAAGGACATCTTGGCAAACCATGGTTTTTCCTTTTGTGAAATCAACACTTTTGCCAATGAAAGAGTTTCATACTGTTTACTGTTTCATAGTCAGTTTATCTAGCTACTCTAGCTCGTGAGGCTCGTTGGAGATGCGGCTTGTCTGACATATGATTTTGATTTGGCCAGAGTCTAGTTTTGTTTTCTTTCACTGCGACTCAGCAAGGCAGCTCCAGAAGGAATGTGGATGGTGTGATGGCTTTCATTTACCAAAAACATCCAAAAAAATGAAAAAGCGTGTATATAAAGTCTATTTCCCTTCCCAACGCATTTTTCCCTACCACCCCTGGTTGCCCCAATTCACACTCCTATAATAAATGTTGACAAGTCCTCGCTTCACCCATCCGACCAGATTGATATAGCTGTTCTCACTCAGAGGCCAGCTTTGATCATAGACAAAAACCTATTGATGCCAAATTCATTCACATAATGCTCATCATCAAAGTATGCTTCTTTTGATTTCGATGTCTTGGCACGAGGGTTTGTTTTTGAGGACTGGCGTCTACCAACTTCGCGAACCATTGCAACCTGCATCATTACCTTCGCTTCCTTTAACGTTTAAATTTTCCAATTGCAGCAGCTATCATGCCCGTGTCTTTTGCTTGAGAGCATGCTGTACACATCTTCTGTTTTCGCTTATATAGGTTAAAACGACACCCACATCAAGGTCAACAGGGGGCACTTTTGCTACAAATGCCTGTGCCCAACAATTTCGCACTATCAATTCGGAGGCCACATACGTTTTGTACAGGCCTCAAGGCCTAGCTTTTCGCAGTGGAAATTTCAACCGGGATATCCAGACATCAAACACACAACACGAGTTCACAGATCTACACATTCCGCAGCCTTTTCCTGAGGTCTGTTCAGCACACGCCTTGTTTTCACGGAGGATCACTCCCCAATTCGAAGCATCGATTTTGGGCCCTATGGATTTGGGTGAAACGGTGAAACGGGATAAAAGAGATATATTTTGATAGATGTGATCATAGCTGCATGGGTTCGGTGTCAAACGGGCCACGGATATAGGCTTGCAAGTCTGTGGAGACTTGGTGGAACAAGTCTGAACTTTTTGAAAAGAATCAACCACAAATCCAGATGGCAAATGCTGGCAGCACAGTGCGGAGCCCAAGAGACAATCCCAACTCAGAGTGTAGACGGAAAACAGCCACGATAATCTAAGCGCGAGAACCTGGGAGGCCTCCAGTCCTAAGCCCAAACTGCAACCACACCGGCAGAACCTCAAATCCGCAATCTTCTATCTATTGATAATCTTTTGCTGTACAGAACGCCAGTGGAGAACCTTGAGAACTCAAACCATATTTTTGCGTTGCGTCAAATTTCTTTATTCGAGTGATCCTCACCCTGACACACTATTCTGACATAGATAGTTTCTGACATACCATGTGGGAGTATATATGGCATATATATATATATATATATTAATATATCCTGGCATTCTTTCAGGCAAATACTCTGACATTCTTTCTGGCTTTCTATCTGACGGCTGCTCTGACATCCTTTCTGGCATCTATTCTGGCGTCTCTTCTGTCTGGTCCCAACAGAGACCTCAAACAAGGAGGCCCACACAGGGGCCAATCACTACGTCATACACCAACATCGACAGCACTCAGTGGTTGCACAGCACTGTTGGAAACAGATGAACCAATCATAATCAATATTAGACATTTCGTTGGATATGATTTTGCAATCCCCATTGATTTGTTATTTCTTCACTATATATGCGTTTCTCTGGTTCATAAATTACTTTTGGGTGATTAGATTCTAGTTAGTCAAGTATGACATTGTTTTGCCAAACAATCAAATATAGTTCCAAAGGGTTTTGTATATTGTTCCGCAGGTTTTATATATAGTTCCAAGGTCTTACCCCCCTTGAAAACAAGTCACCAAATAAACAGGCCACAGCACCCCCTAATTCATTCTGGCATTCTATCTGGCATTCTCTCCAGCATGAGTTCGGGTCCAAGCCCACTCCGCAGCCTCCTGAGCTCGCCATATGGCCATGCCACCCTCCCGGGCTCGCAATACGGTGGTCGGGTCCAGGGCCACTCCACAGCATCCTGAGCTCGCGATATGGGGTTTGGGTCCGGGCATGCCGGCCCACACCATCCGGAGCTGGCAGAGGAGACATGAGGAGGACGCAGGTGGAGAAAAAGGAGTGGCACCTTTGTTGGTGGGAAAAGCGATGGAAAATATTACATCCTGACCAAATATGCACGACCGGTTGAAGTATAGCTGCTACCAACCATGATGGATACAGGAAACTTGGGCTTCGCATGGACTTCCTGACCAGTCCAAAGAGCTTGTTTGGAAGCCTTGGCAAGCAAATGCAAGAAACAAATAGAAACAACTGTCTTTTATTTGAACAGTTTCGACCAGCTTCCCATGTAAGGAATACCTTGCCATCTTGGAAGAGGCTCCCCGAATCTAGCTCTTGATGCCCCAAGTTTGCATTGCTCAGAATAAGCTTCGCTCATAACTAGCCTCTTCCGAATAAGGAGGAAACAAACTCTGCTTCAATCCAATGTTGACCTATGACAATGGTGGTATCTGCTTTCGATGTCACCCGGACCTGGCCAAAAACAATTGAGATGAAGATTTTCCAAAATTCATTGGGAACCAATTTCCGGGCCCACTCTTTTTGACATATGTGGATATAAAGTTAGTGCTTGGCCAAGAAAGCTACTCACTACCTCTGCACTGGCTTGACGAAATCAGTGGCTGGCAAAAGCTTGAACCCGAATGTCTAACGGCTGACATGAATATGACCAGAAGCAGGCCACGTTGCGGTAAGAAACGATGAATAATTCGCTTTGCGCTGACAACAGTTGCTGGGCAACACTATCCAGACTCGAAGCCCTGACCTTCAAATGCTCTGCACTGGGGTCAGATCGATACACGCCCTGTTTTCACTGATTGTTTGGCAAGTCAAAGGACCAATTGCGGGTTCTATGGATCTCGGTGAAACGGGAGATATTGATACAGGGGATATCAGTATATGATGAGAGCTGCTTGCGGCTCAATGTGAAGCAGGGTCACGGGCTGAAAAGTGCCGATCTGCCTGCAAGTCTCCTAAACAAGAACTTTCCAAAATAAATCAAACATAAATCCCCAGGCAAACCTGTGCAGTTTGTTGGACATGGCATCCTGCTACGTGAAGCCATTCCTCAACCCAAACTGCAACAAGTCTGGCAGAAACTCAAACGCAGAATCTTCTATTTATCGGTCAAACGTTTTCTGAAAACAATCTGAATTGCAGAACTTTGAGAAATTCAAACATGCCGCCACTTGCTGCCTCAGAAACAAAACCCTTGGCAGTGTGAAAATAGGACAAGGCCGCAGGCCAGCTTTCCATCAGAATTATCTAAATATCTTGGAAAAGAACCGTTAGGAAAAAATGAAACGTAATTCAAGCATGTCACCCGTGTGTGTCTTCAAGGCAAAATTCGGGACTCCCCATGGCCTTCACAGGACTGAACCGTGCTCTTGTTGGAATCGCTCCAGGTTGCTGCGGCTCGCTTGCGTCTCTTCGTGCTCCGGACCATGCAGCTCCTGCAGAAAGCGGCGCAGGTTCTGACAGCGGCACCGAGGAACACCATGGCCATCCATGGCCAACATTCTGAAATTACAGCACCGAACACCGTGGAACCAAACACAAAACCAAGAACTTTCATGGGGTGCACGGTGCACGAGCAAATATGCTTTGAAGTTTGCTTATGTTTGAAAACACGCGTATAGAATTCACATCTAATGGCATCATTTCGTATAAAATCATCGAAGGAATGGGAAATCACGGTGCCTCACTGTATCTTTGGGATTCCCAAATCAACCAACTGCAATCGTGACTCCCCCTACTGGTGTGGAGGGCAAGTGGCCTCCATGCCACGCAAGTCGCGGAGATAAAGCTGCCCCGCCTGGACGTGATGCGTTGCAGATGGGCACCCTGCAACAACATCACTGGAAACTTGTGGTATTGGTTGGGTATAATTAGTCGGATTAGGAAGCAAAGTAAATAAAACAAATACATACCCAACAGAAAATGTTGTCTCAATGGCCTGAAAGACAACTTGCCTCAACCAGACCAACGAGATTTAGCGTCTTAACATTCTTGATATTCTTGACAAAGTCCTTCCAAACTTTTTGAACCTTTTGAAACTCCTCAACTTTACGAATTGCCCGCAAGGATGAACATCAACCATGGCCAGCCACACAGTCAGTGCGAGTGGGCTTGTCTCGAGGCAAACAACGGAGCCTAATTTAAAGTAAAAACACATCAATATCGTAGAAATCCCCAGTCATGCATGTAGAGGGAAAGCACTTATGCCCTGCGCGGCAATGATTCACAAGACAACCACTCAGCCTATAAGAACCATTCAATTGAGGAAAAGGAATCCAAGGCCGCAAAAAGATCCATTTGCCATGTAAACACACTTGACCAAGCGACGACACAAGTCCGCGGGGAATCCCCCGCCTCTGCGAAGGAACCTTTGGCCTCCAGAAGAGCTGCCAGGGTCCAGACGGAGAGGAGGGTCTCTGGATGCGAGTCTCCCAGATGATCTTCCCTTCTTTTCAAGACCCCGCGACAAAGCTGCTCAGCCTGGCGTGTGCTATGATTCTGCAACTGGCGTGAGGCCATGTGTTGGATGGCTGGGACATGATATAGTCGATATGCCTCATTGGCTTCGTTGAGCAAAAATGTTGGGTCAACAGTCAACCTTTTTAGACCCGCAAGTCCGACAGGGCAGTGCGAGACACAGGATTGCGAGAGTGGGTATTGGGCTAATATCTAGGGTGGGATCTGCGACTATTGACAAAAGGACGGGAAAAAGGCGGAGAAGAGAATTGACACAAAAACTGAAGATCGCCACCTGTCAAGTAGGACATATTCACAACTTCTATGTGTGCCCCACTGATTACTTTCAAGGTAAATGATTCTTAAATCAAGTCTGATCCAGCAAAAAAAATAACTTTTGTTAGCAGTTGGCTTCTCTTCTTGCATTCACGTTATGGAATCCTGTGGTTTCCATATCCTGAAAAAAGGTGGGTTGCTGAACAAAAACCAGGTTCTCGACCCAAAACCTAGAGCTTTGGCACCGAAAACCTGCTTTTGGATGCTTTTGGAGGAAAACCTAACCCATCGAAAATCCGTAAATATCCCATAAAAAGGCATGAGTATCCTGAAAAAAACATACAAGAACCCGGCGGCAAAAGCCATGAGTTCGGTTTGATGCGGTTTGGAGTCAATGCCCCCAAGGTAGAAAATGTTTGTGGGGCACGGTTTAACACAAACTATTTTGAATATCACAGGATCGCAGACCTGCCGTCCTCCACGCTGCCTGACAGTCCCTTCATCCTCGCATTGGGTACGCCAACAGCCCAAAATGCCCCACCACAAACTGGCACATTGGCACAAAGAGCCCTACAGGAATGGGAACGCACCCTGTGCGAAAACAAGGCAGTTGCGATCCTTGCACAGATGCAAGCCGGCCGACCGGCCCTCATCCAAAAAGATGGCGGCGAAATGCTCATTGCCATTGTCCTTGACA
>Ga0126342_10020449_pt1 | contig 11126 bp, 13 predicted proteins | sample Cyp1metagenome_FD_92528 | JGI IMG/M metagenome (GOLD analysis project Ga0126342, IMG submission 92528) | Coral microbial communities from Lord Howe Island, Old Settlement Bay, Australia - Cyphastrea 1 metagenome | ecosystem: Host-associated > Invertebrates > Cnidaria > Coral ...
ATATTATATAGATATTATATAGATATTATATAGATATTATATAGATATTATATAGATATTATATAGATATTATATAGATATTATATAGATATTATATAGATATAGATATTATATAGATATTATATAGATATTATATAGATATTATATAGATATTATATAGACATTATATAGATATTATATAGATATTATATAGATATTATATAGATATTATATAGATATTATATAGATATTATATAGATATTATATAGATACTATATATATATAATTACCATGAATATCTCGATCCGATTCATCAGCTCCCATGAAAACCATGGCGGCGGCCGCGGCACAGTGTATTCGTGACCACAGAAGATGCGAGTCGTTGGTGGCAGCTGAGAAAGCTTCAAGAGGCTCGATTTCATCAGTGCCTGAAGCTCGCAATAGCTGGAGAGAAACTGGCCGGCCGAAACTGCTGAAAACTGGATGACTGGACTTCCGCAAATGGGGGTTTTGCACGTTTCCATAAAATGAAAAATCTCCAATAGCTGGACGGTTTATAGTGGACAATTCCATTAAAATTGATGATTTAGGGGTACCCCCATTTTAGGAAACTTCCAAACGGAGAATTGTAGACAGCCCAGTTGCTTGCAGTACCATATCAAGTGAAGGACAGAGTTTGACGCTAGTCATGCGAGAAAAACCAAAGACGCTAGTCATGTGAGAAAACAAAAGCCAGACAGAGTTTGACTTGCAAGGCTCGTTTGCAAATTGTATCAGAAAAATAGGAAACCATCATAAACCACCAGAATTCCCTCATTCGAGTCGTTCTAAACAAAGGAAAACGTTTTTCAGGACTTGCTGCTTCACCGATCCAAGCGACCGCGGTGCCCTCCATGAAACGTCCACAACCAGCCACGAACAGCGTATCACCACAGAAGAGGCCCGGAGACTGGCGATTTACGGATTGTACCACACCACTCATCGAACGTTGAAGAATCACCACGGGAAGTTACGGAAGTTACGGAAGTGCCTTTGTGGTCACAACTTGAAATATCTTGAAATCAACCGTTGAAACGAGATCTTGAAAAAAATTAACTTCTGTAAGATGGACCAAATGCTAAAATATGTGGAGAAAAACGAATATATCATGATATCACTGTTGAAAGGTGATTTTTTGATGCACAGCCAGTTTTTTGCTCCTTGCCACTGTCACTGGTGCCTCAAAATGGGAGGATCCTTTTTGGTGCCATAGCTGCCATGTTTTTTGTGGGTCAAAAGCCTGGTAGCCTAGGTACTTTATGGTACTTTATTAAATAGCTGCTGAAAGCGGATGTTTTTAATACCCCAAAGTATGGCAATAATTAATAGGTTTTGACCCATCCCCACATTGGAACATCATTGGATCTTTGTTTCGAAGCTGTCATCCCACTCCCCCTTGATGCCCCATGATAGATGCTCCGATGCTCCCAGTCATATGCGCAGCGACCCTACTTCCACCATGCCCAGGCCCCCCCCAGGCCCATAGGCCCATGCTTCACCTCGCCCTCCAACACGAAGGAGATATGGCCGCGCGTGTGGCATGGAGTTGTCAAGCACTGGAAGCGAAGCCCTGCCATGGTGAGCCAGTCCGAGAGTCCCCCATAAAATGTTTTTGGGATGAAATCACAAAAAAGTGACTGAGACCACAAAAAACTTGGGGCTGTTGAATATAAAAATGAACGGGGGATGGGATGGAATCTCGTTGGATTCCATCGTTTTGGGAACTTAAGATTACTAAATTCGTGGAGTCATCCATTTCCGAAATCATTTCATATTTAGAATGGGATTGGCTCCAGAATCCACAGAATCCAGAGATCAACCCGCGACCTGCGAAGCAGCAGCTTTCGCCATCCTGCACTCGTCGGGTCACTGCTGGGGTACGATCCTTGGACCAGGCAACATCTCAGTTGGAACCCATGATGCTTGTTTTTATATGAAAAACCGAACGCAAAGCCCACAGCTTTTCGGCCCTTTTTCACCTAAGTGGTTTCCAAGTTGTGTCACTTTTGGGGGCCACATCTTCCCATCATTCCCATCGCTGTGCAGTGCGAGCTGCAGCATCTCTCTCACCTGCGACAACCTCCAAACCAGGAAGCTCTGCTGCCAGTTGTGCATTGCCTCCTAGCTTCCCGTGGCCATACATCCAGAAATTCACCAACACTGAAAAACCTCGAAACCTGCCATGACTTATCATGTTACACTTATATATGTCACAAAAATCAGTAACTGACTCAGAAAAGTTACCCTCTGGTTATTTAACATAGCCATGGAAAATGGCCCCAATCGAAATAGATGGTTTACCTATGAAAATAGCATGGTGGATCTTTCCATGGCTATGTTAACCAGATGGTACCGTAACCGTGTAACTGACTTATGACTTATCAAATCAGTGACATCAGTCAGCTCCTGAGTGATCTGAGTGATAGTGGGTGGTGAGAACAGCCACCAACTTCACCTCCAAGGAGCTACAGAGTTGCAGGATCTTGCCACTTTCCACAGGATCCACAGCCACCTGCGCAGATCCAGTTGGGATTGGTTCCGAGAAAATGTGCTGGCAGGAAAGTTGAAAGCCATAGATAAAACATGGGAGAAACATGGAAAAAAACATGGTCAGTCCTGTAGGTTTGCCCCAAAAAAAAAGGATCCAGAAGTGAAACACACAAACTCACGATGAATAGACCACTGTGAATAGACCACTTACTTCTCCAAAATGTCTTTGTTTATGTGTGTTAGTGTTTATTGATGTTTATTGAATCAAACATAAGCCATGCCAACGTTTCTTCATTCCACTGACTCCAAGTCATCAGCTTCTTTTGTTCATCATTCTGTCTTGAATCTGTCTTGAATCTGCTGCTGGATTTACAAATTTCACTCCAGGCATCTTGGGAAATCCGATGGGAAATCCCAGTGATCATCGAATCTAAGTCGAAGTCAATCTTCATTCATACCCAGATTACCCAGGGATTTCACCAAGCCACAGCTTCCTTGGTCTTGGGATTGATGACCAAATACCTGGGCCAAACGTTGAAAGAAAAAAACGTTTCGACGTGTCGTTAAAACCACGGCTGAAAACCAATTTCCAAAGAAAAAAGTAGCAAGTTGCTACCATCTCCATGGGATTCTGTAGAGTTGTCACATGGTTTTCAGTGAAACTCTCTATAGAAGGCCTGTCTTGGGAAAGCTAGCTGAGAATGAGTTTTCGTTTTCTGGATTGACTCTTCATTTGTCTTTAGTTTTTTCTCTGGAAAGCAATGCATTTAAAAACTTCAGAAGAGATGCATGTAGTTGTCGCTGAGTGCTGGAACTATCTTGATCCTCAGCTGATACCCAGTGTCCTTGATTAATTTCCCCAGTGGTTGGCAATCGACCATTGATGATTTTACGGTCAAAACCTTCACTGGGGATGTCCAATTGTGATGTTTGATGACCGGAGGCTAACCTGAATGTAGCAAAGATTGCTTGGTGTGCCACCAAAGATTGCGTTCTGCGGGAGCAGCATCTTGATCTTTCCAGCTGTGACAAGTGACAATGTGATCCTGTTCAAACTACCAAAGCCAGACATTTTACGTACTCAAACGCGGGCGCCAGAGAAACCATTGTCCAAACGCTTGCAAGATCAAGTTTGGAAATGATAGGAAGAAGCAGAATATCGGCAAGAGACACCTCGCAATTTAAGCGGCGTAGCATCACATTCGCATCGGTGGAGTGTGGTTCAATGCTGGCCGTGAGTGTTGTTGGCCCCTCAAGTCATCCCCAGCGTGTCCAAAAAAATGGCACGGCGGGCCAGATCAAGAACAAGACCAAGTACTTTATGGGTCACCAAGAATGCTTGGATAGGTCGTTGGAGGTATCTAATTGATTCTAAAAAAGTATCTTTTGGTATCCAACTGTCAATCTCTAACAGTCTAACATCAGCTACCTTTGACCACAACAAAATCTGCTGAGCTTCTGATGTTCATCCGTAGCTCCAGTGACATCAAAGACTTCCAAGTTCTGGGGGCTGCCTAGCCCCTGAAACCATGCGAAAATGGAGTCCATGGCACCGAAAAAAAAAATCGATTTTTAGAGCGCAGAATTCATAGAGATTTGCAACCGGTGGTTGGATGCAAAAGTGGTCATAGTTTCTTAAGCTTTTATTTCAGCTTACCTGAGGACCGCTGTTCTTAACCAAGAGAGATCCAAATCAGAAGGTTCATCCTGCTGAGATGCGTTTCATTGTCATGAAATCATCATCGTGCATCATGCAGCATCAAGTCTCATCATATTGCATCACATTTCATCATGTTGCATCATGTTGCAGTGCATTAAAAATTGCATCATATCATATCGGATCACTTTAAATCCACCATCAGCAACATTCTCCAGCATCAGCAAAGGCAAAAAAACACCGCAGAAGCCTTGGCTCGAGCCAGTGCTATTTCCCATACGATCCCTTGATGCAATGAAGTTTCAGGGGAAAAACATGCCAAAAAACATGGAAAAAGCGTTCCTCGTTTCCTACATTGCCTACCCAGTCGTCTACCAAGTCGTCTACCTGTCATCCAGGTCTGCCTGGCGGATTGAACACAGCCACTAGCCGCCCCATGCCTCGTCTAAGATTCTCCGTTTGCACCTCGGTGAACACCACCGTTTCGAACGGACGACCGCGTGACATGCCGCCCGGCACTTTTCGGAACTTGTCTTGGCGATTCACCCACTGCCGATGACTCACTGCCGATGACCATCCATCGATCTGTCGATCTATCTATTCATTCTATCCTATTATATCCTATTCTATCCTATCTTATTCCATTCTATTCTACCCTATTCTATCCTATTGCATTCTATTCTATCCTATTGCATTCTATTCTACCCTATTCTATCCTGTTCTATCCTATCCTATCTATCCATCAACTTTCTGTATCACTCTTGATTATTGGCCACTAAGAATCAACACTTGAAACAGTGGCTACTCTTACCCTCTGGTAAACTAACATAGCTATGGAAAATCACCATTTTCAATGGGAAAATCCACTATAAATCACCATTTTCAATAGCTATGTTAGTCATTACCAGAGGGTATCACTTTTGGCCTTTCTTGGACCGCGGGCTGCTCCATGGGAAGCCATTGCAATCTGCTCGCGCTCGCGGAGATCTCCTCCTGACAGAGAATCCGCGAAGGTTGCCACGGCACAGTTCCCCTGGGATCTCGTCTATCACAATACCAGCGGGATTTTTCTTTGACATTGGTGAATAGATGTTGATATCCCATCAATATCCCATTAATATCCCAAAAATGCACAAAGTGTTTGATCTCGTGCCAAAATTCTCCCATAAAATGGTCACTCCAAAAAACTGGACAAAACCCCCCTGGATACCACCGGACTCACGGACGGACTCACCTCATGGCGGTTCACGCACCGTTCGGACCCAGTGCTTCGCAGGACGACCTGCCAGACTGAAGACCATGGGCGACCTACCATGGACCATGACCAGCTTGACCATTGGACCAGCTTTACCCATGAAATGTTCAACACCAGCCGATAAGAGCTGGAGGGGAAAAAAACATTTCAAGGCGAGAACAGGGGATTCTTGCCAAGGAATCATGAAAATCATTGCAGGAATGGTATAAGCACACAACACTTGCGTCATGTAAAGACATATAGTTAGAGTGTCCAAACCTGTTGTAAGCTAGCAAAAAGCATTCATGTGGCATGAAAAATCGTAAATGAATCCCAGAGCAGGATGAATCCCGTTCTTTAGGGAATGAGTCAATACAGAGTTGACGGCTGATACCCTCTGGTAAACTAACATAACTATGGAAAATCACATGTTTTTATGGGAAAATCCACTATAACTTGCCATTTTCAATAGCTATTTTGACATAACCAGAGGGTACTGCTGATACTGGTGCTACTGATGCACAACATTCACCTTGATTAAAAAAAACCAGCCCCAATTTTTCTGCAGCGCTGACCTGGTCCGGCAGCGCTGACCTCAAGAGGCATGAAAATCCTCAGCCTTCTTTTTGCTAGGAAACCGCAAAAGCTAACTGGGCGCGGATAGAATTGTCTATTCATTTTATTTGTGTTTTTTGTGTTTTGTTTTCCGGTCTGGGGTTGTTTCCTTGCTTTTCGGACAGAGCATGAAAATAAAATCTCTCATTTGGACAGTATTTTGCACCATTTTGGAGCAAACATTTGCATTTTACAGAGTGCGCGCAACATTTTCAAATCCAAATCTGTAATTCACATGATATGCGTAGCATTTGCAGCAATTTGAGACCAATACCTTTCAGTTGCACATTTCCTCTAGAGTTGTCAAGCTTGAATCTCTCATTGTTGCTACATAGTGCTTGTGCAAAAACGTGCCACGTGGCTCATGTTTGCAGCCCTTCAAAATAAGATGTCTGCTTCTGGTTTTGTTTGTCTGATGTTGTGTATAGTCTTTGTTACAGCGTGTTACTGTCTTACTGGTTACTTTGTTTCGTTCCACTATTCCTTTGTTGTCTGCACAGTTGCAGCATATTCCACAGAACCATCGGAACCAGAATCTAGAAGCCAAAAGGACAGCATGAAAAAAAATATGAAAGAGCGATTGTTTACCCTCTGGTAAACGTTTACATAACTATGGAAAATCACCATTTTTAATGGGAAAATACCAGAAGGTAACAATGTTTGTCTCCGGCAGTTCCAATAGTTCAGGCCTCTTCCAAGGAATTTCAGCTTTTAACATATGTTTGCGGATCATTCGGCCGCTGCAGCGGTTCCCGTTGCCACCCCACGTAGCACCAAGACACTCGAAGGTTCCGTCTGAGGACTCTGAGGAGAAACTGCTGCGAGAACCAGAGCCTCGACTTTTACAGATATCCTGAGATATTGCAGGATCCAATCTTTTTTGACAACCATTTTCATAGGGGAAAAAAACAAACTCGTGGGCAAAAACAGTGGTCAAATATACACAAACCCTCTCTTCCGATTGAATCCAGACATGGATCAACATCGCCAAACAGATCGTGTATAAATCCCGCATAAATCGTGGAAAAGGCCTCTCGTATACATCGTACATGTCGTGCAATATGTATAGATATTTCTACATATAATATGTATATATATATGTGTGTGTGTGGTCGTGCAGGTAACTATATAATATAGTTGTGCAAATAATTATATATGTATATAGATATGTGTGTGTGTTATACATGTTTGTTTTGTATACATACTTTGTTGTTCTGGACCAAATGGTTGTCCCTTGGCATGCTCATTGCATGCTCATTGCATGTCGTCGGGAAACTGACTCTTGCAATTCTGCTGCGTGTCACAAACAATGAATCCGGTCAGCAATTTTTGGCCGTTCTGTACATCTAAATCATCTAAAATTGAGAGCAAGAAATGTTCCCTGAACAAATCCCTTCAACCTCTGTCAACAAAGCTTAGATTCTGAAAATTCTGATTGGGATCAATGGGATGAATCCCAGGAATCTGAATCGGTGTGAGAAAACCGCTACTCAAATCAAGGATTCTTAGGCTTTGAGATGTTTACATGGCACTTCCAGTCGAGTCCAGGAATCTGGGTCAAGTGCTGCATTTCTGTCTTGTCAGTGGTCGTTTGGATCTACGGATCTATTCAATCTAGTCATTTTCGTGGCCCATATGATCCATAACAAAGAATTTGATCGGCGGAAGCAGTTGATGCTCAGCTCCAAGATGAGGTTGCGTCGAGGTTATTTAGCACCATCGGCAACACATTGGCTACGTCCAAGGTCATATGCACTTGCCGGGATTTTTGCGTCCTATGATTCTGGTTTTGCAAGACTGTCTCCAACATCACGTGCACAACACTTGAGATCTGAAGGGAATGTGTTGTATACCCTCTGGTAATTTAACATAACCATGGAAAATCATCATTTTTAATGGGAAAACCCACTATAAATTAAATGGCAATTTTCAATAGCCAACTGTTAGTTTACCAGAGGGAAATTTTCAACTCAGGAGTCAAGATGCGTGTGAGTGAAGATCTTGACGGACAGGCCTTCAGGCCTGAGTTTTTCATGACAAAATGGCACCATTTTTTGTGAGGACCTAATTCAAGCAAAACTCCAGAGATCAGGCTAGCTGCAACATGCAGCAACTCAGTTTGTTGACTCCTCCAGTCGATATTCAACACTCACCATGCCCTATTTCAGATAGGGTATCTGTTTTGTCCCGTACTGAATGAATTTCTCCGTTGTGATGTAACAACATGTGTCCAGATCGTCCAGGGCTTCCAAAAAAGGCTGGTTTTGAAGCAGGACTTCAAGGCAAAAAATTGTTCCGTTCAGGTTAAAATGACTTGGGACCAACTGCCAACTGCCACTGACACAACGATACTTCGCCAAAAATCCCTGGAAGTGACCCCGTGACCGCTCCCCCGTGACGAAGCATGTTCGCATCTTTAGGGCCCCCAGACCAACATCAGGCGCCAAGAAGAAACTGGCCGAGCTGGTGAAGGCTGCGATGATCCAACGTCGGTTGGTTTTCACCACACAACGGATAATTTAATTGTGGTCAGTCAAAAGGTTGACCTGATTAAAATGTCGAAACTTCTCCCACACCCTGCAAACATCTGCAAACCACATCAAGGACCTGGGCAGTGGGAGCAGAGAATCTTTGGACAGGACTTCTGCATGCTGAGGTAAGACCAGAGAGTCCTGATTCAAACAAATTGGACAGCACGGTATGAAACGTTTGGCAGGATCGTGCAGCTGATTTGATGTGAACAGAACTACACCGTTTTCAAGTGGGTGTCTAATCTATATCAGCAAAAATGGTTGATGTTCAACAATTGCAACCTTGTTGGGTTTTATCTTGTGTTTTTTCTTGCCAGTGCATAAAATTCATTATGTTGCTGCCATTTTTGTTTTTTTTTGCAAACATTTGCAAACTGCGTAAAGTGAATACAAGGGAAACGATTCGCGAAACAATTGAAAATGAAAAAGACACGGTATATTTTGGCATCAATTGAATATCTAATACTTTGATCCCGAAGTGGCCAATCATTTGCATCAACAGTATCAACGTTTCAAGAGACTCTTGTGACCATTGGATTTACTCTTGCGTCCTGGTCCCACACATTGCCGTCTGCAGTAATGTCTCGGAAAACCTGTGCCAATAGGTTGCATTGCAGACCCACCCATAGTGCCATACCTTTCATCTGAATGTTTGTAGCATGCGAATGTCAAACCCTACAGCATGTACATTTTTCAAACAAGAAAAATCAAAACCTCATGTTGAAACACACGTGTTTTGCAGACAAACAAACAACACACGACACATATCGGTCTTGCCTGCTGAATATTTCCCATAGCAATCACGGAACGCTTCCAACAACCAATCCGGTTGAATTGGCGTCGAAATCTTAACCCATGCGAAATTTGAACGTAGAGTGCGACATGGTGTGAAAATCATGTGAACTCCAGGCCAATACAAAGACATAAAGTGCAGAACTTGCTGTCAGAACGATTCGCACCGTTGATATGCATGCATTGATTTCTTGAATCAGAATGTATCCGGGTGAGATCTGTGAATATCATGCGAGGACCCGTTTGACTATGGCAAACGTGGCAACGCAATTGTTCAATTTTTTTTGTAACATCCAGCACTTGAGTTTAATCATCCCCCAAACCGGAAGTTCCAAACCAATTTTAAAAAAAAACTGAAGGAAGGTCTCCGCCCAAATCATACCAGATGGTGGATTTGTGCCAACTGAAGCTTAGGAATTCCTGTAATTTGTGCCATGGAAATCACTGTGTTTCGTTTCCCATTTTTTCGCTGATGGTACTTAATCTGGTCTCAGTGCTGCCTACGTTTCTGGTGGTGCAATTTTCTCCCCAAAACTCCTGCGAACGGTTTTTTTTCCCAAAGAACTGCTGCCAAATTCAATTTTTCACTTCATTTACACAACATTTCCTACATCCTTTACATCACCTACATCATCTACATCAACTTCATCTACATGACATACAACATCTACATCTCTTGCATCTGTACGATATCCTTTACATCACCCACAGAATCTACATTCTACATCAACAGAATCTACATATCCTCCATCCCTACATCATCTACTTCATCTACATCATCTACATCATGTACATCATCCACATCACCTACATCATCTACATCATCTACATCATCTACATCACATACATCATCTACATCGCCTTCATCTACATCACATACATTGTCTATCTACATCATTCACACAATCTAAAGGTGTTCAATTTCTATATATTTCTTACGATGAAAACCCCGCCGGGGCCGGCGCGGAAGTTTCCAACAGCAAGGATTGGTTTACTATAGGATCCAAAGACGAGGTTTGCCTATAGGAGCTGAGGTGGAGTTCCATGTCATCGACAGCATGTTCTGTGAGTCAGTTCTCATCTTGCCCCATCGCTTTTCAAGTCCAACCATCTGCTCTCCGCTCTTTGCAGCTGCTCGCAAGAAATCATTTCGATTCTTGTCACAGCTCTCGTGATCTCGTGGCAACTTCCCTTCTCTGCGCAGCTCTTCTCAAGTCTTCTGCCACCTCTTTTCGACTGTATGCGCATCTCGCTTTACTTCTTTACTTTTTTCCATTCATTTCTTTCAACGCAAGATCGGTTTCGATTTTCCGATCATCATCGCAAAGCCTGAATGATAAAATGTTTTTACTTGTTTTCAAACGGTCTTTATAATCCAGTCCAACAGTTTTCTATGTTTTTCTTTACAATCGAAAAATATTTTTTTTCCATCATAACCTTTCCCACGATGCTGCAGCTGCTGCATTTTTTCTAGTAAATTCTGCTGTGACGACCCTCGCTTGCAATGAGACCTTTTTTTTTCCAAAGGGGTGTGCAAGGCTGGTCTATCGCCAGGCTTTGGGCTTGGCACACCCCCAACCACCTGACAAGGTATCAGGGTGGCTGAGGGTGGGCGTGAAAAATTTTCACAAAGAAAAGAGACATGTGACATGTTGAAGTTGCGACCATTGTCATTGAAAGAAACCATTGTTTCACATTGACATGTTTGACATTCAAACCTGTAAGCCAGAGCTCGGTTGATTCACGGCAGTTCATCACCTCACATCAGAATTTAGTTCGCTTGCCGTTG
>Ga0126342_10020450_pt1 | contig 11125 bp, 8 predicted proteins | sample Cyp1metagenome_FD_92528 | JGI IMG/M metagenome (GOLD analysis project Ga0126342, IMG submission 92528) | Coral microbial communities from Lord Howe Island, Old Settlement Bay, Australia - Cyphastrea 1 metagenome | ecosystem: Host-associated > Invertebrates > Cnidaria > Coral ...
AAGGCTTTTGGTCGGTTTTGGACTACGGTTTTTTACGGGTTATGGGTTTTGATGAGTTTTTACCGGGTTGTGGCGAAGCTGCTTCATCAAAAACCTGGTTTTGTTGACCAAAACTTTTTTTTTTTGCAAAAACTAGTTCAAAACCGGGTTTTGATACCTCGACCAGTTTTTTTCAGTGATTTGGTTGATACAGGGTATAAATTATATATACAGTATATATATATATATACTCACATATTTAACATCTATATAGAATTCAGATGTTTTGGGGGCATATGCTGCGGAGGCATTCTAGCCCTACAAAAAGATAAAGGTTTGGTGGCCCCGGCACAACAGGTAGGCAAGTTTGATCAAACAACTTTTGAACATGTTTATCCACATTTACCAGCATAATACGGACTGAAAGGTAGAATTTTAGTAGAATTTCTACGTCCATTTTGGTACGTCATTCTAACTTTCAATGGAAAAAATTTGGTGGAAAGCACGTCATTCTAACTTTCGGTCCGTCGGTATATATATATATATAAACTTATTATTGCATATTTAATTCAATTAATGAGGATTTAGTCCACAAGCCCGAAATCCCCATGTCTCAACTGCAGTGGCTCCGACGGTCAGAATTAGCCAGCCAAAATTGGGATTTCCGAAATCATCCAATGTAGGGGAAACCAATGGTTTTAGATACCCCAAGTTGAGAAGCACTCGAAGCGGGGCACCTGTGATGGACACACAAGTTTTTGGTTATTCTGAGGATCCAGAAGCATCCATGGTTGCGGATCAAAATTTGACAAAACGTGGTTAGATTCTGTTGTCACGCTGAACACATTTCACTGATTTTCTGATTAGTGCAACATTTATGTGCTATACCCACGTTCTATTCTTTGAGGTGTGGTACCAATTGCTGATCTTTTTGCGTTGTCCTATATTTAAATCTAGTGTGTGTCTTGTACACAAAAAAAATATCAATACGTCACCCCATCCATCCATCCATCCATCCATCCATCCATCCATCCATCCATCCATCCATCCATCCATCCCACACTCCACACTTTACACTCCGCACTTTAAACTTTACACTCTACACTTTACACTTTACACTCCTCACTCTACACTCCACACTCCACACTTTACACTCCACACTCCCCACAGTACACTCCACACTCTACACTCCACACTCCACACTCTACGCTTTACACTCCACACTTTACACTTTACACTCCGCAGTTTACATTCCGCACTTTACACTCTACACTTTATGCTCTACACTTTACACTGCACACTTTACACTCCACACTTCACACTCCACACTTCACACTCCAAACTGCGGACTCTACACTTTACACTCCACACTGCGAACTTTACACTCCACACTTCACACTCCACACTTTCCACTCCACACTCTACACTGCACACTCTACACACGACACTCCCACTTTACACTTTACACTTCACACTTACATTTTAAACTCCACATTCCACACTTACACTCCAACTTCCACACTTTACACTCCACACTCTACACTTTAAACCCAACACCCCGCACTTTTACACTCCACACTCCACACTTTGCACTCCACACTTTACACTTCAGACTCCACACTCCACACTCTACACTTTACACTCCTCACTCCACACTCCACACTTTACACTTCACACCCGACACTTTACATTCCACACTTCGCACTCTACACTTTACACTTTACACTCCACACTCTACACTTTACACTCCACACTTTACACTTCACACTCTACACTTTACACTCCACAGTCTACACTCCACAGTCTACACTCCACACTTCACACTCCAAACTCCAGACTCTACTCTTTACGCTCCACACTCCACACTTTACACTTTACACTCCGCACTTCGCACTTCAGACTCTAACACTTTACACTTTACACTCCACACTTCACACTCCAGACTCGCACTTTACACTCCACACTTTACACTTTACACTCCACACTTCACACTCCGCACTTTACACTTTACATTCCACACTTTACACTTTACACGTTGCACTTCACACTCTATACTTTTCACTCCACACTCTACATTCTTTCACGTCTATGATGTTGCCCTGTAAAAAACAAAACCATATTTCAACTTAAACCTTCAGTATAGCAATGATGAGTTCTGAGATTGATGAGACATGATGAGAAACAAAAAGAATTGGAAATCAAGAATTTTGGATCAAACAAAATGGGATTTCAGCACTGGTGGTTGATTAATTGGGTCCAGGCAAAAGAGTTTATTTATCCAGGGGGACCAACTGTTTTTAAATTAATTTTTTTTGGGGGGAGTAGAGGTTGTTTAATCGTGCGGTGTTGATTAATCCTAACTTGACATTACTTCAAGAGGATTATAAAGGAACCACCTGCCAGCACATCAAATAAGACGATCAGCCAGGACGTAACCTGCACGAACTAGGGCAGGCCTGGATGGTGCTGCTGATGTGGGATGATCTCTTGGGTCGCTAGCATCAACTCTTGGGTAGCCCATTTTGGACTCATACCATGAAAACTTGACCTAGCTTTTGCCCCAGACATTGAGGCAAATTTGCTGGACCTCCCCATGTCTCGAAGAAGAAACCAGGATTTCCCAGGGAGTTTTCCCTTGAATCAACTCAATGACAAGATTATGGAGGCAAGCAGATTCAGAAGGCCTGCGACTACGCTGATCGGAAAGTTTGATCATCTTGAAAGATTTGATAGACAGGCACACACAAGTACCTTCCATGATATATATATATATATGTATCTATTTCCTTATATTTCTGTATAATTGTATAGATTAACTACATATATATACATATACATATATATGCATATACATTTATATATATATATACACACATATATATATACATACATATACACATATATACATATACATATATGTATATACATATACAAATATGTAAACATACATACATACATGCATGCATACATACATACATACATACATACATACATACACACACATACATACATACATACATAAATACATACATACATACATACATACATGCATACATACACACATACACACACAGACATACATACATACATACATACATACATACATACATACATACATACACACATACATACATACATACACACATACATACATACATACATACATACATACATACATACATACACACGCACATACATACATACATACATACATACATACATACATACACACATACACACATACACACATACATACATACATACATCCATGCATGCATACATACATACATAAATACATACATACATACATACATACATACATACATACATACATACACACACACACATATATATATATACACATAAGAGACGTTATTGTAATCATATTTGACACACAGCATTGGAAAATCAGGTGTCAAATGTTGCCCCCAAGATTAGCATAACATATCCGTGTCTGGGCCTTTACTTTTGGCCCCTGCATGAAACCCTGAACAGCGGCTCGCAATGGCCCACGGAGGTTACAGATAGATTTCCGTCACAGCAAAAAAAATCTTCACCCTGCAGGGTTTTCAAGGCTTCGTCATTGATTCCAATGTGTCTACTTCATGAACGCCGTGAATGCAGCCGTCAAGTCGTCACTTCAATGTACCTGAATCTTCCTACCCTGTCGTTTTTTAGATGGGCTTAGGGCCTGAAATTTCAGTACCCCAAATCTGTTTCATCCCCTAACTCAAATTTTAGACCCTGGCAATTTTGGGTGGTTTGTGATTCTGCCTCTTGGTGGTGGTTTTGATATATATACATATATATATATATATATTAAAAACAATCAAGTTCCCATTGCGCCTGCCCTTAGATGCCAAATTGATCAAAGAGAATCAAGGGGTGGAAGAATATCAGTTCCCCAATGCTATATTAATATCTTTAAACAGCTTTAGATATACAGAACATACCCCAGATCACAATTCTATTTGTTTATACCAGCTCACAATATCTGACCAATATATATATATATATATATTTGTTTACTAGCTGATATTCTCTTACCCCTTGTCCCACCAACCGCCTTCGATTGGACGGCCATCCCTATGGCCCATTTATAGATGTTTTTTGATGATTTACCTGTAAAAAATGGTCATTCTCCAGTTCGCTACGTTAGATAACCAGAGGGTACATCACAAGACAATAGAGCAGATCGCATCATATCCATCCGCCTGTGGCCATTTTCACCTTCAGCCACCGGGAAAATTCCGGGTCCATACATACATACCTACATACATACATATATATATACACATGCACACACATGACTAAACATCCTGTTTTGTAGCTAAACCAGGCTTTCGTTTGGGGTGTCTATAATCGAGTTTTCATGGCAGGCCGCCAAGCCTAAGCCCATGGCACCCCCCATTATTTTTGAAAACTAAATGCAATATAACTTAAAAATCAAAAAACGTAATATAATGTAAAATAGTTTAAAAAATGCAATTTAAAAAAGCATAGTATATTACAACATTTTATGGCACAATACCAGCAGTACCGGACAAGGCGGCGGCGGAAGTTTCAGGAACAGGAAGCCTATAGGAGCGGTTGGTTGTTGTGACTCACGGATGGCAGGGCGAATCCACTGATGGACCGACAGGTGGTTGGAGTTGTGTTTTTTAGAATGGTTACAATGGTTGCAGCGGTCACCTTACCACAACTGCTGGATGTAGTGTGGCGTAGTGCAGTTGTAGTTGCAGTTGTAGCTGTAGTTGTAGTGTAATGTAGTGGAGCTGTAGCTGTAATGTAGTGTAATTAGTGTATTTGCAAGTGCCGTTGCAGTTGTAGTTGTAGTCGTGGTGTGGTGTAATTAGTGCAGTGTAGTGCACTGTAGTGTCCTGTAGTGTTGCCTGGTGTAGTGTGGTATAGTGTAGCGTAAGGTAGTGTAATTGCAACATCGTGCAGTGCAATTAGTGTATTGTAGTGTTGTGTTGTGTAATGTAGTGTAGTGTAGTGTAGTATGTGCAGTGTAGTGTGGTGTGGTGTGGTGTGGTGTAGTGTGGTGTAGTGTGGTGTAGTGTAGTGTAGTGTAGTGCAACGTAATGGTAGTTGTAGTTGTAGTTGCAGTTGCAGCTGTAGCCGTAGTTCAGTGTAATGTAGTGTTGTGTAATGTAATGTGGTTGCAGTTGTAGGTGTAGTTGTAGTTGTAGTTGTAGCGTGCTGCAGTGTAATTAGTGTAGCGTAGTGTATTTGTAATTGTAGTAGTAGTAGTAGTAGTAGTTGTTGTTGTTGTAGTTGTAGTTGTTGTTGTCGTTGTCGTTGTCGTTTTCGTAGTAGTAGTAGTAGTAGTAGTAGTAGTTGTTGTTGTTGTTGTTGTTGTTGTTGTTGTTGTTGTTGTTGTTGTTGTTGTTGTTGTTGTTAGTTAGTGTACATTATATAGTATATATACACACTATATTTTATCATATATAAATATATATTTATCTGACTGTATATATATATGTATATATAATATTTATTATACTATACTATATACTATATATATATACACACTATATTTTACTATTATCATATATGATTATATATATATACTATACTATTGTCCAATCAAAAGAAGCTTGAGGGTGTAACTTCCGTGCAACGGGTTCTCAAAAATACCAATCACTACTATCACAACCACCACTATCACCAGCACCACCATGACAGTCACCACTATCACAACCACCACTATCACAATCACCACTATCACAACCACCGCTAGCACAATCACCACCATGACAGTCACCACTATCACAACCACTACTATCACAATCACCCACTATCAAAGAAATCTCGCAGCAGAGAGATCTCACAGCAAAGAGATCTCACAGCAGAGAAGTCTCACAGCAGAGAGATCCCACGGCAAAGAGATCTCACAGACGAGAAGTCTCACAGCAGAGAAGTCTCAGAGCAAAGAGATCTCATGGCTTCAACTTTCAGTTTTTGACGATTTGAAGGAAGTCTCGCACGAAAGCTTTGTTTTCACATCTTCCATTTTCACTTTTTGAGGGACGTCTTGCACGAAATGCGTTTTTGGAAGTTAGCGGATGACACCGAAATGCTGTGTTTTGCAGGACAAAATGTGCCTCGGAAGATGGATGGGGAAGCTTGTCCGGCAGGAGGTTGCGGAACACGCTCGTTTGAACCGGGATCATGGTCGGATCGGCCGCGCAGTGGAACTGACAGTTCAGGCGTCGTTTTGCCTACGCTCTTGCGCGTAGGTCTTTTGTGTTTTGCAACTCAGTCTCTGCAGATCGCATTGTAATTAATGGCTGCGTCAAGGTTGCTTGGTGCCGCGGCTGCGTGCGTAATATTTGTGTCTTTTGCAGCTGGACATCGTAAATTGTATTGGAGTGTCCGCATCCAGGCTGCTGTATAGGGATTTGTCAGCAGCTTTTCTCAATTTTGGCGCTGGTGATTTTCCTTTTCAAAAATCCTTTTCAAAAGTGCTTCAAAACCGTCTTTTTGTGGGTTTGGCGCCGAGATCCACCCGGTTTTGGAGCTGCAATTTTTCACGCCGTTGTGCGTAGTTCTTTTGTGTTTTGCAACTCAGTCTCTGCAGGTCACTTTTGTAGCTGAAAATCGCGAATCGTATTGGAGTGGCTGCATCAAGGCTGCGATACAGGGAATGGTCAGCAGATTTCTCAGTTTAAAAGCTTGCTGTGTGCAAAACCGTCTCTGTGTAAAAGCTTTCTGTGTGTAAAAGCTTTTCTGTGTAAAAGCTTCTCTGTGTAAATGCTTCTCTGTGTAAATGCTTCTCTGTGTGAAAGCTTGCTGTGTGTAAAAGCTTCTGTGTGTAAAAGCTTCTCTGTGTAAGGGCTTCTCTGTGTGAAAGCTTGCTGTGTGTAAAAGCTTCTTTGTGCAAAAGCTTTTTCTATGTAAAAATTTGTCTGTGTAAGGGCTTCTCTCCGTAGAAGCTTCTGAGCGTAAGAGCTTCTCTGTGTAAGGGCTTCTCTCTGTAAAAGCTTCTGTGTGTAAAAGCTTTTCTGTGTAAGGGCTTCTCTGTATAAAAGCTTGCTGTGTGTAAAAAGCTTCTGCGTGCCAAAGCTTTGCTGTGTCAAAGCTTCTCTGTGTAAGGGCTTCTCTCTGTAAAAACTTCTGTGTGTAAACGTTCTCTGTGTAAGGGCTTCTCTCTGCAAAAGCTTATGTGTGTAAAAGCTTTTCTGTGTAAAGTGTAAATGCTTCTCTGTGTAAGGGCTTCTCTGTGTGAAAGCTTGCTGTGTGCAAAAGCTCTTCTGTGTTAAAGCTTGCTGTGTGTAAACGCGTCTCTGTGTACAAACTTCTCTATGAGAGTGCGCTGAGAAGAGCTTGGATGAGGTGAGGCGAGCTGACAAGGGCTGAAATCAGCCGAGGAGATGTGAGAAGCGCTTAGAACATGTGAAAAGAGGAGAGATGAGATGAGAAGACATAAGATGAGCCGACAGGAGCTGCGGAGAGCTGAGAAGAGTTGAGAAGAGCTGTGAAAATCTGAGATAAGCTGAGATGAGATAAGAAGAGATGAGAGAAGCTCAGGTGACATGAGAGGAGATGAGAACAGTTGCGATCAGCAGAGAAGAGCTGAGAAAGGGAGATGAGACATGAGATGGGATGAGATGGGATGAGATGAGGTGAAAAGAGTTGAGAAGACAGCAGATGAGTTGAGATGAGTTGCGATGAGTTGAGATGAGTTGAGATGAGTTGAGATGAGTTGAGATGAGTTGAGATGAGATGAGATGAGATGGGATGACACAGACTGCGGCGACGGCATGCAATGAGCGCAATTTCCAAGAGAAGCTGCGATGCGATGAGATCAGGTGAAATGAGAAAAATCCAACAGTCAAAAGACATGGCACCGGAATGACAAGTCAAGAGATTGTTGCTGCCAAGCGCAGGAGGCACCTATAGGCACAGTCTTTTGTTCCGCTCTATAGGCTATAAGCGCTTCAAATTTGAAACTTCCGCCCCCGGCTTGCCCGGGAACTATTTGTATACTTACATATATATATATATACACACACATATACTCAGTGGAGTTTATCGTATTTATAGCGTCGTGAGTTTATCGCTGACGCCGGTGCTACTTCCGATGTTGTGCAGCGTTCGCTGTAGGACCTGGAGGGAATGTTTGAGTTCCCTAAGGTCTGGGGGAGAGGATCGGGAAATGGTGGCTGTTACCCTTCGTTGATCCAACATGGCTAGTGGCTGGCTGGTAAAATGTCTGCGCTAGGTGGAGGTCTAGTACGTTGGGAGAATCATCGAGGAAAATGGGGGATTTCCAGCAAGTTACGTTTGATTACCAGAGGGTAATTTCAGGTGGCAAACCCAATTCTGGTACACAAGGTTTTCCCACAGGGAATTGTGCAAGTAAGGGTCCCCTAGATGATTTCAGAGGATTTCCACAAGATCTTCTCAGAAGGACCTGTACAAGGGAGGATTTCACCCGGATCTCCACAAGATCTCCGCCTAAGGAGTTGTGAAAGATCATGCAGGGACCTCTTGGAGAGGATTTCACAAGGATCACCACAAGATCTTCTCAGAGGGACCTGTACAAGATCATGCAAGGACCTCTTAGAGACCTCTTGGAGAGGTTTTCATTGGGATCACCACAAGATCTTCTCTTAGAAGAACCTGTACAAGATCATGGAAGGACCTCTTAGAGAGGACTTTATCAGGATGTGTTATATACATTCTCAAGATGGCTTTGTCTGAAAATGTGGGGTATACGGTATACCCTAAGTATGGCCATTTATCATATTGTTTGGATGTGTTGTTTGAGTGTGGGTGAACCCGGGGTTTGGAGGGAACATCTTTGGAATGGAAAATCCCTGGGAAACCTAGATGTTATACCCTAGTTGACGATGGTCTTTGTAGGTTGGTTACAGCATTTTTAGCATTGGATGCGGGAATGTCATACACAGCCGAAAGAAATGTGCAGAATTTTTTTTGCAGAGCATCGAAGGTTGAGAATGAACCTAGTAGCATTCCATCTAGGTGGCACTGTGAGGGCAGTACGGCCACAATCGCTGACTGGTGATTGCTGTCCAAGGACCTGTACAAGATCATGCAAGGACCTCTTAGAATCTTAGAAAGGATGTCACCAGGATCTCGGTTGTTAAGAGCGACGGCGAACCAGGGTGCCTGAGGGTATATAGATATAAATAAATAAAAATATAAATATAAGTAATATATAAATATAAATATAAATATATATATATATATATATGTTTGTGTGTGTGATATGTGTTTTACAACGTTTTTACATTGTTATGCACCACACACACATAGATATACATATTATAGTTTGACATAGATTGGTTGCCGTTTTTGAGGGTGTTACGGTAATCGAAAACAACTGATTAGTTTGGTGTGACATCTGCTTTGACAATGGTATAAACCAACCAGAAGGTTTTTTGTCTGAAAATGAACGTGGGGATCTAGTGGAGCTTTCAAGAGGCTGTTTTGGTGATAGTGGTGAATGATGCTTGGATGGAGGTTTAGTGGTGATGCGATTTATATTACAAGGTTCGCCATGATTTATGGGTGATCTTTAATCATGCATAGATGCAGCACAAATAACAAAGAATTTGTAAATTTATGGACTATATAACCAGCAACAATGGGGATATTGGGAAACAATTGAGATGTCCAATATGGGTTCACGATGCAATAAGTCATTGGTAGGGGTAATTTGGGTTCGTCTGGAAATAAGAACGTCAAAACGGGATTTCTCAAGTGTTATATTCTTAGTTTGAAGACAAGATGGGGTTGCCTCGCTAGCTCAACACAAAAAGGCACGACCTATTTGGGATTGTCTCAGAGTTTGGAGCCAAGTTCCAGCCCATGAACGGCCCGATTAAAATATGGCCTTCTTTATATTGGGATATTCCCAATTTTGGGACAAAACCAGATATGGGGATAGAACCAGTCATGTCAATCAGGATTCAGAACGAATCAGACTGGAGCAGACATAATATGAAACCAGTCCAGGTTCAGAGTTCTGTACGAGCATGGGGATATTTAGCCCATAGTAACCAACAATTACCATCAATCAAAGGGGATACGTAACATTGCGCAGCCCTTTTTGAGAACTGGGATGTGTAGCCGACAGAAAATTCAGGGATCTCAACCCAACCAAAGGGGTAACAAATTGAGCGACAAAAGCAATTCTTTTTTTGAGTTTTATTATATTAGTGTTTTTACCTTCCGGGCGTTATATCCACAAAAATCACTATATAAGTCACTACAATGTGTGCATGTACACCCTCTGGCGCTCGAACGTGGCTTATAAATGGAGGTTTTGACGGGAAAATCATCTATAGATGGCCCATTTTCCATTGCCACGTCTGACTGCCGGATGGTAGTTGCCAAAAACATCTTCAGAGTTCGAGGGCCAAGGGGCAATGATTTGAGTCTGTACTCTACATGGGAAACTGTTGGCACCGGGTCCCCTATTGCCTGAAAGTTGGGTAGCTGTCCCATTCGATCCCATGGTTCAACACATCATTTTATTCACTAAAATTGGAAAAATATACTCCATTTTATAATACCATATCATATTGCCAAAAAATGGTTGGCTTAACACAAAACATTGATCCCTGTCAATTGGGATTCATTCCCCCACTTGTTGACCAATCTTCGCGGTTTGAAGCTCGCCAGGTGTCGCAACAGCCATTTGTCGGCCTGGTCACGAAATGTGAATTGCCTCCTGGCGGGAAACCATGAAATCATGTCAAAGCAGTTCCAAGTTTGCCCAAGATAAGGACAGATTAAGAATCAAACCTGGGCCAACGCGGACAAAATTGGAATTTATTTGCGGTTTTCTGAATGCAAACTTTTAAACCCGTGCTTCACTTGGTTCATCGTTCCAAAAACAAGTAATCCCCAAACCTCGTTGCCCCAATATACTGCTGGTTCGCGAGCTGGCCCTGGCTTTACGGTTTCACACATCTTCTTTCTCTGCTTTCCCACCTACAAGAAAGCTAAGTGAGGTTAATTAATCCACTCAGTCCTTAGTTTGGTGAGCTGAATTAACCCAGCTTTGCAACCCAACAGCATACCTGAATCTTCCACCTACGTCTTTTTTCAGACCCTGTGCCAAAGTCCTGTTTTTTCAGTACCCAGAAAACTTTTCAGGACCTACTCTCAA
>Ga0126342_10020451_pt1 | contig 11125 bp, 13 predicted proteins | sample Cyp1metagenome_FD_92528 | JGI IMG/M metagenome (GOLD analysis project Ga0126342, IMG submission 92528) | Coral microbial communities from Lord Howe Island, Old Settlement Bay, Australia - Cyphastrea 1 metagenome | ecosystem: Host-associated > Invertebrates > Cnidaria > Coral ...
TATCCCATTTATCTCCCATTTATATCCCATTTATCTCCCATTTATCTCCCATTTATATCCCATGTATCTCCCATTTATATCCCATTTATCTCCCATTTATATCCCATGTATCTCCCATTTATATCCCATTTATCTCCCATTTATCTCCCATTTATCTCCCATTTATCCCATTTATCTCCCATTTATATCCCATTTATCTCCCATTTATATCCCATTTATCTCCCATTTATATCCCATTTATCTCCCATTTATCTCCCATTTATATCCCATGTATATCCCATGTATCTCCCATTTATCTCCCATTTATCTCCCATTTATATCCCATTTATCTCCCATTTATATCCCATTTATCTCCCATTTATATCCCATTTATCTCGCATGTATATCCCATGTATCTCCCATTTATCTCCCATGTATATCCCATGTATCTCCCATTTATCTCCCATTTATATCCCATGTATATCCCATGTATCTCCCATTTATCTCCCATTTATATCCCATGAAAACCCTCAATTTTAGTTGCTTTTTGCTTCCCAAAGCATCACCACGTCCCGAACATCACCGGGCCACCGGCGAGCCCGACAGGCAGCTGCAACATTTCCGGCAGCCGGCGCGCAGCAGCGTGGCCGTGGCCGCCAGCCGTGAAACCTGGAAAAAAAAAGGAGGCCTAATGCCGGGGATCAATGGCAAAAATTGGAAATTCATGGGATTTAATGGGATTTCATGGGATTTCATGGGATTTAATGGGATTTAATGGGATTATTATGGAAAAATGTGGGAAAATCTAAGGAAATTATGGAAAAAGAGTGGAAAAATGTGGGAAATTATGGAAAAAAATATGGGAGAAACTATGGGACATTGTGGGCAGAGATGGAAAATGTATGGGGAAAATGGTCGTTTTCTGGGCGGTGAAGTTTCCCCGTTTGTCGATAGTGATCAATGGGGAAATGTACTAACCATGATGGCTGAAGAACGCACCAAACCGAATCTTCTCCTCAAACAAATGCAGGGTGTGTATGTCACCAAACCGTCAACTTTGAAGGTAGAGATTCCCCTTTACAGTATATAACTATAGCAAGTCCCAGCCACTTGCTTAAATTCCTCGACTACCCAAAATCACTGGTTTTGAGGCAGGGGCTCCTTGGAACTGCCGTGGCTTTTATCCTATGGATACACTGGGTAACCAGCAACGGCTTAGGGGAGCTGGCCAACCACGGTTGTCATCTGCTGGTTGAATGGGATTCCGGATGGTTTTCTCCGCCAAATGACATGCATTTGTATTCCATGATCTACAGATGTGTTTGGAACGAAGGAACTGCTGGTACAACGGATACACGCAAGATCACACCAGCACAGTCCAAAGGGAACATAACAACTACGTGACATTTTACCATCTTTATTTTTGGTAAAACAATCAAGAACCATCCCCAAAATCACAACTTTTATGGGTGGTATAAACCATCACTATTGATAGTCGATATTATTATTGTATATTATTATAAATTATTATTATTATTATCATATACTCATTATTCACCATCACAGAAGGATTCTCTTCCGCCCATCAGAGACTGGACTGCTTCCCAGCGGCTGTTGACACACTCATCCCACACTCACGATCGGGGCACCATGGCTGGTCATGGCTTCGCACGGCATCTGGTGGAAAGCCGTTGAGGAACCATCGGATTTCTCTGCTTGGGGTCTTCAAACCTATAGTTTCTCACAACGAGACATGAGAGTTCCTCATCGGAAAAATGGACACAAACAATGTGTGTGTGTGTGTGGATATGTATTGTTTGCGCAACAGCATTCAGACTGAGAAAGTCCTTGGGTCATGGTTTCTACTTCAACCAAATACAAATTATATATATGTGTGTGTGTATATGTGTGTGTGTGTAAATATATCCAAACATGTACATACATGTATACTGTATACATACTAGTTGTAAGTATCTCTGTTCTGATGGCGCAAGCATGTGCAACCTGGTGAGGAAACCCACCACGGACGGCCAGGATTCTGATGCTCCGTTCGCAAGTTCCAAAGTTGTGAAAGATAATGTGGCAAACCCAACAGACAAAAAACACCATTTACACATGTTGAATCATTTTGACCATTTCAGGTGTGTTTAAGAACCATGCCCAAAAAAATGGGTCTATTATATTCATTTTACTACACTACCAGATCCACAACAAACAGCTGGAACCAATCAACTCAATGCAAGTTGACCCTTCTTGGTTCCCAAAATTCGCGTGTCCGTCATCAGCCACAGCAAGCGACAAGCACACACAAAAAATGACCGGGTGGTGGCTCAAGAAGGGGCACAGAAGGACCCAGAAATGCAGTGGTTCAATGCTTTTATGGCATACCGTCAGGTTTTGTTTTGGGGAACAAGCCACCGGATACCATCTCCCAAACTAACATAGACCCTGAGAAACATCCCCTGGCACGGCCTATCTTAGCTGGTGGGGACAGGTGGGGATAACTTCCATCGCCACCTCTCCTCCCGTTCCATGATGCTGTCGAACACGCAACCGACCTCGCAGCCGTTCGATCGCTGAAGATCTGCTTCGCTTGGTCCATCCAGGAGAACATGCCTCGCTGGCTGATTGGCCAGTTGGCTGATCCCTGGTTTGGCAGCCCACTCTTGAAAACTCCCAACCAGTTGGGGTCCAAGAGGTGTACATGCAACCGAAAAGGTACTGTACTGAACTTGGAGATACGCGAAAGATTTACAAAGCCCTTGCAATCGCCTCAGTAAAACCATGTGAGAGAATCGCTGTGCGGCTGAGGTGCATGGCAAAAAACAACCTGCAGCAAATGGGTTATCCATATTTCAGAGCTATGTAAACGGTGAAAGTAGAGACGTTACCCATGGTTTTGGGCCGTAAATAGGGAATGTTCATTTGAAGTTGACTCAAGTCTGACCACGATCTCCCCAACGACATCCCTATTTGAGGCTAGGTCAAATTTGAAGTCCGGGAAAAATAGAGATGGACGTGTCATTTCTTGTCATGTCTCGTTGACAGAGCTTGGGGTTCCAATAAATCACCAACCTAATTCCTCCAAATGCCCCGTCTTGTTGCATTATAATCACTATATCCCTACTTTTTCTCCAATTCTATCAGCTAACCGCCCCCATCATTCTTGGGGATTCCTGCCTCCCGGCGCTAAAGCCGCCTTAGGAGGGTGGGAAAGCTGACCGGGCTGACCGGGCCCTGACTTCCAGGGATACCACGGGATAGCCAGCAAAATGTGGGACGTTTCTTGCCCCCAAAATGTTTCACAAAATGGAGATACAAACGGTGAGAAAAAAACAGGGCAGAATCTGAATGTTGGGTTGAGAATCTCTGTTTAAACGCCCTTATTTTTTGTTATTTTCTAAAACACATCGACATATTTCGACCTGGACAAAGGACCACGTCAGACGAGGAACTGAAACCAGCCAGAATCACTTTCAGTTCCACGGATCTGGTTAGTGGAATCCCCCAACTAATCATCAACCAGCCGGGCTTTTGAACACCAAACAATTGAGAATTTAGATATCATGTTAATATCCCACGAAAATATCCTATTAATATCCCATTATATATATATACACAATATCTATTCAATTTCAATTGTCCTTTCATCTCCTCACGTTCCTAGCTTCTATTCCTCTGAGACATCGGGCGCCGTCGTCGGACTTCTTCGCCGCTGCACGCTTCTGCGACGGGGCAAGGCAATGGGCAGGGAACATCCCCACCTGATGGGTTAGCAGCCAATAGTAGTCAGTGGCTCGTGTCCCCTTTTAGGCATGGCATGGCATGGCCCTGGTTTCATAGTCCCGGAAATGCAATGACCCATCCCCAACTATGCCAAAACTTTTGTTGGGTACATTCATGGGCTTGTTTTCTGGCTATCAAGGGTGGCATTCATACCCAGCTGTATAGATAATGGGAAGGTGCAAGAATGGTACAGCCGAAAAACTAGGGACATCATTCTAGTAGCTATACAACTATATTACTTGCGGGGGGTAGCCCCCCCAATTAGTCAACCAGGGCTTTGTGCTCCAGGGTTAACCATACAGGTATGGGGTCAAAATATTGCCCCTAAGGTTGATTGAAATTAAAATATTGACCTTTAAAATGACTGAAATGAATAGATTGAATAGATTATAAATATTATATATATATATCCAATACTAACATCTAGATATTTTAGATCAGGCTTTCCAAATATTTCTGAGGCTTTTTCCCTCCGCCTGCGAGGCAAAGCTCTTCACCAAGGGCATGCCACCGGGCAACGGAGCTCCCATGCCCCTGGGGTATGCGCTGTAGGTCTCCTAGCGCGCTACGGTGACAGGTGCAGCGCCGGGGGACAGCTATGGAGAATGCTATTGTGAAGTAAAGCCAAGGATGGACCACACTAAACAGATGGGAATGATTGGGAGGGTAAGAATCATGATGTTACAACACGGAGAGAGGTTTCCATGCTGCGTTTGCTGAGAGTAACGCTGCCAACAGTCCCCCTACAGCACCCCCAACCCAAAGTCCAAAGAAAATCCATAGGACCAGATGGCCCAGATCCTGATGTGTCTTTAAGATACAACCGTGGTGTATTCCTGCTATGGTCTTTGGGTCCCTGGAATCCCCAAGGGGACCCGCCATGGCCCCCTGCCGCGCCTTCGGGGGTGGCCTCCGCACGGTTTTGTCAGTTGAAGAGTCTCAAGAAATGGACCTAAAAATCTAACCCGTTATTTTTTCACCCAAACACCACGAATTCCATTTGCAAGAGCTGCCTTGGTATCTGCATATGCTTCGTAGTTTGATCGATAAGACTTTGGTTGTGGATTTTCATGCTTACCAAGTCCAAGACCTCCGAAAAGGTTTCATTTTTGGTGAGCTACCCAGCCACATGAAAGCTACGCAAACCAGCAGTGCTATTGGGGTCAGAATCCCAGAGGTCAGAGGTTGGTTTCCGTTGTGGCTGAATCCAATGCCAAGCCAAATGAAAAGCAAAGGAGAAAAAACACAAACCCACATGGATGGTAAAATCTCTATTTTTGTTCGTGAAAGCCTCACTCCTGTCGATAAATCCACATGTTTGTTGCTTCAATCCTTTAATTCATTGGTACATTACACGCCCATTTGCATCGAATCCCCATCTTAGTTGCCACACAAAATCTCCATCTTTGCCGGCCGGCCCTGCCTGGGTTTGCTGGCTTCCTGGGCGGATTTCCGAATGGAAAATTGAGGCCAGTTTATAAAATCATGGGATTGTACCTACCAAATTGATGGAATATACCAACTGATAGGAACTGACCAACAACCGATGGGATAAAGACTTTGAGAATGCAGGTTTCAACAAAGAATTCCGAATACGAACCATTATCAAAGTCTTAGGCAGTGGTTTGCAACCATGGTCAGTCCCGAAGATCTGGCACCAACAAGGACCTACTTCCGCTGACCTTTCTGTTGACCCCTGCCGACATCTTGGGGTCAAAATCCTGGTACAAAAATGAACGAAACTTATGCAGAATAGATCAGATCAGATCAAGGCAGGATGATGTGTTTTTTAATTCAGGCAAAATTAAGGAAGATTTAAAAAAATGGGCACAGACACAGAGACACACTATGTGGGTATGGGTCAATACCTATACATACATTTTTAGGGGGTTATTCACATCCATTTACCAGCTATTTTGATGTTCACCAGGGGTACAAGGTTTTGACACACTGCCATGTCATGACTATGTCGGGGAAGTTCACCCTTTGAATCCTTCAGCACGACCGGTTAGTTAAACCCTCTGGTCACCAGGAAGCCGGGCTGCAGCAGGCGCGCCACCATCCTCTTTCTTTCTCCTCGGTGTTAGTTTGTTGGGGAAGATATCCCAGGAAAACGTGGATATTACTGGATATTAGTGCGGAAACCCCATGTTCTTTTACGTCCTAAAAGATTGGGGGGTCGGCGTCGGGTTTTGATTTTTAAAAAATGCCCTTCAATTTCTGGGAGATTGCGGAACAATATATGGACGCAAGCAACAAAAAATGATTAGATAGGCTCAGTGAAAAAGGCTCTCCAATGTCGGGGCAAATCACTGGGACAAGATGCGACGAATCAAGGGTGGCGAGGTCTGGGGATCCAGACATTCTTTTTTGACACAACGGGGTATCCAGCCAAAGATAATGGGAATATAATGATTAGAATGGGTATATTAAGTGCGATGGGAGATATTTCACCAACTGAATACGATTCTGTGGGTGTGTCTGAAAATGGGGTATACGGCGTACGGCTCAAAATGACCATTGAATAAATAATCGGAAAGATGATGATAAGCCATTGAATGGAATGGGGCACCCTGTTCTCAGATGAACCCACATGTTTCCTCAACTGGGTCCACTCCAACAAATCACTTGCCTGCAAATTCTCTCATGATACCAATGATTTACTACGTCCCAAGAAGAAAGAAAATAGAAATCTCCATACAGTAGGTAAATTATTCCCAAAGCCCCGTACTCTCCTTCACGATTCTTGGGTTGTTTGGTGGCTCCATACCAAAAGGCTTTGAATACAGCAATGGAAAATCATCCTTTTTAATACAATGTTCTGGATGTTCTGGCAAGCTGAGTAACGTTACCAAATGGTATATCCCAAACTGTGTGTATCCACATGACATCTTGTTGGTAAGATCCCTCCTTTTGTTGGCAAAAACCCCAGTTTGCCCCTTGAAAATTGGAGGTCACTCCAGCCATGGCCCCTTTTTTCTCTCCGCATGGCAGCCCTCGAGACCACGGACCAGCGGCGCTCTACCTGTGAGACAGTGATACGATCATCACAGATACCGTACGCCAGTGGCGCATACTCTAAAGTGACAGAATCTGTGATTCAATGGGACTGTTTAAGGGAAAATCTACAGGAAACCATGGTTTTACCATTAAGAAATAGAGTTTTCCTGTAGATAAATTCTGGGAGTGATATGTTGGGTCTGAAGTTTTGGCCCACAGCCCACAAACAGCCTCTTCCTCTTTCTCTACTGTCCGTTCATCCGTGTTTCTCCAAGTGTGCAAACCCTGGTGAAATGGATTGGATCCATTTTGGTATCCCATGGGGTGATGGACTTAGGGGATGGGAGAGTTATCCCTGTCCCAAAGGATGAATCCAGTCTGGGAAGCTCACGTTGGATTGGGTGCATGTCAACGTATGCACTTCAAAACCTGGGAAGCATATGGAAACATGTTGATTCACCCATCCCTTTTTGAAGAACGAACGGACAATCTGGGTATTATTCAATAACTTGGATTTCAACCCCCCAAAGATTGAATGGAATGGATTATTTAGGGAGATCCACCTATGCATTATGGGATGCTTGGTGAAAACACCTATGACGATTCATTAGGTGTCCCACCCATTTCAGGTGATACTCCTCATGTACTCGAGCTCCAGCCTCATGCTGGTGCCACGATAACCGCATATCGATGAAAAGTACCAACCTGCAGGGGTCGATTTAGATCAAAGTGATCGGATCCAAAGTGGGTAGCAGTAGGATCAGTAGGATGTCAGTGTCAACAGCAATCAAGCATGCCAAGGGGGCACTTTCCAACTTCAATAGATGGGTTTGTTCGAAAATGCCTATTCAAATCAGGAAAATTATGATCAACCATCAAACTTGGGGGGGTAAGCATCTCCACATGGTGGTTAAAAAAAAACAATCTTTAATTGTCCAAAGTCGTCCAGAATCATCCAAACTTCTTGTTCTTCTTGGGAAAAAAACACCTGTTGGGGTATCCAATTTGCTTCTCAGCCTCGTCGGCCGGCCGGCCAGCGTAAAACCTCGATCCAGGTCTGACACACCAAAAACCCTGCTGATGATGGTATTTGTATAACGGGTTACGTACTAGCTGGGGGTAGTGGAGTTATAGAATAAATGGATATATATATATATATACATACATATATATATATATGCAGTATACATGCATAATCTAATAAATAGCAGCTTACTTTATATATATATACATGTGTGTAAATGGGATATGGGGATGGGTCATGCCCAAGCAAGAAAAATGGGGCTTCAACGGTTGAACCAACAACAATAGAGTTTGTTGAAGCAACAAAACCCCAAGATTTTTCAGCATCAAACTGGGGAATCGACCACCCTTAAAAATGTAGGACATCTCCACTGGAATGATCCACGACTGAAAGTTGGGAATGAGTAGCAGCGACTGAAAGCGACTGATCCATGGAGTTGCAGGGGTTACATCCACCCCAGCTTCAAGCTTAGCGGAAAAAAAAAAACAAGATGCTTCAGGAAAGTGACTTGGAAAAGACCCTTTCTTCAAAGTCACAAACTGCCACATGTCCATGTTGCTTTGCGGTGCACTTGGGCAAGCGTCCTCCCGGACAGCTAATAACTCACAGTACTTGGGCAGTTGCTCCGAAGCTACTTGGAATGGCCATTCAAGTAGACCCCAAAAAAATCCTATGCTATCCTCATATTCTGTTGTTTTGCATCCTTATTGTTGTGCGTTCCCCCCATGTTTGTTGCTTCCCTGGACGATTTGCTGGTCAGATCGTCAAGTAGATCATCGTAGATCTGAAGGTCCCTATAGGTGTCTTGGGCAAATAGTTTTTGTTGCAAAATCACCATGTTATACACCTTTTGTTGTCTGCAAATCACTTTGTGTTTTTTCCTGGTGAAATACAGTAGAACCATTTTTTTCCAGTGTTCAAGAAACCCACCATCTTTTTGTTCCAACATCAAATGTCTCATCCAACTGGGCCCCGACGGATTCTCGCGGATCTCCGCCATAACGTGTTGGGCATGGCAGATCTGCACACAGGCCTGGTGGCGGAAGGTGACAGGGCCAAGATCCTTGGAAAAATCTACAGCAAACCAGGTGGTCACAGGGTTTTTCATCGTTTTTTAATCATCAAAGAAAGGAGTTCCCTCAATCTGGCTGTTCCCTTCATTCCCTTCGAATGGATGCTTTGAACAGCCAGAACTGAGAGGTTTTTTCGTGGATGCTGTCCTGCAAATTTGCTATCGCCTCCAAATAACTAATGATTTTCCTGGATATTTGTTCTGCTAAGCTGCTAAAATATGAACCAACTAAATGTGGTTGACCTGATGTTTTCTATGAACGCAGCGGGCACATTGGTGTACGGACCGACAACTATTGGAGATAATTTCATGTTAGGAACATTCTCCTCAATGTACCGTTGGAACTTCTTGGAAGTCATGTATGACAATGAGCTAACAACCTCTTTAAATTAGGATCTAACCAACCCTAACTTGCTGGGAATTCAAGCCACAATAGAGCATTGAGTACAATCAGAAGTTGAGGATCTCCCTGGTGGTGGGTCCTCGTTTTGTTGACCGCATCCCCATGTTTCATGCTTCATCCCATCCTGATAATCGAATCACCCCGGACCCCCAAAATGCACAAATCCACAACATTCCACCAGAGTCTTTGGGGGGGGGTTATTTTGAGGCAGAAGTACATTATACTTCAATAATCTTCAATATATATATAATTACTTGGTTTCAACCAGCCAAAAAAAAACACAAAGAAGTATTGATCTTGTTGGTGTTTCCACTATGCCACTGATCCCCACGGATTCCATGGCTTAGAAAAGCACCGTTTCCCCAGCAGTCCTCAGCTTCCTGGCGATAGAAGGTGGCGAAGACGCAGCGGCCCTTGGGTGATCGGCTCGACAAGACGTGCCGCAGGATGGGCAGCCAGGGGCCGCCGTTGGTGACCTGGGGACGGTAGTGACCAGGCTACGTTGCCATCTATGGAGATAGATAGATAGATAGATAGACAGACAGATAGATAGATAGATAGATAGCTAGATAGATAGACAGACAGACAGACAGACAGATAGATAGATATAGAGAGAGATTAGATATATATATATATTATCATTGTATATATATATATAATATATATATATATGTCTGTATATGCGACTGTAGTTGCGAGAGAACCCCACAAATCGGGGACTTGCAAAGGAGATCAGAAGGTGTGAGAAAGTTTGGGATGTTCAAGGGGTTGACAAACGGACCTTTTTGGGGATTTTGAATACCACCTGAAAAGTATCTGTTGGGGATGGTATCCCCAATAGTCGGGTGATGTCTAAATTAAGACATTTACCATCCCCTGTCTTCTTCGAACTATAATTTAGTTTCTTTGGCAACAGTAATGGGGATTGAAACAGAAAAAACACGAATGAGGAGATCTCAGCCTGAGCAAGAATATCTGCAATATGATTAATATGTTGTGTCGATTGGCAAGGAAAAAGCTAGGCATGCAATCTACGCATAGCAATCGTGCTTGTAAAGCTTCTCCTGACATCCCACGTATTGTATTTTGTTCATGACGTTCCCAGCGGTCAATCACTTTCATTCGCTTGGTGGGTCGTATGCCTATTTGTTGATCATAGTGTGGTGTATCGATATCTTTTTTTGTAAGGATTTTTTTGCGGCTGGCGACTGGCCCCATCATCAGAAAGACAAGTGGGAACAATGCTCTCGACCATCTGTGATAGATTAATCTCAGGGATCTGAAAAGAAAGGACATGGAAGGACCAACCCCAATCAAACTTGTCGGGGTATATCATATATAATGCCCTATCCCAAATATAAGATATCCCTCCACGGATATGGACTAAACATCTTTTGCACACCGATAGGTGTTATTCATCGACTGGCCAACCAACTTCAAGAATGGTTCAAATCACTTCTAGCACCCCAGATTGGTCGCCTGACCGGTCAGTGGAAACGCGAGGCTCTTTTCCTGCGATATCTATAATTGCTGAAATATCCAACAAACTAAGCACACCTTGAGGAACCGACAGTGATCGTACCTAACGAATGGACAGCACTGAAGCTCTGAAGACTCGATGGCAAGGTCATCAGGTCCATTCTTTGGTTGAACTCTTTGCCAAAGCTCAAGCTTTGAAGACCCGACGGCAAGGTCACTTGCTCCAGGCTTTGGTTGAAGTCATTGCCAAAACTCAAGTTTTGAAGACTTGATGGCAAGATCACCCGCTCCAGGCTTTGGTTGAACCTATTGCCAACACTCAAGCTTTGAAGACTCGATGGCAAGGTCACCCGCTCCAGGCTTTGGTTGAAATCTCTGCCAA
>Ga0126342_10020452_pt1 | contig 11125 bp, 8 predicted proteins | sample Cyp1metagenome_FD_92528 | JGI IMG/M metagenome (GOLD analysis project Ga0126342, IMG submission 92528) | Coral microbial communities from Lord Howe Island, Old Settlement Bay, Australia - Cyphastrea 1 metagenome | ecosystem: Host-associated > Invertebrates > Cnidaria > Coral ...
CATTATGGTCCAAAGGGCCCTTGAGCCTTGCTGCAATCGCAGCGAGGCTACTGACGCAGGTGGAGATAGGAAAACGTGGCGCTTTTGCGCGATTCCCCTTGCCGATTCATCATATATATATATACAGTATATATATATATATACAAAGTATATTATATATATATAAAGTATATTATATATAAATTATAATATATATATATATATACATATAAATTATATAAGCACAGCTCCTTTTTCCATGTCTGCTGGAAGGTCTCTATATCGTGCATTCAAAGTTGATCGCAGCTTTGATGCTGCTCTGTGCCATGAAAGGTCAGCCCATTGGGCCGGGTCGGGTTGGGAGCGCTTGAGCAGCAGAGGAGTCAGTCACATGCTTGAAATCAAGCACAGCTCCTTTTTCCATGTCTGCTGGAAGGTCTCTATATCGTGCATTCAAAGTTGATCGCAGCTTTGATGCTGCTCTGTGCCGTACGTCCCATTCTCTTCTGACTCCTGATACCGCTGACCTTTCAACAGAGAAAAACCACACTGAGGTAGAAACGCCAAAGTGCAGAAATTGTACAATTGTCTCCAAATAGCTTCCAAAACAGCAAGCGAAGCAGAGAAACTTCTGGCGCTGAAACATCGGTAACTTTTGACGACAAGTTGCAACCTGTATCTCTTGGAGGTAAATCTCGATCACACGGTGGTTCAACCACCCTCCCCTCCTTCTCACCAATTCTGAATTCTCTGTAAGGTTGAGAAGGTGGGTAGCTTCCCCTCTGGTCTTTGGGCCAAAGATCTTGAGCAAACCGAAAGACTGCCCTGGAGCGCAGTCAGTTGGTAAAACCAGATCTCCTCTATGGGCTTGAAGGACCTCACCGATTCGAAGGATTCCAGCCCAAGCAAGACTGAGAACTGCAGCCTCGTACACCCAACCCCAGCACAGTGCCACCGATAGTGCTAGGAGCATCGATGCTGGGAGGGCAGGATGGTGTTCGTGGGGTTCGGCGCTCCGCCCAGCAAAAACCAGATCCCATGCAGGAGTCATTTGCTTCTTGATCAAAGGTTTCAGCATCGCCACACCATGTATAGTCTCTGGAAAACGGCTGTAGCTTTTTCCCGCTCCAAACATAGCCCTACCATACTGAACCAACCAGTGCAAAACCAACTCGGCGTCATTAGGTTTTTGATCCAGAAGGCTATGCAAAGAAACTTGGTGGCTCATCCAAAACCAACTCCTAAAAAATAGGATCTGCTGGTGTCTCTGAAACCTCGTCTCCTTCCGCACTACTCTGCCTGCAGGGAGGGAGAGCAAAGCACATAAAGCCGCCCTCTTTCGTTCAGCTGGATTCTCAGGTTCCATGGCTGCGGCCGAACTAAATAAAAACCTTGACCCAAAAACCCAAAGATTAGGGGGGTTATTTAGTTTGCTTCCCAGGACCAGCAGGACACCAAAGAGAAGCCGGCAAATTCCAAGTGGCTTTGCAACAACCGGGCTGCGGGTCCTCTTAGGGGCACGCTCAGCAGAACCGACAGGGAAACTCCAAAGGGTCGAACCACCAAGGCAGGTGACAACCATGAGAAAGAACCCAGTACTGATTGGGAAAGTCCAATGACAACCTGAAGGGTCGGATCCACCATCGCCAAAGCGGCTCCTATCCAAGAGACGGTTGAAAATCCAAAAGTCAAACAAACGGCCAACCTCCCAAACTTGAACGGACACCACTTGGAGCATCAGAATTGCTAAAAGGCACCAATTCGCAGCAAAACGACGCAGACCATTGAAATGAACCTCCGCGATGGCCTCTCTATCCCAGAACACGGGCAAAGTCTTCCTCACATGTTTTCGCAGCTCCCTCTGTCGAGCGGGATCGTCAGCCGCGTTCAGCCTGGTGGGTGAAAAAGTCCAAACCGGGAAAAGTCCAAAAGCAATCTGGAGAGCACATGCCCGTTTAGGGCCAGGCTGAAGGCGATAAGCGCTGCCGCGGCCTTTTGCCAATGCCCCCCGAAAGACATTGGAGTCAACAACAAGGCAGTGACGACTGTCAGGTTCACGCAAGCCGACAAGCCCAATTGCAGCAACAGTGGAGTGCTCCTCCAGCATACTTATATGAGACTTTCTTCTCCATTTCCAAGACTTTTCAAGCTTCCACTCAGAGGCCGACATGAGGTCGTTAATGACCAGGCTCTCAAAACCCTCATAACCAACTTCAGACGCCTCAGCCCTCCTCAGACGAAGAAGGGCTCGGTGAAAACCCTTTTCAACATGCATGGCAAACCCAAGAACGTACACAGCTGAACCACTAGTCCACTTCCCTTCAACACGCAAGTGAAGGTGACCACCAAGGCAACGCGCTCCCAAACATTCCAGAAGGTAAAACAGGAAACGGAAGTCATTCTTTTGAGGGCTCTCAAACTGACACGGAGCATTGATTGGCTCGAATAAGCCAGCCACAACCAAAGTCTGCCAAACGGTGGTCCATGCCAACTTTAACAAATGGTGCTGTTCAAGCCCACAAAACCTCTTCTTCCTTCCGCCAACTTTCAAGAGCACAAACGACCGAAAGTCAAGAGTGTTCTCAAGCAGGGTCTTCCCTTCCGTCCTGCAAAATCCCAAAGCTTCCTCGTAACTTCTGACAGCTGGGTGAGTAGCAGCAGAGAAGATAGTACAAGGAGGTTCAACCAAAGAAGGTGAAGAAAGACCCGTCTCAACATTATGCACGGCCCACTCCAAAAACCTAAGGTCTCTGAGATCATAGTGCCTCGATTCACTCAAAACCTGAACTGACGCAACAAACATGCCAATTTCAGAGGCAGCTCTGGACACTGCACTTACCCCCCCGCAAATTTCAACAGAGTCAAACATCAACAGGGGGGGATTCTCAATTCCAGTGGTGCCACCAAGTCTTTTCTCATCCTCTCCGCCTCTCTCAAGACAAATCTCCTCCGGCTTTTCAAGTTCTCCAAACAAGTTCTTCAAAACAGCCCGCACGGGTGATTCCAACATACCATACCTGTTTTTCTTGTCAGGCGGCTGCCACACGGCTGCTGCAACATCTGATGAAACGGTCGTGCTAACAAACGCTCCTGCACAATTCGGGGCATCAGAGGCATAGACAATCCGAGAGAAGTCTGCAACAGCATTGCATGTCATGAAAGGCAACAAGGCAGACTGAAGGACCAACTCCTGGGCGGCAGCCCTAGGAAGAGGAACCAAGGCTGGGCAGTCTTCCTCTTCAAATCCAGACCCAAGTCCAAAGAACTCGTCAACCAAGGAGGACACACATCTGCGGTACAACATGACGAAAACCCAATTGCCGCTCGAACGCGCAGCAAGGTGAGGCGTGATGAATGACAGTGAAGCAGCACTCAAGGACAAAGCCGAAAAGGCAAACCTCTTGGCATAGGGTGCGGCAACAAGACACATGCTATCTCTGACAGTGAACATCCTGGAATCGATCTCGGCACCTGCAGCTTTAAAGTGACCCGCAGCTTCAACATCTGTTTCAGCAGATCCTTCTAATTTGTGCTTCTCATGAGCAAAATCTGGTTCTTGCAAGGGCTTTGAAGGCAAAGCTGTCGGTCTTGGGACTGCATGTTGGGCGAGCACCTATGGCAAAGAAGTCATCAATGATCAAGCCAGTCCACCGGGGCCCAAAAGGAACTACTGCATGACCAAAAAGCTGCTCATCAGGAAGTAGCAAACCTTCACCCTTCAACAAAGCACCATGACCAGACTGAGCAAATTCGACCTCAAAGTGGTCACTCTGGAACAAGGGAGCAAAACACGGAAAGTAAGACCCAAGTCCAGATTCCAAGGCCTTTTCCCTTTCAAGCTCATCGCCAACATCAAACCTCCTTCCTTTCCTTCTCTTTCTTCTCTCCCTCAAATCCTGCTCAAAGGACGCAAGGGCATCTGTTCCCGCAAGCTCTGCTGCAGAAAAAGAAAAGGGAACAATGTTTGTTCTGGCTCTTTCAGGGAAAACCTTGCACTGGCGGTAGAAGTCGCATATGTCTGAGACTGAACCCAGCAGCTGCTCGGAAAACCTCTCCACAGTGAGCTGCGTCAGCATCTGGCCCGTAGGGAGATGACGTGAAGGGCCTTCTCCAAGGTGAAATTCACAGCTGTTTGGGATCCTACGGTCACCTATTAGCCTGTCATGCCCTTCTGACTTGTAGACCTGAAAAAGACGACTAAGACATCCAGGAACCCAAGGAGCCTCAGAAAGGGTCAAAAGGCCTCGAACATCCCAAGCTTTTGCAAACGACAGGCATTCATCTCTCTTCTCAAAGCAAAGCCAAACAATATCCGAGCACTCAAGGTCAAGTCCATGACGAAGGAACGCAGGCTCAACATAAGGCAACCACAGGGGATCATGCAGATAGTTCTCCAAAGGCCAGGAACCCCTACCGGTGATTCGTAGTCGACTTGCATCGAGGTCACGGTAAGGGAAAAGATGTGGGAACTCCTCCAATGGAAGAAGGGAGGGATCCTCATGAAACTCAGCAGGGTCAGTGGCTTTGACATAGGGGGCTTCGAAGTCAGAACAACTGGAAACAAAAGCCTCAAGTTGCATCAAGCTAGAGACAGACAAGGAACCGGAACGGCCAGGGGCAAAAAGAAACGATTCCCGGACAGTTCCACACACCGCCAAAGAAGACCGAAGGCGCTCAAAGATAGAGAGCTGCACAGCATTCGGCTCCCTCCCAATCTCCTCATCCTTTGGAAAACGACCCAAAAACCGAAAGTCCAAGGCCAACACCACAACATGTAAGGCTCTGGCAAGTCCAAGCTTATGCAGTCGCTTTCGAGAAAGACCAGGGGCCCCACCAGCAAAGACAGTCAAATCAAGAGCAGGCAGGGGAAAAGCAGTGGTAGACATGGCAGGAAGGCCATGACGCTTGACATGGAAACTCCGGCGAAGCAGCCAGAAAAAACGAGTCTTTGATGCCAAAACCCAACGCGGCAAACAAAGACACCAGGTTTGAGAGTCGAAGGAGGTCTTCAAGGCATGAGGTCGCGCTGAAGTCCAGGGGTTTCCATCTAGGTCTCCTCCTCGTCCTGCAGCATTGGAGTCTGATTTTGACCGCCTTTTCCTCTGCCCTTTCTCCTTTGAGTAGTTTTTGGCTTTGGTGCTAGGCTGGCAGCTGTTGAGGCTGCCTTTGGGTTCCCGCCACCAAATTCGGCCCTCTTGGTCTGTATGGTGTCCAATTCTTCCAGGTACGCCAGAGCCACAGTGATCCATTTTTGATCCGCAAGAGGTAAGAAGTTTCGACTCCTTGACATAATGCCTGCACTTCTGTTGAGGATGAAGTTGAAAGGCAAGTCGTCCTGGAGGCAAAGGACCGAGGCAAGGTCGAACTTGCCGTTGTCTATCACCGCCTAGTCGACGGTGACAGCCTAAAGGGCCAATGTGTTGCAAGGAGGATGCTGAAGAGCAGGGCACACACTCGTGACGGGGACCCGTAACTGAGCCTCGAGCTCTCTCTGATTTCTGGCCAGCTCTTGAGCCTGAGAAGACAAACCTGGAAAAGCGCTCATGATGGAGTCCAGTTGAGCAGCAAAAGTTGTCGAAGTGGCCAGCTCTGCCCTCTCTCTGACAGGGGGCACCTGGTTCTCGCCTAGTCCGTTTTCTATGGAACCACTGCGTCCAGGAGCAGCCTTTGCCTTTGCTCTTCTCTTTGGACTGGACGGAGTCACAGGAGGCTCCGTCTCGTCGGCATCGTCGGCCGTGTAGAAGACCAGATCCCCTTGAGGCTTGATACTTCGAATCCAGTCCAAAGCGGCAGCGACAGAGGCTTGTGGATCTGGAAGGGCACACGGCAAGTCCAAGTCGAAGCCGTAGGCAATCTCCTCGAAAGGTCGAACAAGCCTCAAATGAGCCACTATGCCAGCGGAACAGTCCACCAGAACCACACCGATGTCTTCGGCAGTCTTGTTGACAACTCCGCCATCCAAATTGACAGACGGGACCATCACAGTGCGGGAAAGACCCAAAACGCCATCTTTCCCCAGATTGCCAGCCTGAAGGTCGTCTTTTGACAGGGCTCCATGAGGGACGGCTAGCCGAGTGCCCTCCTGACGCTTCATAACTGCTACTACAAATACATCCAACATGCCATCCTCTTATGTCCAAGCCGGCAACTGGAGCACGTAGGGCTCCACATCCTGATCCAAAACCGTCAGAGAACACAAGGTCAAAGGAGGGTCCCCTTCCGATGCCACCGACATGATCTCTGACTTCAGGCCAACACTGATACCTCACCTGAGAACCCTGCAGCCTCCACGTAGATCTTGGCTTCCAACTCTGATGGGAAGGACTGTGAGATGGAGTCACTGCCCTCCAAAGATCTGATGGCGGCCCAATACGAGGCCGAAGACCTGTAGATGACAGGGACGGAGATGCCCTCACACTTGACAATGGCGTAGAAGCGAGAACGCTGATCAAGGGGAGGAGTGCGATTAGGAGAATGACACCGCCCCTCCAAGACCGCTTTCGCCCACTGACCTGCTGTCCAAGCCCTTCGAAGCCTCTCTTCCGAGTCTGCCTGAGAGCACCCCAACCTTGTAGAAAGAGCAAGAAGTCGACCAGGACAATGAGGAAAGGATGCCAGGATCTGATCACGAGTCTCTCGATGTCCACCACCAGAGTGATCAGGAGAAGCAGCACTGCTGATGACCTCAAATGATCTCGAAGATGGGCTCGGAGAAAGCGCAAGGCCAACAAAGGATCCTGAAGTGACGGCGGACAGGAATCCTGAAGCCTCTCTGGCAGGCCCCTTAACGGTGACTTCCAATTGCCTGAAGCGAAACGACAGTTCAATGACTTCGTCGTCTTGGCTGAAGCTTGGGGGCATCCAGGTATCGTGAGAGCTGGAGCCACAGAGCAAGAGAGACAGGGCGAGGCAGGGAAACCCCAAGGTCAAAGGTGACCAGAGACCGGGAAAGTCCAAACCGGGCAAATCCAGGACAGACAAGGTAGGAGCCCAGGCACAACCAAACCAAGTCCAAACAGGGAACAAGCCAGCAGGAGCCCCAGCAGGTTGAACACAGATTTGGGGACAGCCAAGTCAAGGAAAGTTTGACCGGACGGCCTGGGAAGCAATTGTTACCCACCCCAAAGTTACTACTCGAGCGCTTGAGCAGCAGAGGAGTCAGTCACATGCTTGAAATCAATATATGTATACATATAAATTATATATATATATGTATTAAGTAGATAATCACAGTTGATCCTCCCCAAAACGATCTTAAAACCGCCACTCCGACTCCGCCCAGGTGCCCTGCAGTTCCAGTGTGGGGACGCTCACGGGCATACGCTGCACCATGATCATATCGGGGATGACTTTGCCTCGATCGGATGTGTTTAATGGTGTTTAATGGCGGTTAATGGTGTTTAATGCGGTCTAATGAGGACTTAAGAATGATTTACCCTCTGGTTATGTCAACAGTTCGCTATTGAAAATGGTCGTTTATAGTTGATGTGCTATTTAAAAAATGGTGGTTTTCCATAGCAAACTGTATGTTTACCAGGGGGTATCATTCGTGGTGATCCGATCCTGGTGAATAAGGATTATATATCCACTGATGATGTGAAAAACCACTAGAATTATCAAGTGGGATTGACGGGATTGACCACTTGGAGGATTATCTGGGTTAATCATCGTCGAATCGTCTAAGTGGCTCAAAACCCGATCGTAAGAGGCTTGACTGCTTTGGAAACTTTCCTTCGGCAACCATGCTTTCGGAAACTATGCCTCGACAACCAGGAAGAGGAAGAGGACACAATGCTTTGGAAACCCTAAAGCCTAAACCAATCCGAAACAACCCCAATCCAACCTTAAACCAATCCTAAATAAACTCTAAAGTAAGCCTAAACCAAACCAAAATTGACCACAAACCAACCCTAAAGCAAGCCCTAAAGCAAGCCTAATGAAGGGGCCGAATTTGAATGACTCAAAGCCGTGCAGATCTTAGCGCTCAGCCGTGCTGAGCCATGGTTGCTGAGTCGGATTCTTTCGTAAATCCCTCGTGGATTATTATCCCATCGATGGGTAACCCCAGATACCACTTACTATGAGCCAAGTGAGTGCTCAAGTGGGATGAAACTGGGGTGTTTTGCACCTGACCTCTACTGGGAACCTACTTGGCGATGTTTTTGTTGAGCTGCATGGACTTCGTTTGGACCCAAATAGAGATACACCAAGTCTTCCGGAGGCAAAAAATGGCGCGAAGCAGATTTTCAGGAGTCAAGATGGGATTTCAATTTGGTATCCGTTGCCGTACTTCACCAACAAGGCAAGGATATTTATTTACAGTACGCTGTCGGTATTGGTATCTTGGAGATGTCGGAGAGTCCATTGCATCCGCGGCACATCCGGCACATCCGCAGGTGGATTTGCAGCAGATTGGCAGCGTCCTGGAATTGGCACTTCCCATGGCGCACATCAAGATGCACTGGAGAGGCTGGAGAGGCTGGAGAGGCTTAAGAGGCTTGGCTTCAGTGTTCAACGTCTTCTTGGAGGTTGGGATACGTTGGCGGTCTTTGGAGTGGTACCAATTTGGCAACATGTGGAAACACAAAGGAGCGGACACAAAACGTAGTTGCCTAGCGGCAGCCTAACTCCCTTTGTACAATGTCCGGCAGTTTCTCCATCCTCAAGTTTCGCCATGATGAGAAAAAAACGGGTGCATAATGGATTGCTGGGATCATAATATCATAATATATCATGATCAAATGATGTATGACCTGCTTATTTTTGTTTTGTTCCTCGCTTCACTTGGAAGACTTGATCCATATAATGCTGCAGAGGGGGAAAATAAGACAGAGGCGATGCGAGGCTAAAACACAGGCTTCCAGACACTTTCCACTTTCCGACATTGAACAGATTTGCACCAATCTATTGGATATAAGTTGATAATAGTTGATATAAACCTAGATAAACCTATATAGAATATAGAATATGAATCATTGAAATTTCTTCACATCTGTCGCTGCGACTCGATGCATTCGACAGTCGTTTTTATCGCAGGCGGCATCCCTTGAGGATGGCCAAATCCCGCGTCTGGCGTGATAGGTTGGATGCTTCATCAATGCTTCATCAATGCTTATTGAAAATAATGGTAACCATGGTTGGATGCCTATCTTAGAAAAATGATGTTGAAAATTCTTTGGAACAAGAATTTGAACGAATACTTCTTCAATTCCAGAATGTCACCAGAACCCAAAAGCGTTCATGGAAGATATTGGAAGAGTGGTACATGATGTGCAAGCTTAGTGGCCTGTTGGCACCAAAGATTGTACCCTGATGGCCTCCTCTTTTGAGGAGTCACCCGCAGTCTGGATTTCAGTCTTGGAACCGGAATTGGAATTGCATCTCTCCGAATCTGATAGAAAAAGCTGATGGAAAAGTCAAAGCCTTGTAAACAATGGAGAAACATGATCGGGTCAACATCCTGGAAAAGCTGTTCTATCTGGAGACCCCTTTTTTTTCTACATGGTTCCGCAGAATCAGCACCAAAATCCCAGGACTGCCGCAATCCGATCCAGCAGCGCGCTCAGCCCATGCGGTTGGTCCAGTCCGTCGTGCCATACATGTAGCGGCAGAAGGGATTGATCTGCGCACCACAAAGTGCAGCTCTCAACTGTCCAACTGGATGAAAAAAAGGATCGACATGTCAAAATGTCGCGGCGCGGCATGTAGTCTTTCGGACATATATATATATATTATACGTCATGTGATGTGATATATTGATATAGAATGATATAGATAGATAGATATGTCGTTATGTAGATATATGATCCGTACATGTAGGATGAAACAGGACCATTCGCGTTGGTCCGCGACGTGGCGGGTAGGCACCTTGCAGCTCGGGCCAGTGCTTTCGAGACGGGGAAACTCGCCCACCGACCTCGATGACTCGATGGATGTTCCTACCATGGCAATTCACCGGAGGTTTTTGGACCCATTTGACGATCATTTGACCCATTCCCACATTGAGATCCAAAGGGGCAACCAACTCACCTCGTTCCAAGGCTTCCAAGGCTTCCAAGGCTTAAAAAAAAAATCCAGGGCTTCCAAGGCTTCCAAGGCCCAGACTTGGAGAATTTGTTGGAAAGGCCAAACCTAGCAGGGCCGGAAACCATGGAAACCATGGAAACCATGGAAACCAAAAAAAATAGAAAAACCATATGGAAAAAATAGAAAAACACAGCAATCATTGGTGCCTGGGAGGCCTCATCTCAGTGGGATACCTGGCCAACGGTGCCGAGCTGAAGCGATCCCCGAGCTGAGATGAAGTGGGAGTCTCATAGGTTCCCCATATTTTCGTACCTTTAAGGCCTTTACATTGTCTTTCCATACCTTTAACATTTTTGGAGGAGAGTCTAGTTTCAAGATGTTTCGAGTTCTTCCCAAAAGCCAGGTCTCTAATCCACTGTCTTTAAGGTTCGTCTCTGAGCACCACCGAATGTCGAAGTAGTTGAGACATGCTGAGCCGCAGATGTTGCCGCTAGAGGAAACAAACTGTGAAGTGACTGTGAAACAAGATGTGGGTGATATGGTTTTGTATGGTTCAATAGGGAATTTATTGGGGTAGTAAACATGGCTGGAAAATCCCCGAACCAAATGAATCTCATCATCGTACTATTGCTGGGTGATTTCATGTGATTTCCAGCAAGCCACCTTTACCGGGAAATTCTATAGGTGGGCTTAAGAAAATATACCTCATCCAGCGACGACAAACTATCTCTTGAGGGTCTACCAGAGTCGTAGACGCATTTACCTTGAAAAAAGGCTATATGTCCCTTGAAACCCAGGCATTTGTGCAATGTTTATATTGTTTATATCATGTGTTTGATATGCTTTAGGTTTTCTTCCACCAAATTTTGGCATGGCAAAACCTCCAGCCTGGAGCCGTACATCGAATTGCTGGTCAAGTAAACACAAGCACCTCACCGCGCGGGCCGCGAGGCAAGATGTGTGAATGTGATGCAACAAGGTCATTTTGATTTCATTTTATTGAAGGGACAAACTGCGGTGACCCTCGCAACAAGGCTGCCTTTTGCCTGTCTCGCGAGTAGCTATTTGGCTTAGGCCTAAAATGCCCAGCGGTTGCCATGATGAAATGACATGGCACAGC
>Ga0126342_10020453_pt1 | contig 11125 bp, 7 predicted proteins | sample Cyp1metagenome_FD_92528 | JGI IMG/M metagenome (GOLD analysis project Ga0126342, IMG submission 92528) | Coral microbial communities from Lord Howe Island, Old Settlement Bay, Australia - Cyphastrea 1 metagenome | ecosystem: Host-associated > Invertebrates > Cnidaria > Coral ...
CAAAAACCCTAAGGAACATATTTCTGAAGCAGGTCCTCATTCAGTAACTTTCACGCCCACACTGCGATGAAATGGAGGGCCGAGTGGTCCGGCGGAGCCGACGAGGGGCGTCAGCCCAAAAATAGGTGTACCCCATTTTTGGACCCCAAATGACTCGAGGTGCCGCCAATAAAATGGGCAAGCGGACCCTGGGAAGGTAATAAAGTGTTGCACAACAGCACCGAGAGCAGCCATCATAGCCTCAAAGGAGCAACCAACCATATGCGCATGCCAAGGAAAACACAAGAGCATGGATGAAGATGCAGTTTTCCAAAGTGCTCAGCTACGATGTGCTCAAGTGGCACGACGGTTGCCGGTTTATTGTACATCTTTGCTTTCTCAGATCTGAAACATTCTTAAGCAAATTTTCCATCTTGCAGATTACAGGTATTGTTCCATGCATGTTGAGCTTTGCACGACTCGGCCGTGCTTCAATTCTGCAACTCGAAACCTTGCAAAGCTTTCTTGGGAGGCTTGGGTTTTGCTGCGATTGATGCATCAATCGAAAGATATTCACAAGAGGGGATGTCAACTGCACTAGGTTGTGAAGACAGTCATGAAGCTTTGAGGGATAGGCTTCCTAAAGTCTTCTTCACCTAAGCCAAGTGGCTCAAAGCATTGTCTGCGTCAATCTGGTGAGGTTGTCTCAATCAGAAAGTCTGTCCAGAAATTTATAGGAAAGCACCATGGAAATGTTCCAGGACACAAGGAAAACTAAGTATTCCAGCACGACAGTCTCATTCTGAAGTATCCGAAACAAGGCTGGCTTCACCGCTTTTGCTCCATCATGATTGCGCATTTGAGACAAAAGAACGAAATCCTGTGTCAAATGAGAAGCAACCGGAGATAGCTTCGGAAGCTTTCAATTGACAGTCCAAGTGTGGGGCTTTTGCAAAGCTTCGCAGGGTCCCAAAAGCCAAGAGGTGGCAACGCACCGACTGCCCTAAAGTTCTGGTCATCTTCGATTGCAATGAGAGAAGAGATTGCTTCAAAACAGAGGATTTGTCAATGCATGATGTTCCAGTTATGTTTCAAACACTTTGACAAATACAAATGGGTCCAAAGGGCTGACTGACTTGTCCCATCTCTTCTCGCAAGTTTGAGATCTGAGGAGCTGGCCCTTTAAAGCCTGTGGGCTTCGTTTCTTCTGGCTCGGGAGGACTTTCAGTTGTATCCACCTTGCAAGAGTCCAGAACCCTGGTGTTGCTGCAGCATACCCTTAAATTAAACAGTCATGCCGCAGTGCCCACACTGGACTCTTACAGAACACATATACGTACCTACTCAAAGCGAGATTGGTTGCTGAAAGTCACAAATGCATACGAATGCACAAGACAAGTTTCACAGGCAAATCTTGAAATTTGACCCCTGAAATGAAGGCGCCTCTGCGCTGCCACTTGCACTGGCCTCTGCGCTGTCAGTCCCACTTGCCTTGCGTTGCTATTCACCATGCATGCACTTCGAGAAGCAGTGTCAGTGTTGTCAGGATGCTCTGACCATAGCGTGCCAGCGAGGTGTCGGGGTGACCACCATGTGGCAGATTCACAGCCGCAAGAAAACAACAAGTTTCCCAATCAGACTTGCTTCTGCCAACTCCCACTTCCATTTTCATGGTAACGTCCTGTGGTCTTGCCAAGGACAGAATCTACTTTATCTGACACCCATTGAATTCTACCACATACCGTGTCCAACACCCTGCAACATCCGGAATCCCACAACCATGAGATCTGCACATGGTCCGCCTTTGCTGCCTTGTCAGCTACACTCTCTTTGGGTGCTGCTTCCACCTTTTCCGCCTGTTGGTGTCACACTGCTCCCTTCGCAAACTTGTGAATTGAACATTGGAAAGCGTGCCTCCTCCGCAGCACTGGCTGGTTCCTTTCACGCTGTCAGTATCAAATCAAACGCAAAGTGCAAGTTGCAAAGAAATACACTAGTAGCAAAGTGTCAGCTTGTCCATTTGTTGTCTATTAAAGACTCTGTGCTTGCAGCGTGTCGCGGAAACAAAAAAGCTTTGGAAGCAGGCTGTCACTGCAGGCCCGAGAGATGAAAATTACTAATTAAGGGAATCTCGCGGATATAAGGAAGGGAGGTGCTGACAGTGAGGCTGTCAAGTAAGGATGCCAATTTTGAACTAGCCAGCAAGCATTCTGAAAAGCAGTTTCTAGCGTTGCTTCAAGCGCACCTTCTCTTTTTTCGCTCTCCGAACCATCCGTGTGCTTCTGACCTGAGGATCCATTTCCTCCGATATCAAAAAAGCATTCAAGTCAAAGCCAGGGGAAATTGTCATCGACAAAGCCCAGAAAGACGCTGAAGATGCAGCTGCCAGCAGGGCCGCTGTGCCAACAAGGGCCACGGGCATGCCTGCACCTTCACAGCTGACAATAGATTCCGAGCAGAGTTTGTTCTTTCATTCTAAACATGTCCCAAGCAGGTATCCCTTCAAAGATGAATTGTAGGACCAATGGACCAGTTGACGAAAGGAAGAGGACAAAAAGGTTGGACCAGAGTGGTACAGGATCAGTGAAAAGAAAGGATTGGATTTTTTTCCCACTAGAATCAGAATGAATCAGAAATGCTATGTCTGCTATGTGACAGGACTGGCTCTATCAAACTCCCTGATGCTGCAAGCCTGGACTGCGAGGGCCAGCTGCCATGAAGGATGTCTGCGGCTCTGGCCCAACCTCTGCAGAGAATTGACATGCTCTGCCCAAACTCAGCGTGTCTGTTGACTATGCAACAGCAAATCCCAGACAAGCCAACGCGCAAGAGCTTCAGAGGATCGGAAAAGCAATACATAAGAAAAGTACAGCCTGTTGGAAAAGAATCATTCTTGGATGACCAGTTGATGCTGCCTCGCTAATTACTTCACTGGTTTACTGAAGTACTGACTGGTATATTGATTGCGCGCTGCAAATTGATTCGAGTGATTGATCCTCTTGCTGATTAGCAGTGTTTTTGAAGCCAAACAAGGACATCCCGCAAAAGTCCCGAGAACTACCAAGAATATCAACTGGCAAAGGCAACTGGCAACACCTTTGCACAACCACAGGCTATTTGGAACACTCACAAAGCCCCATGGCAGCACTAAGCCCAGGCTAGACACCAACACCACAAAAAGTACAACTCGGGGGGTACTCGGGCTCAAAGCAAATTGCAACCGAATTTAATCGTGAAACAAGTAGCACCCGCTAAATCAAGCAGGCAGGGGACCCAACACAGCCTACCCTCAGAAGTGGCACTAAAAAGGCAATGACCGTGCACTAGCAATGACAGACACCCATTCACCAAACACAAAGACAGCATGCAGACACGAAACCCTTAGCGGAGATGTTCCAACTGCAATGCATCACTCTACTATTGGATTTCCGAGCTGTGCCCAATCCAACTAGTCTGTAGCTCGGAAGCTTCTTTTCCAAGCATCCTTGCAATAGGTATTTAACATTATTTGAAATTAACAAAATGCAATGCCATACATTTGTTTTTGCTGTTAATCTGCTGGATGTTTCTTCATCTCGCAGCTTGCAACATGTCCAGATGCACCCAAGGATACTTGCAGGCACCCAGCACAATTGCACAAGACTGAAAAGTGCCATGCATCAAAGTTCAGAACTTATAAAGTCTAACTTACCATAGCACCAGCTCCAACTGGCTCAACAGCTATGATGCCATCCAAGAAGCATGCCCACCAGCTCGAACTTCAGAGGAGCTTGACAAGAGAGGAACGAAACTTGGAGCAAGACCTGAGCGTCATCCCACCAAGCTCAATTGTCCCTAAAGCATTCTGAAGCCACATTCTCATTGCAACTCATTGCAACTCATTGCAACTCATTGCAACTCACTGCAACTCATTGCAACTCATTGCAACTCATTTCATTCTGGTCATCCTACTTGATGTTGCAGGCTGTAGATAAGTGCTGTGCAGAGTCCTCCACCAACTGCCAAAACTGCGGCACCTGATACAATGGTTTGGTTGCAGGTGCCCATCTTTCAGTGACACGGGAACGATGCTGTTCGTGATTGATTTCCATTGTTTGTGACAAAATGAAATGCGAAAAATAATTCTGAGTGGGTCAAAATGATCTTGAAGAACAGTCGTGTACGAAGATTAAGATCAGATGCAGAATTCTGCAAATCGAGGTGAAAAGAGTAAGCAGGTCGGCATGCAAGATGTGCAAGTAGAGTTCTAGGACTCAAAGTCAATGGACATGGCAGCTGAGTCTGCCTTTGACGCGTCCCATAGTGCGCAAGAAAATCGAAAAAAAAATAATTTGATCTTCAATGGCCGCGCCTTCATCAAGCCACATTAGTCAAGATGTGAATGCTGCATTATAGTCCTTTAAAATCATTCCATGACATATGTGCGCGCGTGTGTATATAATTGTATATATATATATATACATACATATATATATATATATCATTATATATATTATATACATGATTATACATGTATGTGTGGCCGTGCGTGCGTGTCTGTGTGATGATACGTGCTTATGCAGACGTAGAATAAGTCGTCTGATGTCGGGTGTTTGTGTCACAGTCTTCCCAGCACAATGAGCGGCGAGCTCCAAGAAGCTTCAAACTCTGCGAAAGGAATCCTGATTTTGGCGTCGAAACGCTTCATTGGCTCAGGATTCGCCAGTGCCTTGGAGTTCTGTACAACGGCACTGACAAAATGTCGGACAAGACCAAACACCACTAGAGACAGAAGCAGAGGGGGAAGAAACAGATAGGCTCATGTAGGATATCTGGGATGTTACAGGGATGTTCTGCATTGTTTGTGCCCAACAGTTCAACATCATGTACCATACTTTGAAATGCTTTGACTTGCCTTGGCTGTGCGGTCATTTGCAATCCGTCGGGATTCGCTGTCCGTAATGTTTGTGGTAATACTGTAATACTGACCAAGGCAGTTTGCCACCTAAGCAGGGGCAGAGAAGAAGCAGAGGAATCCTGTATCGGTTGAGCGAGGAACCAGGACCTTTTGACATTTGCTGAAATACAAAGACAGCAGGATACGTCTGTCAATTGTCAGTATCATACCTTTATCGACTATAATTTGGCCAAAATGGCCAAATCATGCAGCGTGCACATGCAGGTTGCACTCTTTGTGAGTGAATTGCTCGTAGCAGAGCATCAATTATTTGGATACATCTCGGCAACATTGCGATTGAGCTATTTGTAGCATCAATATCTAAGAAGTCATGTTCGCATCGACGTCATCGAGCACTGAGAAATACCTTGCATTTGGGCAGGACAAGGTAAAAATTGCTGATAGTTCGAAACAGGCTAGGGGCCTGAAACAGTCCGCTGTATTGCTCAGACTGCATGAATCGAGATTAAAGTTATTAAAGCCACCTAAAATCAGACATTGGATGATGAATCTGAGGTGTAAGTTGTGCCAATGTTATACCGCGATGTCGGGGGAAACTGTTGTCTGAGCGGGAGACTCATGTAGCAGTGTCTGTCTTGCTGAGATCCTGTGGAGTGGATCATAGCGCAGCATGGCATCCTGCAAGTGGTAGAACTTTTCCAGGGCAAACACAGAGTGCAAAACATGATGCTTACCACGCAAAACTGCAACTGCACGGACAAACAACTTCTTCCGTGCAAGGTCCAGAAGTCGCGTACCAGCCTTGCAAATAAAAGGCAATGAAAGGCATTCAGGATTTAACTACCGTCATAATCAATTGACTCAGGCAATGCCAGTTTCTGCAAGTGATCCAGCTAAGCCATTGAGCACCGCTATTGCTCAATTGGCGGTTGCTCAGGCAGGCACGGAGCCGAGTTGAGCAACAATATTGCGAATCTCGCTCCAAGGTCGCTTCCGCCACCTCAGAAGGAAACGACGTTGGCTTGGCTTTGTTTAACATGCTCACTATATATTCACAGAGAGAGAGAGAGTTAGTTAGTTAGTTGGAGCTGGAGCTGGAGCTGGAAGTGGAGCTGGAGCTGTTGCTGTCGCTGTCGTTGTCGTTGTCGTTGTCGTTGTCGTTGTTGTTGTCGTTGTCGTTGTCGTTGTCGTTGTCGTTGTCGTTGTTGTTGTTGTTGTTGTTGCTGCTGTCGTTGTGGTTGTTGTTGTTGTTGTTGCTGTTGTTGTTGTCGTTGTGGTTGTTGTTGTTGTTGTTGTGGTTGTTGTTGTTGTTGCTGTTGTTGTTGTTGCTGCCGTTGTTGTTGTTGTTGTTGTTGTTGTTGTTGCTGTTGTTGTTGTTGTCGTTGTTGTTGTTGTTGCTGATGTCGTTGTGGTTCTGGTTGTGGTTGTGGTTGTGGTTGTGGTTGTGGTTGTGGTTGTGGTTGTGGTTGTTGTTGTTGTTGTTGTTGTTGCTGTCGTTGTTGTTGTTATTGTTGTTGTTGTTGTTGTTGTTGTTGTTGTTGCTGACGTTGTGGTTGTGGTTGTGGTTGTGGTTGTGGTTGTGGTTGTTGTTGTTGTTGTTGTTGTTGTTGTTGCTGTCGTTGTTGTTGTTGTTGTTGTTGTTGTTGTTGTTGTGGTTGTGGTTGTGGTTGCGGTTGTGGTTGTGATTGTGGTTGTGGTTGTGTTATAGTTGATGGTGGTGCTGCGGGTGGGTTGCTGCTGTTGCTGCTGGAGGACTGCTACATTAACTGAGCAGTTCTGAGCCGATGCCAGTTTTGGATCTATACGAAAGTGGTGTGCAGAATTGTTCATCACTCATAAACTTTGTTTGCACTAGGTGCAGCATGCGCGTAGAAAAGTTCATATCATCCAATTCTTGAGCAATGCATCCAATGATGCCGGTCATTGGCTGATCTGCAGTTTCTTTTGTGTGGATTCTTCACGTAGCTAGAAACGAACACAGAACTGAAGACGCGAACTGTGGGAATGATGGCTTGAAGTCTGGCAGTTCAGAAAGTCCTGGCCACTCCACCTGCATCGATACAAAACTTCGATCTTGATCAGTGCGGACTTGGATACATGTCCTGTTGGATTTTGTTGGTCTATTCGGCTTGGGAAACTGTACCAAATCGACAGCAGTGCTCAATCTTTGCCTTTCCCAACAAAGCTTCTTTGAAGGCCGAAGCCACCATACTGGACCATACTACGATTGGTTACACTAAAACCACTTCATCTGTAGATTACGAATGCTGCAGTAAACTCTGCAAATCTCTGCACCCTCTTCACCCTGGCCTCACAAGGTGTGCCAAGCTTCTTGAAGATCTGAAAGATAGTGTCAATCTCACTGTCTCCATGGAACAGTGCAGCACCTCTTAGCGATGTTGTGCTCTGACACAACGGAGACTTTCAAACTTAGACATGTCGTGATGTTGTGCCTGTGCCGTGTCTCCCAAGCTGAGCCCAAAACCAGTTGCCATCTCACCAAGGATGCATCCAGCACTCCAAACATCTACCCCTGAAGCTTTGGAAACGAGGTGATCCATTCAGGGGTTTGGTCAAGTTGTTCCTCTGGCTTCGCATGTCACGCACACTATAGAAACATCAATCAGCTTGGAGTGTGAATTGCAGAGCACGTGAGTTTAGGCCAGAGTTCTGCGGAGTATTGTGCACGTCATCTGAGGCGGCTTCCCAAAGAGTAGTCTTCGCAGCCAAAAAGTATCTCAGGTGGTCGATACCTAAGCCACTCAGATGCTCCAAATATCTCCAAGTGTATCTAGACTCAAACTTCCAACTCCAACAGACTCCGATCAGCTCCATGTGCTTCTCCCAGCACAGCTAGGGTGTCACTGTATCTGTGTTCAGGTTTGGGGAGCAGACCATGTTGTAACGACCTGCAGGACGGCATGCAAAAGCACAGGATAACAAAGGAGGAGGATGGATAGATTGACGCCACCCGTGCAAAAAAACTGAACGGGGAAAAACAAGGCAACCGGTTGACTTGCCGCCCTTGTCAGGGTGACGAATTTGAAATTATGATTTTTGAGGCTAAGAGGCAAAATGCTGGTACATATGCAGGACTTGTCAAAAAATGTTTGCAACATGGACATTCATTTCGATTGGCAGGCGTGTGACTCAAGCGTAAAAAATTGCGTTTCGCTTGCGCGGTGAATCGATTTTGCTCTTCAAAGGAAAAAAACATTAGAAATTTATGGTTTTCAATCATCCCAATCATATCAGGCCGACATTCACTCATCCATTTTTTTCCTCTTCTCGACGCTTCAGTGCCAGAGTGCTTTTGGCAACGCAGCAGCCACAGACTGCAACAAGGCGACATTATGACGCCATGTCCAGGTGTAAGCCCAAGTGTATCTTTTTTTTGTACACTTGCGTGTTTTTCTTGTGGAGCATGGACAGTGGCCTCCATTTTTTGAGGTGTTTCCATGTACCATCCATTCCCTCACCTTCTAGTTACCTTTGGGACAGGTAACCACTTCAGTTCCCTATGAGACAGGTAACCAAACATAGTTTCCAGAACCAAGGTTTGATGTAGCGACTGGAACCGTGACAAAACAGGTTGGAACCGTGACAAAACGCATTGGAAACGTGAAAATATACCTTGGAACCGTTAGAGAATGAGTGGAACCGTGATAAACCAGTTGCTTCTATTTGTGGTTCCTCGCTGGCAGCGTGGTAACAGGAAGACTAGGGCATTTGTTGAGTACCAGCAACAATGGCTCTATGGTCAACAGCGGCAAAATGTTCCGTAACGTAAGGGAAGTACCCGTCAAGGACGTTAATACCCCCCCACCCCCCTGATGATCATACGACAGCATGTGCAACTTGTTAACAACAGCAACATGTTCCGGAACGTAAGGGAAGTACTCGTCAAGGACGTTAACACACCCCCACCCCCTGATGATCATATAACAGCATGTGCAACATGTTAACAACGGCAACATGTTCCGTAACGAAAGGGGAGTATTCGTAAAAGACGTCAATACACCCCCCCACCCCCCTGATGATCATGCGACAGCATGTGCAACATGTTGACAACGCCAAAAATCAAATTCTATATCCCCATTTCGGAAACCTTCATTTTTCAAATTTGCAACCCTTCGAATGGATCGTAAATGGCACATCTCAAAATTAACAACCCTTCCAAGGGCGGCGTATCAGCCGCATGCCAAAAACAACAGCATCATGCGACTATAGTATCCTTTACTAGATGTCGCAGGTCATAAAAAAATCGTTTCATGGATACATGGCGGCAGATGGCGGCAGCACAGGGGGCGCCTCGTGTGTGTACTTGGGAATCGGCAAGTTGAAGGCCTTGTTTCTCCCGGATTTGGTGCGAAAGTCTCACAACCAACTGATGGATATCTTAGCCAGCTGCGCGTGCCATACCAAAGTCAGCAATCTTCAAATTATCCTGCAATCTTCAGCAATCTTCAGCAACTGCACTGTTCAGAGCGATTAAAAAAAACATACATCATACATAGGTGGCACTGCAAAAGGACTCGAAAGGTTTCATCCATTCCTGGCCATCCACCAGAATGTTTTGAGGCCTCAGGAGACGTGGGCTGCAATTGGCAAGGAGTAGCTGAGTAGCTGAATCTTGGAACAAAAACTCTAAAGTACAACACAGTCTCTCAGAGAGTCTCTCCGAATGTATGCAAGGTTTTTGTCGTGCAACAGGAATAACGGAATAACCATGCTGTTTCACAGGGACCACTTGGATGCTGGCTTCAGGTCTCTGTGAATGATCCTCCGAGCAGAAAGTTCATAAGAAAGTTCATAAGAAATCTACTGCATCTACAAATTGTACCATGCCTCGGGATGTTGCTAACTGCCATTTTCGTTCATCAAGCACTTGGTGAGGAGGCATTGCGATACTCGGGTGGCCAAGAGATGCACCTTCTGGCGTGGCAGTAGTCAATCCCTTGCATCAGCTGCTTGTGCAATGCACGGACCTTCGAAAATGTCGAGTCACAGCCCTGACGGCACCTTTGCCTAAGCACACCTAAGCACTAAGCACTGTGTAGTTGCGTCAGGTGTGTTTTCTCGGAATCACACAACTCCTGCTTCCAGTCGAAGCCCAAATTTCTTCATGTACCTTAGGATTGCCAATGTACATCAATGTGCAGTCATTGCATACACCTGAGATCATCTGAGACTGTGCGAAATCATATTGCGAGGTCACACTAACCCGTGTAGCCGTCACGGATCGTCACGAATGCTGAGACTCTGGCTGCTTCAGATTGGAGTCAACAAACTCAAAAATTAAATGCAAACGCCCAGGACTGCAAGCCACATCCAACCTCAGTGGCAAGTATCAGCAAAGAAGTTTTGTTGCTTCATCCGACACAGTGATGCAGTTTAGTCCCGCACAATTTCACCACGTTCGGATGATCTGCTGCCTGCAATTGAGTACTGGACAAGTCAATGTGTAAAAGTAGAAAGTGTTCGCTTTCCTTTGTTTTTGAAAGTTGATTTGACAGCAATCAATTGTGCTGCACCTTCAATACTGCCACTTCGCGAATGGCTGTGCTGGGCATCTTAGTCCACGGGCGAAAGTTTGTATCATCTGAACGGGTCCATCGTTTTCAGAATAATTTCAGGGAAAACAGTCTAAAAACAGTGACACTGATGTTTGGAAGAATATTGCACTGCTGATTTACAATCCAACATATTATTGTATGTGTATGTATGTAAGAATGTACTTACATATTATATTATCATATAATATTTACACCTGTATTACTGTATATATATAATTAATTACACGTATATTATGTAAGTATGTAGGTAGGTAGGTAGGTAGGTAGGTAGGTAGGTGGGTGGGTGGGTGGGTGGGTGGGTGGATAGCTATGTATGTATGTATGTATGTATGTAATGTACTGTACTGTAATGTAATGTAATATAATGCAATGTAATGTATGTATGTATGGTAGTATGGTAGTATGGTAACGTATGTATGTATGGTAATGTATGTATGTATGGTAATGTACGGTAATGTATGGTAATGTATGGTAATGTATGGTAATGTAATGTAATGTATTGTAATGTAATGTTATGTTATGTAATGTTATGTTATGTTATGTTATGTAATGTTACGCGCAAACACCCCGATTCGCCCACACCCCTTCTATGCTGTACACTTGGGGATATCAAACGTTAGACTTTACATTCAATTGGGAAGATCAACAAGGGTATTTAGGGAATATAAATTTC
>Ga0126342_10020454_pt1 | contig 11125 bp, 8 predicted proteins | sample Cyp1metagenome_FD_92528 | JGI IMG/M metagenome (GOLD analysis project Ga0126342, IMG submission 92528) | Coral microbial communities from Lord Howe Island, Old Settlement Bay, Australia - Cyphastrea 1 metagenome | ecosystem: Host-associated > Invertebrates > Cnidaria > Coral ...
AAACGCTTAAAAATCTTCTTGGCATGTCCAACCCCGCAGGCAACAGGCACCCCAAGGCCAGATCAATTGCTTCTTATGGGCGTTCAAGCCTGCCGTTTGCCAGGCGTTAAATACCCTTAAACCCTTAAAACGCTTAACCATCCTCTTGGCACGCCCAACCCCGCAGGCAACAGGCATTCCAAGGCCACACCAATGGCTTCTCATGGGCGTTCGAGCCTGCCGTTTGCCAGCCTTTAAACGATTAAAACGCTTAAAAAGTTTCTTGGCTTGCCCAACCCTGCAGGCAAAAGCTACCCCAAGGCCACATCAATGGCTTCTTATATGGGCGTTCAAGCCTGCCGTTTGCCAGCAATTTTCTTGGCACGCCCAACCCCGCAGGCACAAGCTACCCCAAGGCCCAAGGCCACGTCAATGCCTTCTTATGGGCGCTCGAGCCTGCCTTTTGCCAGGCGTTAAACGCTTAAACCGGTTAAAAATCTTCTTGGCATGTCCAACCCCGCAGGCACAAGCTACCCCAAGGCCAGATCAATGGCTTCTTATGGACGTTCAAGCCTGCCGTTTGCTAGGCCTTAAACGCTTAAAACCCTTAAAACGCTTAAACATCCTCTTGGCATGCCCAACCCCGCAGGCAACAGGCACCCCAAGGCCACATCAATAGCTTCTTATGGGCGTTCAAGCCTGCGGGTGGCCAGCCTGGAAACGCTTAAAACGCTTAAAAATTAAAGTAATCTTAAAAAGCGTCTTGGAACGTCCAACCGCGCAGGCAAAAGCTACCCCAAGGCCACATCAATGGCTTCTTATGGGCGTTCAGGCCTGCCGTTTGCCAGGCGTCAAACGCTTAAAACGCTTAAAACGCTTAAAACTCGCAAGCAAAAGGCACCCCAAGGCCAGGTCAACGGCTGCACCAAGGCCACATCAATTGCTTCTTCTCTTGGCGTTCAAGCCTGCCGTTTGCCACCTTTCTCCTTCACAACGCCGTCCTTCACAGAAAACTGGCTTCCACAGACCGTTCGATGGTTTATTTGCCCTGTCTTTGTCTTCACGTTTCTGGCCACATTCCCTTTGCAAGCGGGGCAAGCGGTGAAGCCAGTCAATGATCAATAGGGGTGGTTGAATCATCGAACAAAGTTTAAAGTGTAGCCACTGGACCACTGGACTGGCTAAGCATAAGGAAATTTCCGGGACTAGAATGCCCCTCCCCTCGAAGGGGGGTCGGCGGCACCCGGGCGCTAGCCCAATCGAATAATGAATATAGATATCTTATATCATCTTATTATATCATCTTATTATATCATCTTATATCATATATATATATATATAATTATTACATATTATTACATCATATAACAGTATAATGATAGTATCTGGGTCCCCGACCTTGAAGGGTGGGGCGCGTGGCTCGATCCAACAGCTCGTCATAGGCAGGATGGACTTTCTGCAATTTGCCGCTCTCGTCCTGGGGCAAAACGCGAAACGCATGGAACTTGATGAACTATAGATGCTGGTTGGTTGATATCGTATATATGAACTATTATATATATGAACTATATTAATGGGATATATATACATATGATATACTGGTTGTAACATGGGATATAACACTTGTTATTATAACATATTACAATTAACGTGGGATATATATATATATATATACATACCATGCACAAAGGATATACTGCTTGGTGGTTGACCTACCCCTCTGAAAAATCATGGAGTTCGTCAGTTGGGATGATGACATTCCCAATATATGGAAAAATAAAAGATGTTCCAAACCACCAACCAGATATATGTAATTATATGTATGTTACATCATCTATGGATATTAAACATATAAAGGATTTTTTTACAGGAAACCCCATATTTCATGGTACAATGTCATAAACCACTCATGACTGGAAAAATTGTCATTTGGGGGATGGTTTATGGCATTGTTTTACCAACATGATCCGGATGAAACTTGATGCAACTTGCTGTAGCTCGATCGAACTTTTGAAGGATTTTTTGAAGGTTGTCTCCGAATGTCTCCGAGACCCTCTGTTCCAGTGTCTGCAACATTTTGATCGGAAACGAGTCCTTGAACGCGACGCGACTCACAATGTATTGGTAGTAGATTCCCTTCTTAGGGTCTTGATCGTTCCAAGTAACTCGTAGCAAGTCATCTCCTGAGCAAATGGGTTTGGAGGCACGTCATGAAACTGGAGCAAAGATATCAGCAGCATCAGTCTGTCCATAACTCACTGCTTCATAATGGTTTCCTAAAATGGGGGATCCCCAAAACCATGGGTTTCAATACTAAAATGGTCTATATAATTTTGGATGATTGGGTATTCCCATCTTGGGAAACCCTCAAATGAATGTATTCCTTCAGACCCTACTGTCTGTCAAATGTGTCAACTTCAGCAACAGTCTGAGTGCTTCACCCGGTGTGAAGGGCACTGGCTTGCCGCTGGGATCCACAAGCTTGTCACCAGCTTGCAGGATGTAGATCCAGTTGTCCATATCCAGATTGATCCACTGTAAATTTGGAGAAATTTTGAATACCCCAAACATTTCTTCCTTAGGGCGACTAGTGGCGCGGAAATGCGTGGAATGATGAATGATGCATTGAATCATGTTGACAACACGTGTCTGCCAAGGTGACAAAGCCAAGCTTCATGACTGCGGGCCAACCTCGGCGTCGTCGAGTGGAATTCCGAAGTGTCTTGGGAACTCGATTTGTTGACGGGCTTATGTTACTGTAAGGCTGTAAGGATTTTCAATCCACAGGGTCAAGCTGAGTCAAGCAGAGTTTACCTGCTATTCTGTGGATGATGCTGCAAACAATAGGCAAAAAGAGGCGTCCCCCCAGTCACTTCATGTCCTTCCGAGGAACATGGATCCCCACATGCTTGAGCCTTTGGACCAGTTCTTGAAAACATGCTTGATGCCAACTCCTGGCCATGGCAAGCAGTTGGCGTTTCGTGTGTCCAATTCCTGGCGTGTTCCTGGCGTGTTCCTGGCCTTCCATTTTGGTGCCAGGAGAACCCCAATGGGCCGACTCAAAGGACAGAAGGGTCTCGTTGGCAACGTTGTCCTGGTCACTGGTCGAAGTCAAAATGAGCACCACCACTGGCGCAAATATCGCAAATGGTGCTGGGTAAAAATTGGGAGCACCTAAGTGTATATATTTATATAAAAACCTATATGGAACACATGTAAAGACAAAAGACACCGAAAAACATCCAAAGACCAACTGCACTGGAGCAACAAATCTGCTAGCCTTGTAGCCACATCGGACATGGCATGGCGTCATGTCTCCTTCATCCACCAAATTCCACGCAGGAACTCAGGACAGTGGTTGCCCTCCGCTGGTGGTTCCAGCATTTTCAAGAACCACTCGTCTGGCTTGGAGATGTAGGCCTCGAACCGATGAAGGTTTGCTTGATGGTCTATCTTTCATATGGTTTCATGTGGTGTTTTTTTCTTTATAATATATATGAACATATATGACACATGTTTATGGCTTCACTGTGGTGTTTGTTTTCTCCATCTGTTCTCACGGAAGTATATATGCCAAAAGCACACAACATCATTCAACATCGCACTGGATGTTTCTGGGGTTCCCCACCCAAAAAAAAATAATTCCATGCGTTTGAAAGGAGATGAGGTTTCTGACAGCACCGAGTTGCATGTTGAACATCGTGGCCTTCCGATCGCATTCTGGCTCGCACTGATTCAGCCACACAGCAGGGAAAGCCAACTCCAATGGGCGATCTGGGAGTGAAGAGGTTGAGGTTGCTCAGGGCCCAGAAAGGCCGCTTCTTCCTTACATCAATGGCGTCCATGAGATCTTGGCTGATTCACTCTAGGTTAAATATATATATATATTAAATTGAAGGAAAAAAACGTGACGTGAGAATTGCCCGTTGCCAAGCTAAAGCTTTGAAGATCTTCAAAGGGCAGCCCGAACCTGTTCACAATTCACAGCCAGCTTGTACAATGCGCTTGGGGAGTTACATGAGTCACGACAGAACTGCCGAGCATCTGCGGCGGATCATAGACCAAGAAGTCCTTCTCCGTGACTAACTCTTGAAAAGCCTCCCAGTCCACTGCGCCATTTGGCAAGATCACTTTCTTCAGTGGGGCTTCCATCACTGCACTGCCAGCTGACTGCCAGCGTCACCCTGGAGATCGCTGGAGCGATCTGAGCCAAAATCGCCAACTGCCACGGTCAAATTGATCTCAACTTCAGAGTCATGTGATGAATGAAATGCATGAATCATTTCTAGTCACTAGTTAATCTAGTTAGTTTAGATTACCAGCTGCCAACGTAACATTCCTGTTAGTTGTACTTATTGTAGGATTTGTATCAATAAAAATAAAGTCATATTGATCTTTTATTGTCACTAGTTGTTTAAAATCCTTCAGATCTGAAGCAACATGAAGCGAATCAGCCGGACCAAGCTAACCAAGTCAGAACGGTCCTCCTCGCCTCTGGGTCTCTTGGTCCTATGTTCACCAGATTGAATCCTCAGGGGAGCAACTGAGGCAATGTTATGCAATAGCCCTAGATTACACAGAAACCAAAAGCAATAGGACTGACTATGTACGACTTCTATGAGCTATCAAGATATAGTCAATAGAATCTCGAACAGTAGAATGATAGAATGTATGAATACACTGTTTATTTCAGATGGACAGACTCTAAAAAACCATCGTCAAAATCTGTCCTGTGATCATCTGACAACTAGTGACTCCTATGCGATGCGCCATTGAAAGTGCGTTTCATCTTGCATCAAATTACAATCCTCAAAATGTAAATTGCGAAACACTAAATGCATCATCGAATGTCAGTGCATAATGCATAGCGCATAACATGCATAACGCATAGCCAATAACGCATGACGCATCACGTAGATTCACGTAGCGACGTAGCGCATAGTGCGTAATGATTTCGGCGTGATGCATGACCTTGTGAATCAAAAGTCGGGTCTATTTGCTGACATTTACATACATTTACGGTACATCCTGTTTTTTAATGTCAATATGGCAACTTGCATCATTTTACCCTGAAAATGCGGTGAAAACCTGCGAGAAATTGATTCGAAATAAGATGAGCGGTCAATCCTGGAGAAATCACGAAAGAATCACAATTTGTCACGAGTTTAACTACCAGCGCATCATCTCGCCAAGCAATGCTTGGGTTTTTTTGCCTGGTTTTCTCCAAGAAAATCAAGCTGGATTTCCGATAGGTTCCAAGATATGTCGCCAACATCAAGCATTAACGGAGCTGTAACCATCATGTGACCATATTGATATTTTTGAGGTATATGCCCACATCGATTCTCAGGGCAGCAACAGCAGCAGCAGCAGCAACAACAACAACAACAACAACAACAACACCAACACCAACACCAACAACAGCAACAACAACAACAGCAACAACAACAACAGCAACAACAACAACAGCAGGAACAGGAACCCGAACAAGAAGCGGAACTGGAACAAAACCATGGACATGGACAAGAACAATTTTTCTATAACTCTATTACAATGACTCCAACAAAGTATGAGGCCACACCGTACGACCATTTGGGGATGCCTGGGGTGGTGTTCAGTTTTCAAACGGGTCGTGTTTTTCTGTGGCGCTCATGACTCATGCCCTTGGCTACGCAAGGCTCCCCAAGGCGTGTGCAGCTGCAGTGAAAGTGGCTCAGGCAGGTGCTTACGGAGAAGATTAAATGGGCACATGAAGGGCCAAAGCACACGCAACGTACAAAAAGTAGATGCGCAAAGCGCTGCAAAGCTTACACAGACATCACATGAGTTCCCCTCTTGTACACTTCCTTCATGCCTAAAGAAAAAACCCAAATGGTTCCAGAACCAATTCATCTGTTTTCACATACCGTTTGCACATGTGCTGCAACTCCAACACCCTTCCCAGGCCCAAACTGGCTGACTATGGCTAATCAGGCTAATCACTCAGCCAAGCAGCAGTTGCAGTTGCTCAACTTCGGGGAAAAGGCAACGGTTTGATGATTTTGACGTCATGAAAGCAGCCCTAACTTGGCCCTTGGGATCCCTTGGGATCTGCCCACGACCCGTGGCTTCAGCAAAGGTGGAGCCGCCAAAATCTTCGCAGCGATGGTGCACCAAGGTCGCCACAACCTACCCTCTGGTACTGACTGACATAGCTATTGAAAATGGCCCATGTATAGTTGATTTACCTATTAAAGCTGGTGATTTTCCATAGCTATGTTAGTTTACCAGAGGGTAAGTCCCCAACAAACCACACACATGGAGATCACGGTAACATGTCCTTGACAAGGAAGTCGTGTCGGATTCTGCGGACTGCAATGCAGATTTTTTCGCAACACAACATGCGACCAGGGCATGAAGTGAGTGTCTGGTTGCCATCAACTTGAGCCCAATCCACCATGCTGGTCCAGTGCGGTGTGCCCAATCATGAAGCCATTTGTTTTTTTAGCACCCATTTCTTATGGTACGGAAGTGCAAGGTCTACACTGCTGTATATTATATATATATATTACTATATGATATGCTCTTTTGACAAAATGTCAGGGTGCGTCGCGTATTCACTATATGAATCCCTTCCCCCAAAAAAATGATTGCCACCCCCCGCGACTCAACCAGTCACAAATAGACCTTAGAGCCTTAGACTAAACCAGGTATTCAAATATCAAGCTCCAGTCAATGACTGATTGATATGGTTAAAACCCATCAAAGGATGGAAAGAATCCACATGGATCCACCATTCCCAGGTTTAGAATTTTTATGGCTGGGATTCCAAGCATCAATTTATATGGCTTTATGGCATGGCTTTACTAACATTAACCATGATCAATGCCAAGTAATGTGGGAAACCCAATAATGATTAAAGCTTGATTGAGGACACTATGGGATATTAGGGGATATTAATAGGATAGTGGAATATTTATAGGATAATGGCGGGATAATATGAGATAATGTATGTATATGTATATATAAATATAATCTATACACATATAATTATATATATATAACGATTAGGGAAACTCTGGTGACTTCGCAATACACGTCTCCTGCGCCTGGGCTAAGGCTTGGTGCGCCATGCGCAAATCCACGAGTTCCTCTGCCATGCGCAGTAGGACCTGGAAGGCACCGGCGCAGGTGGGAAATGGTTGGATCAATGGAACTTACCAAACATTTCCAATGGTCATTTCCAATAGCTATTGAATAGCTATGGTCATTGACTGACATAGCTTTTTTTTACAATGACTGACATAGCTATTGACAATGACCATAGACATAGTGGATTTTCCCATTGAAAATGGTAATTTTCCATTGTTTTTTGTATGTTTACCAGAGGGCAAGGGAAAATCTACAGGACGCCATAGAATATCATAGATTTTCCCATGAAAATGAGGGGGTTCTTGTAATTTTTCCCTTAAACCAATCCATTGATTGGAACATATTGGAAGCAGTGAACCAGCTATGACCAGCTATGACCAGCTATGACCAGCTATGACCAGCTATGACCAGCTATGACGAGCTATGACCATGAAACTATCTCACAAAAATAAATGACCTGTGTTTTCAAAAATGGTTGCCTGTCGGCATCTGCAGGAGTTTAGCTGAGCTTTTCTGATAGTTGGGTGAGTGGATTTTAAGACCGCAGAATTGTTTGGGACCGCATAAGAGCAACAACAGTGCAATCGCATTCAATTGCTGATATGGCAGTGTGTCAAAACCTTGTACCCCTGTAGTTCACATCAAAATAGCTGGGATTTATGGATGTTCATCCCACTAAAAATGGTATTTTCATAGGTATTGATCCATAGCCATATTACCTCTCCTCCAGTCTCAAATGTGGTCAGGAGTGACACCATGTGCCCCGCCTGCTCGTGCCTTGCCTGATGAGCCAAGACCTGCATCCGCGCGTCAAGTATGCTCGGTGATGATCGATGAATCCAATGAATCCAATTGCACCAAAAAAAACAAAAAAATGGAAAACCATAGATAACTATATGTGCATAACACTATGTCTATAATTATCTATTCTGTTTTACAGTATCTACATAGACACAAAAAAAGCATCTCAATCATCTCATATTTGTTGAACTTGTTGGTCCCAATCTTGGTTTTCAATGTTGCAGACGCGCTGGGCGGTTCATGCTGGTGAATTGATGGACTAAGGCCATGCCGCAACCAACGCTCTCTCTTCGAGATGGTTCATGAATGTATCGATATCCTACTATATTCAGTATACGAGATGTATCATGTATAAGATATTGAATTATGTACACATACACTATTTATATAATTTATATATATATGTGATATATGATATACACGATGTGTATTAATACTTATATTAATATATATATATATAATTATATATATATATATATCATATCATAAGATAACAAACTATACATAATATATATATAGCCACTAAACTCAAGGGACCTCCTCCATGTGGAGCTGTTCGCTGTGCATCCGCGCCTCCAAGTTCGCATACTTCGCCTGGAGGTTTTCCCATGGGTTTAGTCCAGATATCATGGAGGATGTGGGGATATCATGGGGACATACTGTGCAGAATTGGATGTATATAGATTTTAAATATTAATTATATAAAGTATGTAAGAATTATTACTCTTCGTGTTTTTATTATGATTACAAATATAAGAATTATTATCTGCTATCATTATATGTATATATATATATATATCCAACTTGATATACGAGATTTGGATTAGATTTTGGGTATCCGAAAATCAAACAAAGCCTCACTATTGCAATTAGGAACTAGGATGAATTCACCATGTGACAGGCTTGAACTGCTCAGTATTCATTGAGGAAATCACCGTGGAAACCGCCAAGAAACAACCGGTCAGGTGCTTATCTGGTTGGTGGTATACCTACCCCTCTGAAAAATATGAAAGTCAGTTGGGATGACTATTTCCAATATATGGGAAAAAATGTTCCAAACCACCAACTCAGTTATTATCTTATTAGTCTGGGATGATCTGGGGTTGGCACCATTCCAGGAATGAAGGGAAACACATCATAGAAAATCGTCTCTTGGCCTCTGCCTCTTCTGCAATGGCGCGCAAGGCCTCGACAATGGCTGACTTTGTGGCCGAATCCATGGGTTTCCGCAGCCATGGCTCTCCAATGTTGTCTGAGAAGAAGTGAAAAGATATGTGGGCCCCCTTCACCATGGTCAAGTAAGTATGTGACCACATGTTTTGCCTGCATGTAGATCAACAAGCTGAATGCACATATCTTAGACGCCCCCAGGTATGCGCAGGCTTGTCCAAAAGTAGGATAGCAGAACTTCCATGGGTTCAAAGCGTTTTGGCCGCTCAAATTGGTACTAACCGCCCCCATTTTTGGACAAACCCCTTCATCACTGTCATCACTCCTGTAGGTTCAAAATCTCTCAAAAAAATTATATATCCAATTATGTGTTTCCCAAAAATTTCCCAGCAACCTTAGTAATTTCATAGGGTGTTCAATGTGCTCACATGTTTAATATGTTTTAACCCATTTCTTGGTGGACTTTCCTCATGAATGTCCGCTCGGCAGCCACACCCTGGCCGCTTCGCTGGCCGCATCCTCCACTTGACTTAAGGCAGACACGCTGCCCATGCTGCCTAGGGCCACGCTGCCCTTGTCCTCGGGAGCGTTAAAGCCATACATTGGTGCGATAGGTCAAGTTTCATACCAATAATGTGTTGCTGTATATGTGTGCTGGGCATCAATATATATATATATGTGTGTTTATACATATATGTATGTATGTATATATATATATATATATATGTATATTCATGTATATATATGTATGTACATCTATATGTATTTATTTATTTATGTATGTAAATATATTAATATTCATGTATGTATGTATGTATGAATGTATGAATGTATGTATGTATGTATGTACGTATGTACGTATGTACGTATGTACACATATGCGTGTGGGTGTAGGTGGGCGTAATGGGATATGACAAGTGATGCAATGAGGATCTATGTGAGGGGATGGACGGTTCAACCACATTTGGGGTTTGTACTGTTTGTACCCCTTAAATGGAATGCGTTCAACCAAACATGGAGAACACATTGGATAAGCTGAAACACTACCAGCAACACATGATGTCTTTTAAAACCTCGAAATCCAGGGACCCAAACTCAAACTTGATCCATTTCGCCCACCTTCATGGCCCAAATGGCATCTGTGGGCCGGACGGATGCCACATCACAGAAGCCTTCGGCAGTGGAAATAAACCTGCCTGGTGAAAGACCTGCCTGAATCGGCTGGGGAGAAATGGTTTATGTGATCAACAGAAATGCCAGAAATTGATCAATTTTGGAGGCTTGACATCAGCCCCAGATTTCTGTGTTTTTGTTACTGGCAGTTTCGGGAATGGATGTAATACAAGATGAGCTGATCCCCCCCCAGCTTAGTGGCAACTGGCAGTGGGTTCTTTGTGCATTGCAAATGGGCGGAATCACACTTGCCTGGGCGCATGGGCGAGCGATCCAACCTTGGTGTGTTGGTGGTCTGGATTGTGAAATTCCTACATGCATACGCCATTCTGTGTGTGCATATACATACATGTATATATATATAGCACAATATATAATATAATATAATATAATATAATAAAATATAATATATGATAAAACATATAATGCATGTATACAATATAATAAATACAAAATACAATTTCAAAAAAAAATATATAATATAAACCAAAAAAACACATAATATGATAACAAATAATGTGACATTATATAATGTAATATAACGTAAAATAATACAATAATATATTATACTATATCATAGTATCTTATTATAAATGATAATATGATATAATACATTAGATAAAACAATATAATATAATATATATAACTATATATTACAATATTTTAATATATGAAAAAAATACAATATATCATATAATATAGTATAATATAATTTAATATAATATAATACAATATAATAACATGTATATAATGTAATGCAATATTTTAAATAATATATATTATAACGTAATATAATATCATAAAACATAATATAATAAATGTTATAGATTATATCATTTGAAAAAAGTAATGTATAATATTATATACTATA
>Ga0126342_10020455_pt1 | contig 11125 bp, 14 predicted proteins | sample Cyp1metagenome_FD_92528 | JGI IMG/M metagenome (GOLD analysis project Ga0126342, IMG submission 92528) | Coral microbial communities from Lord Howe Island, Old Settlement Bay, Australia - Cyphastrea 1 metagenome | ecosystem: Host-associated > Invertebrates > Cnidaria > Coral ...
CAATAAAAGCAGACCCTGAACAACAGGTGATCACAACAGTGCAGGTACGCCAGACTGGCCAAGTCTGGTATCACCGTCGATGGTAAGTGTCTTCGTTGGCAGGAGACTTACCATGACGCTCCTGCCCCCTGCGAGAAATTGAAATAAAGGAACTGAATTGAAAAGTTTGAAAGTTTGGTTTCAAAACAGGTAGGGGTTTTACCTCTATTCAGATGTTTCACACACACGCCCCGCAGCAGCGGGGCTTTTTCGGAAGATGCAACTGGTCACGGATGCCTGTGGATTTCACAAGGAATCAAAAGGCCAGAGCTGCAGGACCTGGAGCGAGGTCAAAAGTTAGATGCCATCGTCTTCATGGGAAAGTTCTGCAATTTCTTGGCTGGCGGCTTGCTGCTGGGACAGCATGCTGGCCAAGATACCCAACTCGGCGCACAAGGTTGCTAAGGATGCATGATCAACTCGGTCGTTGTGCAGATCTCGAAGTTGTCCAATTGGCCGTTGCTGAATTTGCTGGGTGAGCCCCGCATTGGCTTCTGGGTGTTCGCTGAGTAAAGCACTCAAAAACCATGCCACCTGAAGGATCTGGACAGGGATCTGAGAAGATTGAGTGTCATCAGGTGTGATGTCCTGACCCAGAGCTGGTGGGTGTTCAGGCGTCTCTGGTGTTGGAGTTTCTTCATAGGGCTCGAACGTGGCACCTTGGGTGGGCACATTGAACCAAGTTCTCCAGTAGTTCGCCAATTGGGAACAGAGAGTCCATGACTCCAAGCGTTGGCCATGTCGGTCACGAAGGTGTCCGATGATCCCGAAGAAGTACTTCTCCAAAGACTTGCGCTTCATGTACCCCTCTGAATCAGTCTCCTCCACGGTGACATAGCTGGTATGTGCTTCTTGAACAATCTTGAAGACCGTGGTATGACCAATTCGTTGTCGGTATTCACCTGGTTGAAGTGTATGTGGGAGTTGAAGAGGACGAGAGTTGTCCTGAAGGTTGGTTGGGCCAGCATGGGAGGAAGTAGCCTGTGGATGAGACGATGAAGTGTGTGATGAAGGATGGGTGGTTGTGTAGCTGTTTGCGACAACCATGGGCATCTCGACATCGAAGGAAGGGCAAGCCCGCAAGGTTTGAGTCCCTTTTGGTCATGGTGAGGCTGCAGAAATATAAATGGACATGAGAACAAAACCAAGCAACATGGCTCAAATGTAAACCTACGCAAATTGAGCAAAGCAATGAACATGGTGAAGGAAGCATCATTTTAGACCCAGATCCAGGAAAGTCTTAGGTGTCAATTGTAACGCCTGTGCAGGTGAGGCGTAAAACATAAGGACAAAAAGCTGAGACAGGTTGAGAAACATAACCATGTTGATCACCTCCACGAAACCACAATGGATGGTAGGCGCCTAGGACCTGGAAGAGGGAATGTTCACCATTGAGGGTGTGGTGTTGGCCATGTCGATCTGTGATCTGGATGTGGAGCATGTTGGAGCGACAATGAATGCCCCAAGTTTGAAGGATCCAATGGACCAACGCATGGCGGAGGTCATTGATGGTGACAGCAGAGGAAGTGAACGGTTCCACATATTGGGCATATGTGAAGAAGCAGGTCTCATCGATCACGAAGAAGAACTATGGAACACGGTCACGAGTGGAAGATTCCATAGCTTCCGTCTGAAAATGATGTAGTACAAAAGGACGAAGGCCCCGTAGATCAATAAGAACCAGGATGGGCCAGATGAGGCTGCGAGGGGGATGACGCGTAGGTCCAAGCCATTCAGCGATGGTGAGGTTATTGAACATATCAGGGCTAAGCTATCGGAGCAAGATTGAGCCAGCTGACCAAAACTTTAAAGAAAGTTAAGAGAAGGAGAAGGACGAAAAAACAAACATGGCATCAATCAACTGTTGGCGGCTAAGAGGCGCTTTTGCTGCTCACACTTCACGGGTTGTCAATTGATGGATCCGGTCCATTGGATCGACAGTCAATACGAAAAACGTAAGGCTGATTTCGAGCGGTGAAGGCTCGAGGAAGGAAGTGAGAACCAAGATCTTGTTCACGGTGCCAATTAAAACGCTGTATGTCCAGAAATTCACAAACAAACATTTCCGGCGGGAGCAGGATATTGCGACCGTTGCGATCAGGAAAAGTCAATTTGATGTCATCTGGGGAAAGGATGAAGCCCCATGTCTGCTCAATCTGAAAGAGAAGTTCTGTCTCCAGTCCACTGAACGGGAAGTTCAGTTGATGACGATCCAAGAATTTGGTATACGTGAAGATGGCCTGTTCTTCACGACGTTGCAAACCTGGGACAGACGTTTCACGGCAAGTCATCATAAATGAGCCATGAAAGCGACCTTCTTCAACAAGACAAAGTTCATGAAATTGCGCCATCAGAAGTACTGGTCGCCAACGAGTAAAGTACTCATGAGATTCGATGGTGCCAAGAGTCAAAGGTGGATTGTGTGGATCTGGCCCATGGAGTGGAGAGCGACTGCGAGACGCATCTCGACGTGGGGCGAGGGATAACAATGGGCGCATATGATCAAATTGAATCAAGCTCTGAGCCATTCAAAAGAAGAGAAAATTAATGATCATGCCGGTAAACCCAAATTCAGCAAGACAATGGAAGAGGAAACCAGTCCCAATAGAGAAAATTAAACTCACAACCAGAAATCGGAAACCTCGGAAGCTGAGTGTGTTGTTTTCAAGCTGACATGGACGAAGTCAGCTGCAAAAACCTAATGCGAGGAGGTGAAAACTCTCAGTCACCATCATCACCGGCTTCGGTGGCAGTGCCCGGATGCAAAAGTTCCGGGTGCGTGTTCTTCAGCCACTGCCATCTGGCTTGACAGCTTTCAACGGTGCGATTCATCCTCTTAGCGATGGTCTTCCACGAAGGACGAGACTTCGTATCCATTTTGTACTGGGCAAGTTCCCGATCGTCACAAGGTGGCCACGGACGATTGCGATGATCCACAATGGCAGGATCAAGGTTCGCAGGGGCACCGGGAATGGATGGAGCAGGGCAAGAGCGAACTGGATTGGTTGGTGTCGGAGGTGAGGCTTTGGCAGCATGATGGTTGGGCTCCTCGGAGTCAGAATCCACATGGTGATGGTGGATGATGGCAAGATCCGCTTCAGGTTCAGGATCAGGGATCGCCGCAGGGCGTGGAGGAGCGGGAGCCGGTTCTTCTGGAAGGACACCATAGCGGTTGACAGACTCAACCATGGAGGCAGTTCGTGGGCGTTTGGTAGACCGAATGTCTGAATGAGTATGGTCGGGAACGGACGGAGTGTGAGGAGTGGACAGAGATCTGGGTGCAGTGGAACAGCACAGCATGCTTGCTTAGGACGTGGAGGTGGAGGATTGGTAGGAGCTGGCATGTCATCATCGTGATGTCCTTCTGGTCCTCGGAGTGGAATGGATGGAAGTGAGGTTGGAAGGGTAGATTCAGGATGAGAAATGGGACGATAAGAAATGGCACGTAGGTGAGGTTCAGGGTTGAGAACGTAGTGGGATGGGATGCTGCCATGAGAAGCCAGGGATGTGGAGGACGCAGATCCCGTGGGAAGTGGTACAAAGGTATGAAGATGACGAGAGGATGCCTGGCCATGGTGACTTGAGAACGGTGGTGGGTTAGAATCCCAATCCGGTGTACTGTGGAAGAAAGGCAAGAATGCGGCCAGCTGGTTGAGATGCATCAAAGCGCGAGCGAGACGGTGGTGCATCTGTTGCTGCGACGGGTCCATGGCTAGCGAGCACGACAAACGCGGACAGGGTGCGTCGGACTCAAATTGGGGCAAAAAGCTGAGGAAATTTTACATCAACAAACAAAAAAGGCAACAAAACCAAGAAAAACATGACGAGAGCAGAAGAATGACAAGCGAATCTGGTCGCATTTTTCCACTCAAGAGTCGATCTGGGAGTTCAAGATTTGGGATGAGATGCGATTGAGGTCATCCCGGTCGAAGCCAGCTAGGCAGTAAAATTAATTGTTCCAGGCCTTGATGAACACGATGAATTGGGAAAGCGCCATTTGTGACAATGTGACAGCAAGAGCGGAACCCGCCCAGGAGCACTTTCGGAGGTGATGCTGAGAAAGGCGACAAAACTTGGGAGACATTGGTGGGACCAAAATAGATGAGTTCGAAGGGATTGGTTTCAAGCAAGAAACCGAGAAATTCTTGGTCCGGTTCAGTCTCGAGTACAATTGGTTTTCCATAGAAGCCTTCGTCAAGGAGGACTTCATATGGTGGCAGGTCCCGAAGACGGGCGTCGCCCAAGATGAGACGATTGTCAACGTAGCGGATGTGTCGAATGAAAAGATGGTGGTTTTTGAGGATGGACTTGAAGTTGATTGACCAGATTTGTTCGCTGATTGACACGACCATGAGGCACAAAGCTGGCGAGAGAGGGCTGCCCATTGGGCTGCCACGAAGTTGTGTGACACATCGATGGCCCAAGCAAAAGGTTTGCATCTCCAGTGCCGTTGTAATCAAGGACGGAATGTCCTTGATGAGAATTTTACGTGTGACATTGAGACGACGGAATGTACGTCCCTTGATCAGGTCGCCTGGATTGTTGAAGCGACCAGGATAGACAGAGAAGACTTCATTTTCGCTGACATCCATGTGAGGTCGAAGAAAGTCCAGAAGCATGTACCATGCGCCAAGGAACCGTTGTTGGTCGATGCTGGTGAAGAATCCAGCGAGGTCCTGGTTGTACAACTGGAGATGGCCATGTTCTGGAGCCTGTCGAAGGACGGACAGGAGGTGGTAGACATCACCCGTTGCAAAGTGGTCGGGGAAGGCAACCGGAATCAGTTGGAAGAGCAGCCGAGCCAAGATGTTGAGCATGGGGCGGAAGGGTGCATCCACAAAGGAGATGATGGGTCGACCACGCTCGTAGTTCTTCTTCTTCTTGGCAAGAATGTAGCCGGATGGCAATTGGCGGCCCTTTCCCACAGCCCATGGATAGGACTTGTGGTATTGACGGGACAACTTGGCAACCAGTGCCGACGTGATGACATCAGGAGTGTCATGTATCTGGCCAAAGACATCAGGATCCAGAAAGGTGCGTTCAATGGCCTTGCTATAGAGGCAAGGGCAGAAGATTCGCAGAGATGAGGCGTGTTTGTCCTCACAGTGGAAGACCGCCCCTGGGAACAATTGTTCAAGGTGTTGAATGGAGGAGCGGGTGATGTGGTTGGTGATATGTGAGGTGTGTGTGTGTGTGGACCATAGGTTATAGGTCTTGGACATGGTGCTTCGGAATGGAAGGGAGGCCGTTGAATTGCACCCGTTGAGGATGCCACGATGGAGGATGCGGAGGAACTCGCGTTTTTGAGGGAAAACCTTGTTTTGAAGGGACCCTTCAGCAAGAACAGCAACGTCGGGTGGAAGAAGATCAGTAAGAAGAGAACCCGACAAGACCCAGTGGTCAGAATCTGGGTTTAATGCAGCGGATCGGAACTTGTGCCAGCCTTGACAGCAGCACGTCGGTGTGGTATTGAGGGACCAGGCCTCAATGGCTGACTTGTGATTGCACAAGATGTCCACCACCGACGCGTGCTTGATGAAGACTTTCTTGAAGGATGGGACGTGACAAGGAACATGGTGTTCCAACATGCGGAGGTACCACCGACGAAGAAAATCCTGTAGGGATTTTGCCAAGTTGGGACTGAGAGCCCAAGGTGCCCAAAGAGCGGATGCACGTGGAGCTGGTTTTCCTTTCCACCAAGTGATGGTGTTGTCAATGGCCTGGAGTGCAAGAGTGCGGTATGGTTCTTGGATGTTGGCTGCAAGGCGACGAAGAGCATAGCACAAGGGGAGACCCCCATCATTGGATCGAAGCATTTTGGTTGTCTCGAATCTGGCTTTGGTGTTGGAGCCCAGGTCATGGATCATGTGCCAGAGTTGGAGGCGATGTTGGAAACGGTCTGAAGCCAGGATGTCTTTGATCACCTTGGGAGCGAAGGGATGGCGAGCACGACGCCAAAGTGTAGCCAACCCAAACTGTGCATTGTTCATCGCAGGTCGTTTCAAAAGACCCTTCTTCGGGTGAAAAAATTGGCAAATGAATGGGTAGTTCAACCTCGGTTGCCATTCTTGGATGAGAGCAAGTTCGAGACAGCGAAAGCGCAAACGGCATGCAAAAAGAGGGATTGGAGCCCACACAAAAAGGTTTTGGTGTTCTCGCCAAAATCGAAGGGCTAACTCTGCCTGCACGAGCCGATCGTGGGTGAGTTGGAAGTATTTCCGAGTGCGACTGTACTCATACATGATGGAAAGCTGACCCAATGTAGAATTTGGGTTGAAAATTGTTGATGTGTGTGAACCGCAAGTACACACAGTTGGGCAGGAAGAAGTCCTGGGAGAAAAGCTGGTGTGACTCCAGCGTAGAGCCCCATAAATGGTTGAGATTGGCACATCCTTCCAAAATCGCCTTCAGTTTGCAATTGGGATTTAGACCATGAATGATGGACAAGAGCATTAACCGAGTCTGGGCAATGCGAAAGCTGAAGAACACAGAGAGGCTGTCTGACATGGTATAAACGGAGTGAGCAAAGACAGAACGAGAATCATCGAATGAAGCAAATGAAGGTGTTGTTGAAGGACTTTGTGCTTTAGCTTCCGACGCAGAGTGGGAGCTAGTCAATTGGTCATCGAGATGGCCAGAGTGAGGACTCGGATCAGTCGAGTGGCGTCGAAGTTCTTCTGAAGAAGGTTGAGGGGAATGCCCATCATGATTGCCACCTTCTGGATGGTGTCGACAGCGCTGGCCGGTTGTTGGGACCACCATGTTTCGGCTTTCTCCAGGTTGGTCTGGACGGTGTTCTTCTGCGCTGGAGGAAGATTGAATTTGTTGATCCAAGCGGTGACCGTGCCTTGGCGCAGAGAGCCTGGGAGATGAGTGGTCAACCAGGAGTTGGAATTTCCTGGAATGGTGAGGAGACATTGTGGTTCAAATGCAGGTGGGGCAGGTGGAGGGTTGGCCCCTTGCAGAGACCGTTTGATGGGAGGCACAGGAGTGGATGGACCAGCAGGCGTCATGACCTGGGCGATGTGCTTGGTGTTGGACGTCTTATCCATGAGTTTCCCATCTTGTCTCGCTTTTGTCATCGCCACCTTGTCAAGGTCCCCTGGTCAGGAACTGCTTGAGGAGTTCCGTCATGAACACCACGGATGCGATGTCTCCAGTAGGGATCAAACAAGTACATCTCTCTGCCTGACGCCAACTTCCGAATCCAATGGTTGTTGGCTTGTTGATAGAGCAACGCAGCCAGTGGAAGTGATAACAGGTCGCATCCTTGGATGTCCAGCTTCTGAGTGAAAGCCGACGACCTGATGGTGCGTGGAAGGGTGAGTCCATTGATCTTCTGGTTGTCGTACTAGTCTTTGTCAGGTTGCCAGTCTCGTTGAGATCGAAGCCATAGATGCGGGCATCGGTAGACGACTGGGGTGTGCTGTGAGAGCCCAGGACGGAGCCCGCTGGAGATCCCGTTGGAGTACGGGAGGGACTGATGTTGTGAGGCGGAGTTGGTGGACATGGCTGGGTCGGACTGCAATGCGACGGCTGAGATGCCGGAATGCTGGATGGGATTTGAGAAGACGGTGGAGTGATGGGTGGACGGAACAGTGGAAAAGGATGAGATTGAGGCATGGTGGGGTGCAACATGGGACGAACATGCATCTGAGGCTGAGCGGTCTGATAAGGTCCCGACTTCGATTGACTCAAGCAATCTGGCCACGGGCGACTTGACTGAGGATTGGACATTGTCTGTGAGGCCCGGACAGCTGATCCCATAGGTCCACGCCAACGAGGAAAACCTGGAAGGTCCGCATGAGAAAGCGCAGAGCCCGATCGTCGCAATGTTGGTGAGCGCGAACGATCCGAGTGCGACATGGTGCAGAAAACAGGTGATCACTGGGGCTATCTCACAAATTGCAGCTGAAACCAATCAGAAGGAATCAATGTAATGATCAAAGAGGCAGGGAAAGAATGAAACAACAGGCACTCATCCAAAGCAACAATAGCAACCCATCACAAAACAAGAAAAGACAAGAGAAACAAGCCACAAAAATTACCCATATAATCAAATGGAAGTTGGAGTGCAATCAGATTGTGACAACCGTGCAGGAGCAACGACATAAACGGCTGAACAGAGCAGTTTTACTCTGATGCGTGTCCAGGTGATCCTAGAAAGAAAAGCCAGCCGCTGTCGCGTAAAACTGTGAAGTTCAGTCACTCTCAATGGGTTCAGTGGGGGCCCTCCAGTTTTTTCGAGACTGACGATAGTTGACGTTGTCGGAGTCGTCGTCGTCAGCATCGATGCTTTCAAGTGGAGGGAGTTCTTCCCAGGTCACCGCAACGAACCTGTGACTTGGGTGTGGGCCGAATGGGCAACAACGTACTTCTCACTCGTCGTGGCCACACCGAGCTTAGCCACTTTGATTTGTACTGCATCATTGCCTCCAGCCTTCATCGCCACGTGTTGTTTGGCGCCACGATACAAAGCACCAACCAGGATCGGTTGTTGACCTTTTCCTCGTTTCGACGCCCTGTCCAACAGCACAATCTCTGCCCATCGAGGAAGTTCGGTGTCTCCTCGGCTGACTTGTTGGCCCGCGCTGAAGAGGCCAAAAGTTGGAAGCTGGGACTTTTTGGGATCGTCATCATGTTCCCAATCCGCTGGTCTGATGAGACCCTCAATCAAGATTGCAGTAGCACCGGTGACCGTGGTGCCATGCACCAAGCCCCAGGTGTAGGTTGTGACGTTTCCAAACGGAGGCTTCGGGTTGAACCATTCCAGGCCCGGAACTGGGATGATAAGAGCAGTGAGTTTGGTTTCAGGAAGACTGGTTGTGCGTATGTCAGCTTCAACCAAAGCGTTGAGCAAATCTGCTCCTCCGAAGATACCTGGGCACTTGGAGCGAAGCATATCCGAGAAGTGTTTCAAAGCCGTCTTGTTGATCTTCGTGCAAGGTCTGGGTCGATCGGCTTCAGGGAGTTCGTTGGCTGCTTTCACCCGTTGTGGATGATTTCGTGCCCACTTGACACACTGAGACCTGTGGTCGTCATCACAAGTGATACTGTCCAAACAGACCTCGTCCTCCAAGAGTTCATCTCCGTCACGTGTAGAATGTCGGGCAGCGTGGTGATGACGATGAGTGGACTTGTTGTGCTTGGAGTGATGAGATGGAGGAGGTTTCTTGGAACGAGCATAGACCGTCTTGGACGAAGTGCGGTGTTCCATGGAAAAGGCTGTCAAGGGCTTATTGGATGGGGCAGCCTGCAGACGGATTTTGCCAGGATATGGCTGAGGGTCCTGTTCAGAAGGGACTGCAGGACGCCAAGATTGTGCTTGCTTTGAAGGTACTTCATGACACCAAGATTGCTCCTGTTTCCCGCGAGAGGGTGAAGAATGGTGCCTTGGACGGGGTCGAAGCCGGAACCGTGACGACGAAGCATGGCGGTGAGCGGAACTAGAGCGAGACTTGGATCGAGTATGGCGGGAGCGAGAGTTCCGATGACGTTGAACTCTGGGACTCCGAGGAATGGAAATAGCTTGTCAGGACGTTTTGAACAGGACCGAACATGATCGGAAGGTCGACGAGGTCTGGAAGGAGATCGACGGCGTGGCCTGGAAGGAGAGATGAAGGTGGGGAAGCAGTGGAGAGCTTCCAGAGCCTTGAACGCATGGCATCATGGGTGTTGGAATGTGCCTGGATGTGGAAGTGGAACAGAGAATGGGCCTGGTGCTGGAGTTCCAGGCACTGAAGATGGAGGAAGAGGTGGAGGTGGATACACAGTTGCCTGTGGATGGACTGTTGCCTGAGGAGTTGGGGGTGGTGGATGAGAAGGTTCAGTTCTCGAAGGTCAGCATCTTGACGTTGTTGTTCATGAAAGTCAGGGAGTGAGGAAGCGATGTCCTCTTTGAGTTCAGCGCTCATCTTCTTCAGGAGTTCATCAGTGGGTGGAGATGGTGTGGCTGTGGATGTAGATGGTGGTGCAGTTGCCGACGGTGCAGTGGGAGAGGTTGACGATGGTGGTTGAGATGGCGATGGCTGAGGTGGATGTGGAGTGTTGGACGAAGGCACGAAGGGAGCAGGCTGTGGATGAGCAGTCTGTGGATGTGTTGGAGATGCTGAATATGTGACTGAGCTTGAGTGGCAAGTTGCTGATTGAGAAGCAAGTTCTGTTGCCTTAGAAGTTCAATCTGAGCTTGGGACTGAGCCTGTTGCTGTTGTGAAGCGTTGAACGAAGGATCACACCCACTGGCAAAACCACCCATGCTAGGATGTTGAGGACCAGAACTTGCCATTGAGCTCCACATCGACGAATCGAATTGCCCTTGAGGAACTTTCCATGAGCGAAAGTTCCAGAACGGGAACATGGCGAGACAGGTGAAAAAAGGTTCAACAGTTCAAAACCGATTTTGGATACCTCACCAAACCAAAAAAGAAGTGGTACCATGTACAGCTAAGGCATGTCCTGAAACCTGGTCATGTACAGCGCAGAACAGTGATCTGTCTCTCGAGCAATGTTGAAAAGAAATTGTTGTCGCGGCTTCAGGCTATGCAGGACTCCAGAAAACCCTTGAAGGGGAAACGGAAAGGTGATGCCAGGCACAGCGGCACGTTGTTGAACACTTCGACCGACAAGAGAAGGTGATGATGCCAGGCACAGCGGCACGTTGTTGAACACTTCGACCGACAAGAGAAGGTGATGATGCCAGGCACAGCGGCACGTTGTTCAAAACTCGACAACGACAGGGTGAAAAGGAAAAATGGCCGGCTGTTTCACTGAGTTTCACTTTACTTAAACGAATGACTAGGTTAAAATGTGTGAATTCAGAGATCAAGTCGAACGTCGGAAGTTCTACCTAGAAAGGTATTCCCCGAAGGGCTCATGTCATCTTGTCGAACCGACATGAGCCACACACTTGCTCAGAACAGCTTTTCGAATGGTTGAAGTGGAATGTATTCCGCATGCAAATCAAAACAGGTCACCTGTGTAGAAAAGCCATGGTTGCAGCACTGAGTCCTGAATGTTGGACTGAAGCGCATCAATGAAAACCGACTTGCCGGTTCTTGGCTTGGCCGGATGCCATTCACATGCAATG
>Ga0126342_10020456_pt1 | contig 11124 bp, 8 predicted proteins | sample Cyp1metagenome_FD_92528 | JGI IMG/M metagenome (GOLD analysis project Ga0126342, IMG submission 92528) | Coral microbial communities from Lord Howe Island, Old Settlement Bay, Australia - Cyphastrea 1 metagenome | ecosystem: Host-associated > Invertebrates > Cnidaria > Coral ...
TACCCAGAAGTTAGGCGGAAAAAACCGGAATCTAGGCGGAAAAAAGCGGAATTAGGCGGAATTTTGTTCGAAACATTTTTCTGCACTGAACAACATGACAAGACCATACAAAAATTTATCAGCCTCGGCATTTTTTTTTGGGCCTAGGCATTTATTCTGGGAATCGGCAGAAATAAACGCATACAGGCAGGTTAGGCACTTTTTTCTGCCTAGAGGAGTTTGTAGGTATGTGATCATCTCTGTCTTCTCTATCTTACGTTGAATACGATACCCTTCAATCTGTATGCCCGGGAGTGGGGATGTGTACGATATTGCATATCCAAGCGCACATGAGAATAAATGCTTACGCAGGAAATCAACCATTGTTGGGATCATCAATAAACCATGAGGTCGTTGTGATGCTGCTACAACTTGCCCAGATATATTGATTGACGAAGCAATCCATGCATCAAAGACGACGAAAGGTCTCGGGAGGATCGGTGGAGTCTTTTCAACCAATTTGCGCATCAAATGGATCAAGGACCCGTCTGTACATGAGCCTTTCTGGATCCAGGAATCAGCAAACCTGGCCATGGAGTTTCTCCCATCGAGTCATGTTTCCCGGCTGAAATACCGACGCTTAAGGATGAGTTTTGCATTGATCATATCAATATCAACTTTTGGGATGCTTTTCCATGCTTTTCCCATTCACCACGAAACATATAAAACACACATGTTCGATGTTGTTTCCTCCGATTTTTCATGGTCAGGTTCAAGAGCCAAAGGCCGGCTGCGAAGCGCTGCGAAGCGCTTCGCCGCTTCGCCACGCCACGCACCACGAGTCAGTGAAAGTTAGCGCCTGACGTGGGACATGAGGATTTCTTACAGTTATAGCCCTTGACAGTTATAGCCAGTTATAGCTGCCTTAGAAAACCTCATTCAAGTGATATATATATATATACTCCAGTTGCAGGAGTTGTAGTCCTATTTATAACATTTTATAACTGTTAAGAGCTGTAACTGTATCAATGCGGGGAATAACTGAAGATGGTAGCATAACATTCCACTTACCTTTGAGACGGGTCAGCTTTTTTTGTCGTTTTAGCAGCCATGACTTTACTGTTTGGGTTGGTGACCTATCTGAACTGGTAACTGGAAAATGAGGGGAGTACAGTGGTTAATACACATATGCTCCATGTATGGTATATGTATCTACATTTGGGTGATTTTTAGGGTAAATGTTGGGAAATGTTCCATACATGGAGCATCTGGGGTTAATATCTTATGAATCAAAATTTACGAATACTTCATATACAAACGCGTCATGCTATGGTTATTCCCCACTCAGTAATTGGGATATACATCCAAACATACAAAAAGCACCAACACTTTTTGCAAGCACAGCTTACTGATGTCTTTTTTCAAAGTTGTGACCTGCCAGTCATCCATGTTTTTTTCGTAAAAGAATCCTTGAATCGTCTATTCGTGGTGCTGTTGTTTTTGCAATCCCGTAGTAGCTTCGTTTATTACGACACAATTTGGACCGTCCAGATGAGGCACCTGGCACCTATCCTCAAAACAATCGTCACCAACACCTCGTCGCTTCCCTCACAGAATGTTGCAAATGTGACTGGAAGGTGCTGAAAGATCCTGCAGTTTCCTGGGGCACCATGCGGAGACAGTGGTATGATGGTATGGGTCAACAACTGTGATACCCCGCAAAAAACTTTCCAAAAAGAAACGCAATACTGCCAGTTCACTGGAACAATGAACATTTTACACAATTTTGCTATGTTACACCCAATATCAGACTCTATAAGGGTCTTTAATCTTGACCCAAACTCAGGTGACACAGCTTCCTCGACTGGCGTCTTGGTGGTCCCACGTGGTTTCATCCCCTACATCCACCATGGTGACTCTGGAGGGTTTTTAATGTGAGGGGATGGAACAAATTGTATATAGATGTATATAGTGTCCAGCTTAAGCCTTAATCTATGCTTCCCAATTTTGGGGATACCATGGGATACCTGGGTAAATCCCAGTGAACAGAGTTATTCATACTGGTGAGCAACCCTGATTAACATCCTAAGTGGATGATTTCACGTATACGTATATGGATGTTTCCTGAAATGGAGGGTGCCCCCAAGCCATCCATTTTTGGATCCATGTTCCATGGTTTTCCAGTATAAATCTTCCATTTTGGGCTATCCCCGTTTATGGAAACCCCCTTTTTTTGTGGGTCATAACTATGGCATTATGGTTATGAACCAGTTAGGATCGATGATCCTCCATGCATCAACCGAGCTGCGCTTCCAAAGCAGCCTTGGTCGCAGCTTTCAGACCCCGAGAGACTTCCAATGCAGCTTGAAGCGACTCCGCCTAGCACTGGGGGGGCTCAAAGGGCTCGTGGAAAAATATGCTGGATTTTTTCGGTTGGTATTATTTATTGGGTTTATAAGCCAACTTATTAACTGGGCAGCACCGGCTTGATAGTGCCAACCTGCAATTGAACATGGCAACACTTTTGGATGTGAAATTCGTCAATACTTTATAATACTTCTGGTTCAAATGAGGAATGTCCAAGGCAAACTTCAAACCCGGCAAGCACAGCCGTTTTTTGTTCCCGGATGGAACGCTCAAATATCTTCACATGTGAGAGTTGTATTATATTTCCATATATTTCCTAGTTGCTGATCATTTAAATTTATCTAACCATATCCCAATCTAAATTGCTAAAAAGACAACCCCGCTCACCGAGCACAACCTGGTTCACCCATAGTTATGGAAATTTAACAGAACCCCCAGCAAATTCAACAATAGAAACTTGATAAACACCTAACAAGATCTAACAAGGGTTGATGCGGGTTGCTAACCCCTTAAACGCGGGCTAATCACCCCGGTCCACAAGGCTGGTTTTTCAGGGAGTGCTATGGTAGATTGCCGTAGATTCGGATGGGCCCCTGGGATATTTCACCGAGTATTTTTCATGGATTCTATGGTATGGCCCAGTTACATTCACCGGTTACCCTCAACATTTACCCAAAGAAATCAGCCGCTTTTTGTAGCCTCATCTTTCAGTTGTCAAATCATGTGGGTAACACAATAATAAACCATCCCCCAGTCATCACCATTTTTATAGGTTGTTGAAACATGTTTAAACCATTCCCAAATGGGTGGTTTATGGCGTTGTTTTATCCACACAGAGAACCCCGCCCTACGCGCCGGGCCTCGTGTCTCGGGTGCTTCAGCAACTCCAGGACCATCGCGTCATCGCTGATGGCGGTGAACTGCGTCAGCGCCGTGGTCATGGTGTCCGTGCTGCAGGCCTGGGATATTCCATGGATTTATGGATTTTCCAGGATGATATAGATGAGATCGTGTTTCCACTGTAAATCTTGACTGTTCATTTTTTTTTCCAACTTTTCTATCAGTTTGGGGGCGCTAGAAATATAGCCAATGGTGAGTTTCCAGCAACAGGGATATGACCCAACCACTCATATCCAAGCAGTGGGACGGACAAATGGCCCATTTCCACAACTGTGACTCGGTAATCGATGAGGAATCTGAAAATGAAAGGCTTGAACAAAAACCAATAACAAAATCCAATAAGTAGAGATTATAGCAATTGCAACTATAGTTCGTGGGGTTTATAAACCAACTTATCAAACATCAACACGGACCAACCAACAAGGTTTGAGATGGCTCCAAGACGGTCCGAGAAATAATGAACAACATTGGCTGGCAATTAAGTGTAGCCATTTTCGCTGTCCTTGTTTCTTTCATAGTAAGCATACTGGACGGGGCCAGCATTGATGTGGATCAAGCTTAGATGCGCAAAAAACCGCTGGATTACTTGGAAATGTCTTTTTGACCATGAACAAATCATTGGCAGTACCGATCCAAGCGTTCTCACACAGCTTTTAGTTTGATACTCTTAGGAACAATCTCCCTCAAAATTGTAGCGGAACTTCAAAGTCTGGTTCGCACATGATTTGCCAGTGAGCATGAATAGTTCTGGCTTCGCTTGGAGGGATATGTCAGTTCTATCCTTATGTTTGTCGCGTAAATGCAGTATCCTCCAAGGATCACTCATCCATATTTCCTCATCAAGTTTACTGGTAATTGTGTGTGTGAGGCTTCATTTGGATTTGCTTGAGGAACCCTTGGAAAACATATAAAACATATAGAACATTAAAAAAAAACATATGCCATACTTAAAATCCCCTTAAATCAGGGATTTCCCCGCTTCTAATGGGCCCATAAGCCAATCAATTCAGCAAATCCAGGTTGACGATCATGTCCCACCCGGCCCTAGATCCACCCAAAATTGTTTTGAGGGAAACCTGCTGAGCCTTCTTTTCTATCATCCATTTGGGGTGCAGTTGGGGTAATCAATGGCTGTATGTGGATATATATATATATGATATATATATGGTATATATAACCATATATCACCTATATAACCACACTTGTTGAGGTTATATCCCCACGAATGGAGGTGAAGTCACCACACAACCATCCATAAACAGAGATTCACCGGAAAGCGCACCCCCAAATCCACTAGCCAAAGATGATTGTCATTGATTATCCCAGATTTTCCCGCGATTTTTCCCAATGAAAAAGACCCGGGGGCTCCCCGGGCTGCCACGCTACGTTGAGCTCCTTGAACCCCGGATGCTCCAGGATGGCACGAGCCACTCCCACGTTGCGCGCCGCATGCAAGGCGCTGCGGTTGCCTTCCGTTGACTTTTCACCCTAGCTGGGGCTGAAACAGCATATTATTATATTATTAGTTATTTCCAATATAAAATAAAACTTTAGTTATTTCCAATATAATTATGACTATAACATAGTTAGATGTCCATTTGGTCCATTTATGTTAAGGACTATAACTGTATTGATGATGTTCGAAATTCAATGACCTTCGCCTCAACGTTCAGACCAGCAGCTCTTGTCTAAGGCGTTCACGGCAGTGAAACCCGCCGCGAAGAGCAGCTGACACACGGTGCCCGTAGCGGCGAAGTGGAGAGCGCTACGACCTTTGAGGTCCTGGGAGGGGGCCAAAAAGGGTGTACCAAATGCATGGGAAGCTCGGGTGGAAAAGTGGTGTATTATACATTGAAATAGCTCATGACATTCATGGAAATATGTATATATTAAGGCTGGTAGTATAATCATATTGTATGAACATGTAATGTCATGGAATTCAACGGAATGTAAGTATGGAATGGAATGACTGGAATGGAATGTAAGGTAATCTAAGCCAAGATAATCCAAGCTAATGCAATGATGCATGCATGCACACACAAACACACACACATGTGTGTGTACATACATGTGTGTGTGTGTACATACGTGCACTTTTCAATCCATTCAGCCGCCCAACCAAACAACTTTCTATCCTCGATCTTGGCCAAAATGATGGAGCGGGTACTCGTCAATATCCATGATGGACGAATGAGGGTATCTGGAAATTGCTGAATTAATAAGGAAAATTGATCTCAGAGAACCAGCAAAAGAGCTACGAGTACGGGCCATGTCAGGATATGGTAGGGTTCATGATGATAATTCACCAGTTTCTAGGGGGATCATAATGACAAGAATCTTCAGTATTTCAACTGAGGCATCGCCACTATTGTTTGGACGATACTCCAATAATTTCGAATTTTAGCCCACAATTTTGTTTCGGTTCCCATCTCCCATTTTACTGAGATATTCGCAGGATTGAATCTCTCCTTAAAATACATGGCCATTGTAGATCCCACCTTTTCTCCATGCTTCTACTTGGATGTGTTTGCCGGTCAGAAAATGCTTAAGAACCCATGGATAATTGGGCCATGCATATAAAATCATATTGTATATAATTTATATACATTCATGTTTTTACATAATTCCAATTCTTATCAATAATAACTCCATTCAAACTAATCACACGCTGAGCAGTGTTAGAAAAAAATGTTTCATATTCCCATATTGGATGATGATAATATCGAATACCACGCTCATACACATATATATATAATCAGCTATGAATAGTTAGTTAAACGAATCCATGGTTTATGATAAATAGTTCGATTCAAAGGAATTGCAAACTGATCTTCATATATATATATAATGACAATATATATATATATAATGACAGAAATATATATATATATATATATATATCCATATATCTGGGTAAATAATAATAATAATTCACTAACCTGAAATAAAGCCATTTTTGGATTATTCCGATTCTTCCCCTTACTAACTATGATTATAGTGAGGTCGCAGTGAGGACGTTATAATTTACCTTCGACAGCTCCGCATCCCCATGCCATGTCCAGCAGATCCAACAGCTCCGAAGTCATGGTGTCCAGCGGATCTTTCAGCAGCACCGTGGACATGGCTTCACTGCGAACCAGCAGATGCACGGCGCTGCGACCGAAGGAATCTAGGCCTCAGGCCGGGAAATGGGGGTTAGAACCCATATATATATATATATAATATCTATACAATACATATGTATATATCTATAGATATTATGTATATATATATAATATACATATACATATCACGTATATATATAATATATATATATATATATTACGTATATATCTATGTAAATATCTATGTATATATCTATGTATACACATATTTATGGGATACAATCCTCCAACAATTATAGTTATATCTGACCTTGGTAAAACATAGGGGACGAGTCCATACTGCATCTACGCAGTATCCCCTTTTATCTTTTCTGGCACGCCCAAAAGTACCAGGTCAATGGCTTTCCGTTCTTTTCCTTGGACGCAGTAATATGGGCCATTGAACTTTTCTCATGAGTCTCTGGTCGTGGGCCTCGGAATTATGAATATGAGTTATTTCATGTTATTTTGTAGACTTATCCAAGCCACTTCGGGGTAAGTTCCCTTTGGGGTAAGTCTTACCAGTCAGCAACTGCAAAGAGCTAGCTCGTTCTGAGGTGGGCATTCTGCCGCATTCGAAAAAAGTGTGTATCTTTTGTGGTCATATAACCCAAACATGTTGTTTTGGATGGCTTCAACCCGTGCTAAAACGGGATTGGTCTATTGGTATATTGGTCACCAACAAACGCCCACTGTTTTCAGGCCCAGCAGCAATGCAGTGACGCAAAGGAAGGATCTTTGAGAATTTCAGCACAGACGCCAGGAGAACTTGCCCGGTGTAGGGCTGTCTGGCCTGTATTGTCCTGCAGATTCACGGAATGGAAGTTGGGATGCTCGAGAATCCTCCGACACATTCCCACGCTGCTGGCGTAGTGCAAACCTCGGACCCATCCTCCCAAAAAAAAATGGCCTGACTGAAAATGGGCTATACCCAATAAACAAATGCAAGTTTGATGGGACAATGATGAAGCATTCGGGTGCCCGTGGTTTTCAGATACACCCACATGTGAAAAAGACATAGCACATCTGAGTTCTTCCATGAAACATGTTTGCAAAACATGTGCTGGTTGGTGGTTTAAACGCATCCCAACAAATGTGTTAATTACAAAAACACACTAGTAAATAAACATGAAGCATAAACCATTCTCCCGTTTCTAGTCATAGAAAAAACATGAAATTTTCGCAGTAGGATGAGTATATCGTAATACTTTTTACCATTCGAAATTTAAAAAAAGGCTCCCAAATAAATACCATCAGATTCCCAAAATTGTCAATTCATCACCTGGAAAGTAGACCAAACAATTCAGCAATTCCAAATTGCGTGGTGGTCTAATGGATGTGTCTGAAAATGGTTAAAAGACCCAATTGGCCATCAAATACCAGGGACAGAAATTTGCGGTCGTGCCACTCAATGGGTCTGCACAAAAAGGTACCTCAGAATCCTCATGGTTTATCATCATCTTCCGTATTGGTGATATATATATATATATATAAGAATAATGTAATGTAATTTAATATAATATAAAATATTTTAGATATAGATATAGATATAGATAGATAGATATATATATATAATATGCATATCCTTTTTCCAAACAGCCCCGGCATCCCTTTCCGTTGGTTGGCAGGGGACATGTGCAGCCAAATCGATCAGTAGCATTCAACGTCTCCCTGGATGACAACTCCGGGCAGCTCAACAGGACTTCCAAAACGGCCTGGAAATTACAGGACTTGGGGCCAGGGGTGACTTTTAAGGCCATAACATGCTATAACTATGGGATGTTGACCTTAAGTTGAGAGGCAATTCTTACAACTATGGTAATAAGCCTCACAATAACCATTCAAAGCCATAGTTAGATAACCACTATATATCATAATAACCATTCAAACCATAGTTATATTAACCAATATATCTATACATATGAATAGTTTAACATAATATATATATATATATATACATATGTATATATATATATACATGTATGTATATATATATATTTGTATATATATATATATATGTATAGATATATATGTATAGATATATATGTATAGATATATATCTATTTATACATATATAAATATATATTGGTTAATAAACACAACTTATATCCCCAACATATGGCAATCTCTACAATGGTCAATGCCAAGCCGCTGTTTGCGGTTCGAAAAAACAGAAGGCTCCCAAGGAGATGGGGAGAGTCATCTCACTTAGGAAATTGTCAACAGCAATAGTTAACATCAACAAATATCTGGTTGTGATGGTTATGATGATGGTTAATGATGGTTAATAATAATCTGATTGGTGGTTGACCTACCCCTCTGAAAAATGATGGAGTGAGTAACAGTTGGGATGATGACATTCCCAATCTATGGAAAAATAGAACATGTTCCAAACCACCAACCAGATAATCATTTATGTAGATGGATTAATTCCGTTAAGTATCCAATCAATTTCTGAAGATATAATGGGGTATGCTCGGATATAACCAACCAGATAGAGACACCACTGGGTTTTGGGGGCTTCCCGAGGTTAAGGCAACCAAAGACCATACTGATTGGAAGATGATATAACCAATGGATACACATGGTTACAATGGAGCTTTAAAGGGATTCTTATGGCTGCTATCCGGTGGTTTGATGGGGGTCCTCACGAAAAAGGGAACTCATGCTGAACGCAACTGAAACAACTGCAGGAGTGCTTTAAGAGAAACTATTAACAGTTCCTCTGTTGATGGCAAATTACGTTTCTATCTTTGGGAATCCATTTCCACATATTTCCACAAATCATCATGAAATATAATGCACCTTGTGTGCGGCTAGAGTCCAAACAAGGCATAAGGGGTTCACTGTAGTCATCCCCATAATGGGAATCTCGTCCCATAGTGGGAATCCTTACAATGCATGTAACATCCCAAAATTATGGACTCTCCATCGTCCAATAGATGAGCTATCATTTACCCAATCTTTCACCATGTCACATATATCTTAATACCCCTCACTGGGTTCTCCCCTTTATAACCGGGTAGTTCACGAACACCACTTATACCCAACTAACAAACCTCCTGGGCTGGTTCCGGTTCCCCGGGAACCACCGGTTCCCCACGTCTCCGTCTCCTCATTGGCCGCATGGTGCAGTGCCGTCGTATTGTTTCCAGGACCCGTCGCGTTGCCAGGAGGTCCACCCTTCTTGGCCGCAGCTGCATGAAACTTGGGACTCTTCCTGTCAGCAGAATCCCCGGAATCATGCGGATTCGACATGTTTCATGGAGGTTTACAAACCAATGCGGCTACCCCAAAGCATCGATTTTCCCATTGATCATAAGCAATCACTTAAGGATGATTTTGGGGTACCTCCATTTTCTTCCTGGTGCTTAGTAGGGAATGGATGGGAATGGATGGGAATGGGGGAATGGGATGATTATTACTGGTGATTATGGATCATTCCCGAAAATTCCCTGCTAAGCACCAGTAAGTTTTAGAGATGAACCAGCCTCAAAACTAAGACATGGTAGTGAGTAGTGATTGCTGGTAGTTGATACGCCGTGAACCCCCAGATGGGACCACAAGACGAAACAATCCACCGCTAAGAACGGGTTTCTGGGTCGTGTTTGTAACAAAAGATGGCCAATGGTACTATAGAACCAGCAACATGGTTCATTACAAATAAGTCTACAAGCACCAAGTACTAAACATTGTCAATCTTAGATACTATGATTTGTCTTTTGGCTGGTTGGGAACTACCTCAGTCCAATAACAAAACCCAGGTACTAAGAGGTACCAATCCATAAGGAGGTCGGCCAAGCTTCAGCAAATACTGACAATGAAGAACTAAGCCGTGCGAGGCCGCTGAATGAAGAGCCAGAAAGCCTGTGCACTCAAATCCCATGGAATCAATGGTGGACAGAGTGGGTTAAATATGGTTAAATATAGTCCTTGTGCCCTTAAACGGATATGAGCCCAGCAATGCTTCAATGGGGTAATTTTGATGTGACAATTCTGTGCCATATTTCAGTCCGTGTGTTTCGGGGCATTCCTTCGTTGTCCATACGTAGTTTGTCCAATTTCACCGTCACCGTCATGTCATCCGGGTCCGAAATCTCCCATCCTCACATCGGTGCCTTCATCGAGCACCCCTTCAATTTCTCCGACGCGTTCATGTTCCACCAGAGCTTCGAAGGCCGTCGCGAAACCACTGACGGCCAAGGTTCGGAGCCACGCGCCACGATCCTTCAATGAAAATTCCTAAGCCAATGAGGCCCTGATACCCTCTCATTTAAGGTAGCAAACTGGAAAAATCACCATTCTTAAAAGGAACATCATGATGGATGATTTACAATAATCACAAATCTATACATGGGCAATTTTCCATTAGCTACTGTATGTTGACCGACCAGAGGGTATATTTCCTGAGGCTCATCAAAAATATTATGTGGAACTATAGTTAATGGGGTTAACATAAACCAACAAACAGATCAGGGGGCACCACCTTGTAGATCCTGAGCACAAACACAGGCCAGTGTTGGATAAAAACAAATGTAAGGATCGCATGTGGGTTATGTATATATATATATATATATTCTACATATATGCATATGCATATATACATATATACACATATACATATATACATATATACATATATGCATATATGCATATATACATATATACATATATACATATACACAGTTATACATATATACATATACACATATATATATACATATATGCATGTATA
>Ga0126342_10020457_pt1 | contig 11124 bp, 10 predicted proteins | sample Cyp1metagenome_FD_92528 | JGI IMG/M metagenome (GOLD analysis project Ga0126342, IMG submission 92528) | Coral microbial communities from Lord Howe Island, Old Settlement Bay, Australia - Cyphastrea 1 metagenome | ecosystem: Host-associated > Invertebrates > Cnidaria > Coral ...
CTTCTTACTCTTTCTCTTCTACTCTTCTTTCTTCTAATCTTCCTCTTCTCTCTGCCTCTTCCCTGCTCTGCTTTTCATCTGTCCATATTGTCGGAAGTTTGACTTCTAAACTTCCTTCGACAAAGTACTCTAGAGTACGTATGAAACATTCGTATTCTTGATATCTTTTGAGTACATTGCCATTTTTCCAAAATTACGAGGAGCTGTATGCAACCGCTTGTCCTTCCAATAGGAATGGAGAATTCTCCATCCGTCCATCCAAATAAATCTGTAAGGGGCCCATGCAATCACAGAATCAGAGGCATACTATAGACGTAAAGATTTTCATTCATAATCCCACAATTTGACTGTAATGTACTGAAAATTGAACATCTCTAGTTGAACATCTCTAATATTCCAGTATATCTCAAGGGTTAATGAGGATATACAATACATAATGGGATATTTGAGAGAAATTCCCTTCATCCAATTCCGGGCATTTACGAGAGATTCCCAAGAGATTATTACTTAACTGGAGTCCAAGATGCGTCAATGATTGTTCGATGACTGATTCAATGCAAATCAGCCTTGTTCGAGGTGAGGCCCTCGTTTACGACAGCGAGATGTTGACGCTCATAACTTGAGCGAATTCTATGGTTGAGGGGATATAACGAACTATAGTATTCATGCGGGTCATAAAGCAACAAAGATAACTGGGGGGCCTCACCTTGTAGGTTTCTATTTGGCGAACATGCACATGCTGGGCTTTTAAGAGTTGACCGATGTTTTTAGCAGGATAACTTTGATTATCCAGGGCTTTAAAAGGTGACAAGTTTTTCACCGGATTCAGTTGCAGTAAATGACGATTCTTGAAGTGGCTATTGCTTTTTTAGGGCATATCATTTTTGACCCTCAGTCTTATTTTGGGTGCAGTTGGAGCATTAGCGAATATAACCATGCTTACAACCCCCATAAGCTGGGATATAACCCTTTTCTTATGACTATAGATCTACTTCTTGAGTGGAACTGCAGCCACATCAAGCAAGCGTCTGGGATTGTAGCAACACCAAACCTCTTAAGAAAGATATAGGCTACATAGGTGAACATCAAAGATGCTGGATCTCTTTGGTGCCACTGGGACATAGCACCAGATCAGCCTGTCAATCAAGAGAACATGGATGTTTTCCACAGCGCATCTTGGATATTGTTTTGGCAACTAACTTTAATTTTAGGTTTTACCTCCTGTCAGCGTCAGCCCAAAGCATTGTATTTTCTCAAGTTTCAGTTTGCATGAGCATTGATTCCTGCGAGGTCTTCAGCCACATGCATTTCAACTTTTCCAGTTGATTCTGCGATAGCGGACGTTCATCATCCTCAGTGGAGCCCAGGTCCGTGCTGTGGCCATTGGCATGTGCGAGGACTGCCGCAGGCAGCACCCTCTTCGTGGGCGACGACCCGGCGTATCGAGGCGACAACGAAGTCTTTCTCTGTGCGGCTTGCGGTGTAAGGCGCGCCTACGAGGTTTCGACGTGCCTGAGGGACTTCAGAATAGCCTACACGATCGACCTTCTACCGCTGGGCGTGTCCGAGACTCTGTAAGGCAGGTGAGCCCTGATCATTTCATCTGCTGACCATTGGATGATTCATTTGACTGCGGAAAGTTGTGTTGGGAGGAACATAACCAACACTCCAGCAAAATTAGTTTGAAAGGAATCATGCATTTTGGGAAATCATCACCTGAAGGTGACTGGATTTTAGGCAAGGATCCTTTTTTGGGGGGTCAATTTCACTAGGCGGGTTTCTGGTATTTCTTGTTTTTGAAGCCCAGCAACAGCCAACAAGTATGTCAAGGAACAAGTGACCACTCCAACCTTCACCTTATGAAACTACCGTAGATGGGCGGGCCACAAGCAATGGTTGAGAACTTGCCAAATGTTAGTTTTGGTATAGTGTTCGTAGTTTTACGCGCCACTTTGATTGGTTAAACCCTCCTGACAGAGCTGTTGAAGATGGCCCTGGCTACACAGCTTAGGCGCTCCCATTGGTCAACACAGAAGCTGGAGGGAGCCCGCTGGACTTGCCACTTGCTTCGTTCGGAATGGTCGGATCTCTGAGTTTTGTTGGCCATTTTCGGAAAAAGGTTGGTAAATGTTGGGAAAACCAGTGATGTTTGTAACTAGTCCGTAGTATAGGTGTAAGTACCATAAACCATATATATACTTATTGGAGTTAAAAACCAACTTTGCTATCTAGGGGGCCTCACTTTGTAAATGTCCTGCTTGTGGGATTGAACATCACTTTCAAGCCCCCACTTGTCGGTGATGTTTGGAACATTTACCACGCCGTGTTGTTGGGCACATGGAATTCCAGTGGTGAATGGAGTGAGCGCTTCGGAGCTATGGTTATCCATATCCCTGGCCATGGGGAGCCAAAGTTTGGATATGCGTTTGCCCAGAAACTGATTATATACTACCGAAAGGCACCACTCTCCAGCATTGCAAGCATGGCCGGACACAATTTGATAAGATCACTGTGATCAGGGGTCTGTATGTTACTTCCTAGGTGAACTGGAACCTCTTGGCGGACGTAGGCTCACTCTTCAGCTTCACTTTTTACGCTTCCACCCGTAATATAAAAGTATTTCAGAGTCTGACTATTCATTTCACGCCCGTACTTAGGACCGTGAAATCTGGGGCGTCAAGTGGCAGGCTTAGGGCCATGAGTGAACGGCGCACCCTGCCAATAGGCGAGACCGTAGGAACTTTGGCAGTCATGTTTGCTATGGTGCTGACCGAAGCTGGAGACGCACTCAGACTTATGTCAAAGTCAGAACCGTGTCGTGAAATTTTCTCAGTGGTTGGCACAAGTGGCTGCAGTGATCCAGAGGCTGAAGGAATTCGATGACAAGTTCAGGCCTGTTGTGCACGCTGAGAGAGTGCAGGTGCTCTTCGTGCAATCTCTTTGGCCAAACGGGCCCATGAGATGTTGCCCAACGCCTGGAACACGATAGCTGGTGGGAAGGTCCCGGCATATATGCCTCCGATTTTGGTACGGCCTTCGGAACGAGCTCCGGCTCCTGTTCGGTTCCCAGCTCCGGTTTCTGGTTTGGTCTGTCTGCGATGCACTTATGTTTTTCGACGGAAGCAAAGTGCCTCGAGAAATCTCAGTGCCCAGTAGTTCAATCCAGGGTTTGATCATGATTGTCGTGAACTATCATTTAGAATGATTAAAACATATTAAACTTATCATCGTTGGTATATATGATATATCATTATGTATCATTATCAGTTATCATGCCCCTGTCGCTGGAAAGATAGGGAACAATTCGCTACTGCGCACACGATCATATTTCCGGGTGATTTACGTCCCAAACCAAAGGTCTGGGGTGATGCACCGACCAAGTATAAACGACCATAGCTTTGTAGTTCTGACAGCATATACGTAAAGAGTTGCTCAATCTGTTTACCCAGCCACAGAGAAATCGAGTCATCTACATATATTTAATTAGGCCCGAGCGCTGGTTAAGAATCCGAAAGCTTGAGGCCCAGGGTCCCTCAAATTCTTATTTTTAAATGCAGGCAAATTTAAACCACCATAGGCCGAGGGTCCCTCAAATTCTTAAGGCATTCTTAGTTATGTATTGCATGCATCTGCACAATTTGGCGCAAGCTTAAACGAGGTAAGGAGGTGGAGTTGGCAGATTTGACAAGATGCATGCGAAAAAATGAATTTTGAGAGCCTGAAAAATTGTTTTTTTGCAAAGCCGGGCTTGCCTGAGTTTCATGAGAGCAGCGCGGAGAAAAAAAAAACATTTTTTTTCAGAGCCTGATTTTTTTTGCAAAGCCAGGCTTGTCTGAATTCATAAGCTTAGCGTGCAAAAAAAATTTTTTAGAGTATGATTTTTTTTTGCAAAGCCGAGCTTCTCTGAGTTTCATGAGAGCAGTGTGGAAAAAAAGTTTCTAGAGCCTGAAAAGTTGTTTTTTTTTTCCAAGCCTCAGTTTTCTTCAAGTTATAGCAGAAAACAATGTTTCAGGCCCCCGAGTCTACCCACATAGGCATTTTTTCTGGATTGGAAGTAGTCCAAATATGCGCGAAAATCAATCGGAGCTTGAAAAAATGTTTTTCTGCAGAGCCCTACTTCAGCTAAGTTTCTTGGCTATTCCAGCTAATTTTGTTTTGATTGCCTTAAAGTTGGAAAAGCAGCCAGAGACCGCATAGCTCAGTCAACAGCGCGGCGGGCTAAGGCGCAGAGGTCGCAGGCTCGATTCCGGGCGCGGCTCTTTTCGCCAAGTTTTTGGGTAAACAATGTTCCAGGTCCGATTGGAAGCAGTCCAAGCATGCGCGAAAAAAACATTTTTTGGAGCTTGAAAAATTGATTTTCTGCAAAGTTTCAGTTTTCTTCAAGTTGTTAGGGAAAACAGTGTTCCAGGTCCCCACGTCTATCCACATCGATTCTGCGTGGATTGGCAGCAGTCCAAGCATGTGCGAAAAAACGATTTTTCGTAGCTTGAAAAATTGTTTTCTGCAAAGCCCGATTTCATCCCATACGACCATAAGGGGTCACGCCACACAAAAAATGAACCGCAAAGGGGAATTGCGAACCTCACGTATAAGCAGTAATTTAAGAATTTGGCAATCCTATTGCAGGGTCCCTCAAGTTCTTAAAGTACTATGTGTTTGGTATAGCTGAAAATATGTAGCCCGCCTTGGATTCGAGCTCCTCAAGTTCTTATACAGTGAATTCTTGTACAATACTCAAGCTGTATATATATTTATATATACACACACACCGCATCTAATATATATATATACATATATACATGCATGCAAGCATGCAAACATGCATACATACATACACATTTACATTTACATATATACATATATATATACATATACATATACATCTACAGATACATATAAAATCAAATATACATATACATTTACATGTACATATACATATACATGTACACAGATATACATACACATACATACACATACACATACACATACACATACACATACACATACACATACACATACACATACATATTTATATATTTACATACATACATACATACATATATCTACATATATCTACATATATCTACATATATCTACATATATTTAACATATAATATAGACTATTTAACATATATATAACCACCGTATAAATTTGCTGTCACACGGTTTTGCGCCGAGGCAATCCTCCCTGGTGAGTCAATGGCGACTCGTGGAGCGCAGTGAACACGAGATCCACGGCGTGGCTTTGGTGAAAACTGCATGGTTTTTTTCCGGGTTTACCACATTTTTTGATGAGAAGATATAGAGTACATCCCAAATATGTATATATATATATAGACACGCCATACTATATATATATAACATTGTGTGTATATATGTATACCATAGCATATTTGGATAGCTATGGCGACCTGTAGGCCTCTATGGGATCAACGCCGCTTCTGGCGTCAAACGATTCGAGAATGGTGGGTGAACATAGGAAAAACTGGTGATTTATGGTGATTAAATGAAAAAACATAGGAAAAAATTGTGATTTATGGTGAAAACTGGTGAGTTAACCAACAAAAATGTGGGTTTAATGTGATTTGTATGGATATATATAGCTGATTTGTGATAGCTGAGTTGGTGCAAATAAGTTGGTTAGCAAAGGCTCATTGCTGTTTCCGTTGATGAAGCGTGCCGATGTAAACACGAAGGAGTGGCTTCACGATGAGCTCTCATTACACATTGCAGTGCGTGGCAATTATCTGATCACTGCTCAATGGTTGATTTGGAACAAAGAAGACTTGGATGATCGTCGAAAGAACCATGGTCTTGCACATGGTGAGACTACTCTTGAACTTGCTGTGCAGGGCAACCTAGCTGAAATGGCGGTTCCATGATCCGAAGATGCCGGCAGATTTTGTGACTGGTGTTGGACACTGGAGCCTTGACTCTGCAGGTCTTCTTGGATGTGTAACGTTGGCATTTTTCAGCAGAATGTATGTGCGAAAGAAATGGCAATGTTTGTTCTTTTCCTTTTCCACAAGTCGTAAGAGTTTAAAACATAGGCCAATGGTTGGGGGATACAACTATAGTTCATGGTGGTTATGAAAACCCAGTTATAACTGTTGGGAGGGGGGGCCTCACCTTGTGGTCTTTAGCCATTTGATGAGAACTATTCTATACTACATCCTATTGGAAATGCGTTGGCCAAGATTCGCTGTTCAGAAATTGTAAAAAGCTGATATGACCAATTCTGGTTGGTGGTTTCAAACATGTTTTATTTTCCACAATACATGGGATAACCCTTCCCATTGACTTTCATATTTTTCAGAGGAGTTGAAACCACCAACCAGCTTGTTTGGAACGACTATTCCACTGACTTATTTCTTGGGGGATGGGTTGAAACCAGTGTCCCCAATCAGTGGCAGCAAAAGCTAAGAGTTTTAGTACCTGAAAGGAACGAGAACTAAAGATATGCCCTCCGTTAATCTAACAGATTAAAATCACCATGTTTAAAAAAGGAAGAAAAAATCATCCATAAGTGGACCATGTTCGATAGCAAACTGCCAAATTACCAGATGCTTTAAATCCCACCCGTTTCTGGCCCTGAAGGTTTGCTTTGCTACATTACATTTTGGTTGTTGGCTATTCCTGTCTGTCAGCATAATTCATTATGATTTTGTTTCCTTTCATTCTCATGAACATTTGGAAAATCTTGGAAACTTCCTTTAAATGTTCATCCTATTTACCCTCCGGTAAACAAACACGGCTATGGAAAATGGCCCATTGATAGTTGATTTACCTACTAAAAGTGGTGGTTTTCCATAGCTATGTTTGTTTACCAGAGGTAATAGTCGCTGAAAAACCTCCATTTTGCCACCCATTTTCGATGTCAAGGCGGAGTTGGAGAAACGCTGTGCGGCCTATGTGGCGGAACGCTTGGCCAACAAAGATTTGGCTCCGCCAGGTACGCGGATCAGGCTGAAGGCATCCCAGGCCCCGAAATAGCAGTTAGAAATAGGTGTAACTGGTTATAAATGTGGTTAATGTCAACCCCGGATTAATAAACCATGTTTTATTAATTAGGGGGTACTCCTCCAATAGTCATAATCTGATACTTAAATGGTACCCTCCCAATTAAACAGCCCAGGGGTTTATCAATCCAGGGTTGACATTATAACTGAAGAACTGACTTGCAACTCACTTATGACTGATTTATAACTGGTTTATATGCTTATGAATTCATAATTGCGGTGGTTTCACGAACCTATATTCCGTCCGACCTGACTTGGTGGGGGGCCTCACCTTGTATCTTCAATGGTAAAATATGGAAAAGGTATGGAATTATCAAATGGTATCATCAAATGATTTGCGGTATTGGAATATGTGACCAATGATTTATCATCTATAAACAGATCATTTCTGTGATATTTCTTCGACCGCCAATCCATGCTACGAAGAGAATCCGTGCTCGCCGCTGGGTGAACTTGGATCAAATCACCTTCGCAGAGCGGCAGAGTGGGCGTCTGGTGGTTTTTTTCCCTCCCCCTCCGAGATGGTGATGGTTCCTATATGTATACGTGCCCTCTGGTAAACAGCCACATAGCGAACTGGAAAATCACCATGCTATTCATAGGTAAATCCACTATTTCTATGGGCCGTTTCCAATAGCTATGTTAAATTACCAAAGGGTATTTATATAGTGTATGTGCAAATGTATACAGTATGTATATGTATGTTAAAATGCATATGTCATATGTCTATGTATCGCTCCCCCCCTGTGGATGTGGTGAGGGGTGGGGGTGGGGGGGTAACCCCCCATACCATATGGAGGGGCGTGAACACAAGACACGGGAGCATATAAACCTACCATAAATATCCATAAACCCAATCTATTGGAGCTTTTTGAACCAACTTAACGAACTGGGGCACCACCTTAGTGGAAAAGCAGCTGTACAGAGAGGATGATGAAATTCAAAGAGAGGATGCACTCGCACAACGTGGGTACCATCTTCTTTCAGACGGAGGTTTGCTGAGTCAGGACTTGTTGCAACAGTTTCTTCCGATTTTTGATGCATGCGATGAAGGCTGGGAGGCAGCGGTGCAAAGTGGTTTGGCAACTGGAAGAAAACTCCACGGCGGATGTGTTTGCTAGGCGTCACTTATTACAGGAAGACTCTGTGCAGAGATATATTGGCTCCAATGTTCATTAAAAAAATGTGACCACAAAAATAGCGTCATATTTTGAGTAAACCAACTGGTGATGGGTAGTGGGGTGGGTTAGTACATGTAACCTGCTTTCCCCATTTTGATTAGGATATATAAATCTAACCAGCTGAAATCTGTTTTCTTCGAAGGTATCTAAGATTGGACTTCTGGATGTTCAACCTCATGATTCGTCAAAACATGACGTGTATTTCCATAAAATGGGTTGGTCATCAATCGATTTTTAGGGTTTCTATAGATGAACCCATTATGCTGCAGTGACATGTCACAAAGCTTTATGAAGTTGAAGACAGAGCGCCTGGTCTGTCAACTTTCGGTCCAAGAGGAGGGAGGGCGGGTTTGCCACCGTTCTTTTTTGCGCTTTAGCCATGGGAGATAGGTCTGTTTCTTCTCCGCCGGGCATTCATTGGGCTGCATATTCTGATTCAGCTCTCCTTCAGAGCATCAAAACAATAGCTGACGAGTTGCAGTCCAGAGCTGCAGCAAGAGCAGCAGGCGTGGGGCAGTCGTGGGACGCCATCACAGACATCCCTGCAGCAAAGGCTGCAGCAACGCCCGGTCAGGGAGGCAAGCCTAGCTCCACAGATGAGAAGAAGGTGGCAGAGCCAGTACAGGAGTGGTACTGAAAGCCTGGATGACATACCTTCCAACTTGCCCGTCAATCTAGATGGCGAGGAGTCACTGCTTGTTGAGTTTTTGGGTCAACCTTCAGATGGAGTGGACCAGTTGGAAGGCCAGCAACAGGCAAGTGCAATGGAGCTTTTATTTGGATCTCACTCAGATGATGCTTTTGCGAGTGGGGCCCATCAATCCCTTTTTGAACCTGCAGCCGACAGCGGCAATGCAAACAGACGTGTTAGTTTTGTGGAGGCCGGTACAGATCCTTCAGCACAGTTGGGCTCCTTTTCACATGTGGGTAAAACTGCACCAGACACCATCATTTCTGAAGCAATCAGGCTGACAGATAAAAAGCCTGTTCTGTATCCTTGGGAGAAAGGACGCATGGCTCGGATTTTTGGTGACAAAGGCAGATTGGAAACCAAGATGCCGCGACTACATGCAAGTAGCAACAGTTTTGTCAAAGTGCAAGTTCAAGTTGGTGAGGGCTTGCAATGCGCTGCATCCATTGGAGTGAAACCTACCCGCACTGATGATGCCTTGTACACCAGCGTTGTCAAACAAGTCATCGGAGGGTCCTACATTGAGGAACGTGATGCGAAACGCGAGCTGGCAGTCAGGTATTGGTGGGACCTTCTCAGACTGGATATGCAGTGCAGTGATCCAGGCAGGATCGCCTTGCGGGAAAAGGGCCTGGCAGACATATACAAAAATGGGCTTGAGATCCTAGACGCATCATTGGGTGTGAAAAGCCCCAATACAGTCATGAAAAGGTTTTATGCGGTGAAGACATATAACACTTGGGTGATGCGCCAGTTTGGCAAATCTTGGCTGCCGGTAGATGAAAGAGTGGTATGGGACTACTTCAAAAACCTGAAGGCCGAAAAAGCCCCAGCCACGCGAGCTACATCATTTTTGGAGGCTTTGAGATTCTGCTTCTTTGTCTTCCGCGTGGACGGCTGTGAGTAAGCTCTGGGCAGCTTGCGGGTAAGAGGGCTTGCAGCACAGCTCTTCGCCTGCAAACGACCTTGGAAGCCGGCTGATCCTCTGACAGTGGCAGATGTGCAATTTTTGCACAAAGCAATGATGGACAATCGACGCTGCATGGTGGATCGGGTCTTCATTGGACATCTTTTGCATATGGTGTATGCCAGAGCTCGTTTTTCAGACTTGCTGGCATCAGTCAACTGCATGCTGGATGACGAGAACATGTTCCTGGAGCTCGATGCGGCGGTGCACAAGGGTTCGAGGACTGCAGCCACCAAAGCGATGCTATTGCCAGTGGTGGCACCTGCCAATGGTGTCACTGAAGATTGCTGGGCTGCAGAATACCTTGAGCTGAGGAGGAAATCAGGGCTGTCATTACCTGGCAAAGAACCTGAACCCATGTTACCAGCTCCGGAAAAAGGTGGGACAGGCTGGCAAAAGAGGTTCTTGACCTCGCAGGAGATGAATTCTTTCATGAAGCGGCTTTTCATGGATGGCGGCATTCCACTGGAGGGCAGAAGGATCTCTACTCACTCATGCAAAGCTACATGTATTTCATGGACCGCCAAACATGACGTTTCTCCTGAGCATCGTGCAGTGCTTGCGCGTCATAGCACTGCTGCGCAGGGACCTACTGCATTGTATTCCAGGGACTTGGTGACGGCTGCACTTCGGAGTTTGGTCAAGGTCCTTGATGCTATTAGGCAGCAGGCTTTCTTTCCGGACAAATCCAGATCTGGGATGATCACCCCAGTTCCTGCGCCAAGGGCTCCAGGACCGATGATGCCGATGCCGTCGACCCCAATGCCATCCATGCAAACCGAGAACCTGGATGGTGCAATGGTGGAAGGGCAGCAAGATGTGGCCAGCGTGGTTCCGTCTCCAGAAAGTCCACTGCCTGAAACGCCAATGTCATGGCAGAAAATCGACTGGCCCACGGATGAGGTGGTTGATGTTGAGTCACAGGCGCCTGATCCTCCTGACCTTTTGAAAGATTGGGACAGCGACTCCAGCAACTCTTGCAGTGATTCTGACAGTGACAGTGACGTGGAGGTGAGCGAGGAGCAGGCTGGTGAACCTGACAAAGCTGCCCGACCTGCCGTGCCATCCACTTTGAAGTGGTATATCAATGGCGGCACCTTGGTGATCCATGAACGACGAGATGAAAAGTCGTTCAAGTGCGGGAGGGTCATTGGACCACCATACTTCCCTGTGCACCAGCTGACTGGGCTGCGATGCGGGCAGTGTTTTGCAAACACTCTGTGATCCAGTGGTTGCCCACTGCGACAAAAAGAAGCGGCTTGCGCC
>Ga0126342_10020458_pt1:0-10000 | contig 11124 bp, 8 predicted proteins | sample Cyp1metagenome_FD_92528 | JGI IMG/M metagenome (GOLD analysis project Ga0126342, IMG submission 92528) | Coral microbial communities from Lord Howe Island, Old Settlement Bay, Australia - Cyphastrea 1 metagenome | ecosystem: Host-associated > Invertebrates > Cnidaria > Coral ...
CAACATGTCAAGAGGCCGTGTTAATATCCAAGTATGTGTACAGTAGACCAACATACCTGTACACCAACATCCAAACGTTTGACAACGTTTGGCTCAAGACAACAGTGCCCAGAGACAACAGCGAGAGAAACAACACAGCCGCGCGTGTTCAACACTGCATTCAACAGGGGAAAGCTGCTGTGAATTTTTCAATACATACATACATACATAGATACATACATAGATACATACATACATACATACATGCATGCATACATACATACATACATACATACATTGTGATTGGTTCACACATCCAGTAGCCCAACACCAAAGATCTGCACCCTGTTGCAATGAAAGGCGGCCACACCTTTTCACCACTCAGCTTCTGCTCGATCGGAATCCAAGCAACCCAAGCTCTGCCAAGGAAATGCCGGCCACGGCAACAAACTATGGCTCAAGAGGTATTCACCTCCCACGTCCACCCTTCGCTGACCACAGCAATAATGTCTGCGGCAATATGAACATGGGTTCACATAAGTGCATGGCTGGTGACCTGATTCAAAGCAGGAAGTTATTGGAAATTCACACTCCCAAAACATGAAAATCTCAAGAGTTTTTGTTCTTTGTCTCCTGCTGAAGCCATTGCATTCTGTTGCGTGAGGTTGCACGATCCTTCAGGGTTTGGTCCTCGTCATGCAAACGGTAATGACCTACTGTCAGTACATGTCTGAGAAACGCACATTCCATTATCTTGGTCAACGCATCTGCCACTTGTGCACCACTGTGGACCCATCTTAACATCACGTTTTCGCTCAAGAGATCCTTTATGGCTCTTGCTTGCAACTGTGTACGAAACTCTTGGCAGCTGGGAGGCGCAGTTCTGGTCACAAGGTCATAGAGGGATTTGCAGTCTGTCACCGCATGTCACCGCTATAGAGTTGATGTCTTCTTTCACTGTAGGTGCAGCATACGTTGGAGGCAACTCCTTCAGGGTTTGCTTGGACTGTTTCCAGTTTATCCATGGATTTTGAAACCAACCCCAGTATAAGCGTAACCATGATAATTGATCCAGTGTGGAATTCAAAGACATCGTTTCGGCTGAAAGTGTGCTTACCACTACCTTTTGAATCTTCTTGCATCCCCAGCTGATGGGATTAACTGGGCATTGATGATTTTTGGCGATATCTGCATGTGTGGTCATGATGATCATTCCTGTATGTGAATCTGGTTGTTTCTTTGAGGAAAATGATGCATCTGAGAAAGTCAGGAACCTGATCTTCTGAAAGTCAATTGGTTGTATCTTGATGGTTACGTCTTTATGTTTCTTGGCATTGTGGAGTACTTTGTTGGCTTCGTTCAAAGTGGAAATTGTTGCAGTGTTGATTGAACTTTGGAGATGGCTCAATCTGCTTGCCAAGTCGGGTCTGGTGTTCACTGACGCGTACTGCAGAGATCCTATTTAGGGCTCGAAGGCCGAGCCGTTCTTCTTCATTGATCTTTGACTCTGTCATTTCCTTCCGATCGGGCTTGATGTGGATAGGTTCAATTTTGGTGATATATTTTTCTTGAGATAGTATGATTGTCTTGTTGGGAAGTTGATTCATCTCGATCCCTGTGAACGTAAAACTTTGGGTCTTTTTGGCTCCGAAAGGAAAAATGGTCTCTAGTTTGCTGAGCTGTTCATCAAAGAATGCGTCTCCACCGCACAGTCCATCGTCAACGTGCATCCCAATCACACCGGAGGGCTTGTCTGACCCTTCCTTGTGCAAGAGGTAGACGCAAGGATCAAATGGGGATGGAATAAAGGAAAGCTTTCGGAGGACTTGGTCTAGTTCTTTATACCATAGGTATGGTGCATCGATTAGACCATAGGCTGATTTTTCCAAAAAACACACCTCCTTTTCCTTCAGATTCATTGCCTTACTGAGCCCAGGGACAGGCTCATTCGCTATGGTTCGGTTTTCTTGGGTCCTACCCTGCAGGAAAGCGGCTTTGATGTCAAAGGATCTGAGGGTCCATTCTAAGGAAGCAATCATTTGAAGGATTAACATCCGTGATTGTCGATTCAATGTTGGGCTATCCCTTGGAATGGTCTCGAGTTCAGGGTCTAGGTATCCTAAGACAACTAGTCTGGACTTGGCTTTCCGGCTCTTTCCAAGCCTCTGTTGATCCTTTGGGTCCTCTATTGGCTTCCAGACATGTATCCAGCGACACCGCAAGATCTGTTCTGGTGACAGTTGGTCGTGCAAAACCTTGCTGACGGTTCCTGTCTGAAGCCAATTGTTGACTTCACTCTGCTTGGCGTTTTCGGCTCTGCTTGGCCTTTTCGAACTCTTCCTTTTCCTCAGGTGATAGTGTGCTCAATTTCACTTCGGTTCTTTGCTTCTTTTGGTTAGTAGCTACACAGATGAGGTCCTCTATGGGCATATAGCTATCATTTGAAATCACCTCAGGAACATTGAGTTCCATTCGCCATGCATAGTTGGTGTCAGGTGTCAGGAGGTCCAGGCATTTCGATGTTGACATCGGTGCATGTCAGTAGATCACAGGTCAGCTCATCATCATCTGGAACTGGAGTTTCAATGGCTATATTGGGATTGTTTATCTCGGTTTGTGATTGCTGGACTTCAAGTTCTGGTTCTTGATCTGGTTGAACACTTGAGTGGCTGTTGGGTGATAGACTATGGTTCTCTCCTTCTGGATTTTCTCCTTCTGGGATTGACTGCATGGTTTCAGGCATTGTTCTTTGTGGACCAGTTATATTGTTATTTGACGGGTTATTGTTTTGGATTATGTCATTGGGAATGTTGGGATTCAGCGTCTCATCACGAGAACTTTGCAAGTTATGTAGGAGTCGGCTCATGTGGGCTTGTTCATCCTGATTGGGTGGTATTTCTTGGGCTTCAAGGGCACTCACTGGTCTAACATGCTCGGGAGCTGCTCTGACTAGTGTGCCTCGGTGTAGGCAAAACACTGATGACCTACCATCCTGCTGAACGACCTTGGCAGGACCATTCCAACCCTTGGTGGTTTCTCCTGATCTCCAATACATGATCCATTCTCCTGGATTGTAAAAGCCCCTGCTTGGTCTTTCACGCCTCAAAGCTGCACGGCGAAGGGCTGCTTTGTTGTCAGCCTCATGAAATGCCTTTCTGGCACTTTCTCTCATGGCAAGTTGTGTTCGGAATTTGATGCCCCAGGCTGTGTCTTCATTGGCTAGGCTATGCGCTGGCCATGTGTCATCACTGGTGAGTGAACCTGGAACCTTCAAACCTTTTCCAAACACAAGCGCTTCAGGTGCAAAACCATGACGCAAGCTACAGGCATTCTTGGCGGCTGTGCAAACCTTGAGAGCTCTTTGCAGGTCACTATAATTTTCGATTGGAAAGTCTTCTTGGTACTTGTTGAGCATATGTTGTAGAACATCTCCATGTCTCTCAGTCTTGCCCAATTGCCAGTGTGCTTGTGGTGGAATGATTGTAAGTTTTGTATTGAATTGCCGAAGGAACTGAGCAAACTCAGGGTTATGAAACTCCGGCGCAGAATCGGCAACCACCTCGTTTGGCGGTCCCGCCCATGACAACCAGCCAGCTATCTTTTCCATGGCCCATTCAGTGGTTCTGTTGGGGGCAATTGTGGCAGTGTGGTAATTGGTACCGTGATCAATGTAGTGGTAAAAGTGGAATCTATCTTTACTCTTGTTATGCCAGGTTATACCATCAACTGATATTTCGTCCCCGAAGTCAAGTTCTGATTTCAACGTTGCGGGTCTCTGGATTTTGGGAGCTTGATGTTGAATGCATGTTGAACATTTCATATCCTCAAGTCCTCTGATCAAATGACTGGGATACCCTTGTTGACGAAGCACCTGTGCAAGCACCTGTGGGGATGGGTGTCCAAGATTCTTGTGCAAACGGGGTAGAGTCTGTCTCTCATATCCTGATAATGCTTTGAGCTTGGGACCCTGATTGGAACCTTCACAATCAATCTGCAAATTGCGTGAAAACATGTCTTGATCAAGTGGCTCTGTCTTGTGTTTGCAGGTCGATGGATCCGCCACACTGTCTTGTGCAGTAGTTTCCTGTACAGGAGTCGAGTGCAGCTGTCCTTCCGGGACCTGGGATTGGGACTCCTGTTTCGGCTGAATTTCGGCTGAGCTTGGTGAAGTTTCTGATGGATTGCAGCCAAACACTGTTATATTCACGGCACAAGGAATCAAGCCTCTGATCAGTTGCCTCTGCGAAATTGTTTCCCATTCTTCCCATTCATTTTCAACCCATACCCTTTTGGTGCCCCGTTCAAGTGCTATGGTTCTTCGGAATGGGGCTTCTCCATGCATCATGTTCTTTGGAGGTGGCAACATGCGCACGGTTCCTTTGCAGGCAAGGACACGAACCACTTTCTTTTCTCCAAATGCTTCTTGGATGCTTTGGATGATTTCAGGGTCAAAAACCTCTCTGCGACCTACCCTAGGAAGATTACGGTGGACCTTCTCACAAAGTTCATATAGGTTATCCCGTTGAGTCATGTGGGATTCCTTTGATTCAACATCACCCTTACGTCTCCTTTTGTTGCTGCCCACTGGTGGTTCAAGTCTCCTGGCAGTGTTGGCACGGATGCGCTTTGCTGGTGACTCCTTTGTCCCAGCACGGTCGGATGACTGTCGTTTCACGGCGGCAGCAAACACCTCATTCCACTGGGAAAACTCTTTTGGCTCTGATCGGATATTGGCAAAACTGGTCAGCATTTTGGCAAGGCTACGGGCAAATTTCCGTGGATAGATTTCAGAAAACTCAGTCCGATTCTTTCTGACCCCGTTGTGAACAGTCGATCCTTCCAGCACTTGGTGTTCATGATCGTGTCGACAGTACCTACCATGCAGCTGACTGTGCACGAAGTATGACGTAGTGCGGACTTCCAGCCCCTTCTGAATGAACCGGTGGTTTTCGGGATCTTTGAGGGAGCCCACATTGCACAAGTCAAACTTAGCACTGTATGTATATTTATAGATCTCTCTCAGCAGTGGTGTCATGAACATGAGTGACCGTCGAGGTTGTTCCCAATGAAAGTGTTTTTTTCTGTGAGTACTGGTACCTGAACAAAACCACGCCAAGAGCAATCTGATACAAGTGCTGCAGTCTCTGACGGTTGATGGTGTCGAAACTTGACACGGACTTCGCTGCATTGAGGTTGTTCCAGGAAGACCAAGGTCCACATGCTGGACTAAACCACAAGTTTTGAGGTTGTTTCTGAACAATTACCTTGAATAACTCACCTCTGCCATCAGCAGTTGATAAGTCCCCTTGTTGGAAACCAAATCGCTCAGCACGATACCCCATGTTTGTGGCTTGACGGGTGAGTTCACTTTGAGGACTGCAGAACACCTCTAGGACATGCAGCTTGGAACCCTGATGTGGCTCTACTTGCTTAAATGCATTTTGGAACTCCTTGGACAGCTGTTGAACCAATTCTTGAAATTGTTTTTGATATTGGGACACTTGAGTTGCATGGCAACAAACATCGTCGCTGTCCAGCCGTAGCCCACATTGATTCACTCATTGGTTGTCCCTGAGGAGGCCTAGAATCTCGCTCACTGCTCCTTCCAGATGATTCATTCGTGTCTGCAAGGCAATGATGTTCTCGGACTCCATGCCATTCAGGGAGTATGTTGGCGGGTTCTGCATCTCTAGCCATGTGTCCTCCTCCTCGTCCGATATCTCTGACACCATCTGGGCTGGCCGACTCTTCGGCTTGGGCTTGGGTCGAGGAACTGGCATCTGTGAAGGCTCTGTGAGAGTCTCCGTCTCGGACCTCTCGATCATGAGAGTCACATAGTGCAGCAGTTTCATGTGATGTCTCGTAGGTGCGCACAAACCATTGGAGCCACTTGGCCTCCTGGTTCCAGATCTCGGCATATGGACGGCCCAAATGTGCCTTTCCGAAGGTGATGGGTGACGATCCCATCTCTTCCAGCGATAGCATCTTGAACTTTTCCATCTCCTCCGGGTCTCCCTTGGAGGAGCTGAGACGGCTCAGGCGCTCGGACAGGCTCATGCTGGCAGTGCGGTGTGGTTGGTGATCGATCGAATGGCTTTTCGGACCCAGGCTGAAAGGCATGCACATCACTGACATCTTTTTGACACATCATGTTCCTTGCAGTTTGATGTTTTCCGACCATGTTGTCATGATTATTGGCATCGTGAGCATTCATGTGAGCATCATGTTGAGGATTATTCAAGGACTCGGACTGTATCATCTTCTGATGTGAGTGAGTTGTGTGTGGATATGGTTGTGTTTCATCTGATACTTGTTCTACCATGGTAGTGTTCTCAGGCTTGGCATGTGAACTCAATCTGGCTGGGCTCAACCCTGTTTCCTGGACTGACTTCGCATCCAGTGCATCATGCATAAAGGTCTCGGCTGTGGGTCCTGTTGCCCTTGATGACAAAGCAAGTTCATTGATGTCTACCAGAAACAGACCTCTGCCATTGAGATTGAGGCTCACGGGTTTCTTCAGAAATGGGCTGACCAGGACCTTTCGGGAAACATCTACCTGTGCCTTCAAAGTTCGGAGCAGTGAATTTGACAGCAACAAAGGGGTTCCTCCAGGTACTATGGCGACCTTAAGACCAACCTGACCTATTGAGACGACAATGGCATGCTGACTGTCCAATGTGCCTTCATTTCCGAACCTGAAGGTGATCTTGCATTGACATCTGTACGTGCGTTTCCGGATCTCTGGATGCAGTTGCTGTAGCATTTCTGTTACCTGATTACTACCCATGACCGTTTTGGTCGCTCCAGTATCTAAGATACCATGCGTCCCATGGGATGCAAACAAAATCTGCTCGTCACTTGCGAGCTTTTCGGCAAAATGCACGGCTGTGGCTGGTTCATTTCGGCACGGTTGCTGTCTCAGGAGATTGGCTTCACTCCTGAGCGGATGCTGAATTTCTTGTGAAATTATTCAATTATTCCCCGTTTACGGTTATCCCGCCATTTAGCAAGATAATACCCCAGTTTAGGATGTTTTACACCCCTTTTGATTTACCCCATTACAAACATTGACATAAACTGGCTGCGGACTGGCATCATCGATCGGCTGATCATGCATTTCTGGCAGCATCATGAACTCCAAAGGCAATGAGTCATCGGCAGGAAACGGCTCTGGCATGGTGGACACTGTCATGGTAGGTGCCTGGCTCGAGGAAGGCTGTCCAGCTGTGCTTCGAGGTCGGTCTGGACACTCAGACTTCCAGTGACCCCTTCTGCCGCAATTGCGGCAGTTGGACTCTAAGATCCGTTCACGGCAACAAACTATGGCTCAAGAGGTATTCACCTACCACGTCCACCCTTCGCTGACCACAGCAGTAATGTCTGCGGCAATATGAACATGGGTTCACATAAGTGCATGACTGGTGACCTGATGGTGGAGCAAAGCAGGAAGTTATTGGAAATTCACAATACACACACACATATATATATATATAAACTACATGTTGCAACATGGTGAAGCCTGCATAAATACCAGTGTTTTTGCTAGGTGCTGGACAAAAAACACTGTAAATACCGTGATTTTTGCTACCAGAGGCAAAACACATTGTAAATACCGTGGTTTTGGGCTTCCAACCCGCCAAAAACATCGGTATTTACGGTGTATTTTGCTCCGAGAGTTGCAAAAACACGCATGAACACAACCTATTTGACAATTTTCGGCCACTACGGGACCACCACCACCACCAGCAGCAGCAGCAGCAGCAGCAACAAGAACGACAACAACAACAACAACAACAACAAAACCAACAACAACAACAACAGCAGCAGCAACAACAACAACAACAACAATAGCAATAGCAACAGCAACAGCAGCAGCAACAACGACAACGACAACAACAACAACAACAACCACAACCGCAACCACAACGACAACAACAACAGCAACAGCAACAACAACAACAGCAACAACAACAGCAACAACAACACAAGCACCAGCACCAGCACCAGCGCCAGCACCAGCGCCAGCACCAGCACCACCACCAACACCACCTACACCACCACACCACCAACACCACCAACACCACCAACACCGCCAACACCACCAACAACACCACCAACAACACCAACACCAACACACCAACACACCAACATACCAACACACCAACACACCAACACACCAACACACCAACACACCAACACCAACACCACCATGACCATCACCACCGCCGCGACCACCACCACCAACAACAACAACAATAACAACACCAAAACAATAACAACACCAACAACACCAACAACACCAACAACACCAACAACACCAACAACACCAACAACACCAACCACAACCACAACCACAACGACAAGGACAGCGACAACAACAGCAGCAGCAGCAACAGCAACAGCAGCACCAACAACAGCAACAACAACAACAACAGCAACAACAGCAACAACAGCAACAAAAGCAACAACAACAACAGCAACAGCAACAACAACCACAACAACAATAGCAACAACAATAGCAACAACAACAGTAACAACAATAGTAACAACAGCAATAGTAACAACAACAACAACAACAACGACAACAACAACAAGAACAAGAACAAGAACAACACCACCAATACCACCAACAACAACAGCAACAACAGCAACTACAGCAACAACAACAGCAACAACAACAGCCACCACAACAACAACAACACCAACAGGAACAGCAACAGCAACAGCAACAGCAACCACAACAGCAACCACAGCAGCAACCACAACCACAATCACAACCACAACCACAACCACAGCAACAACCACATCAGCGACAGCAACAGCAACAGCAACAGCAGCAACAACAACAAGAACAACCACAACCGCAACCACAACGACAACAACAACAGCAACAGCAACAGCAACAACAACAACAACAACAAGAACAACAACAACAACCGCAAGCTCTAGATCGCAGTGTTCACTGCCGGACTCGAACAGCAACCCCTGGATCGGAGTGATCCCCGCCGGACCTGAATCGCGCGCACCGGATCAGAGTGTTGCCCGCCGGACCTTAGCAACAAAGGATCTCCGAAGATATACCCGATAGAATGCCAGAAAGAATTTCAGAAAATATATGAGATAAAATGCGAATGCCAGATAGAATGTTAGAAAATGTGTCAAAAAATATCGTTTGGTGGTAATTACTCGAAGAAGGTCTTGTTCCCAAGGCTTTCAAAAATTGACTTAAGACAGCCAAAATGAGACCTTGTGGGGCCCTGCGCGCATCATTGCCGTCAGCAACAACGGAAACGACATCAAGCATTTGAACTTGGATTCTTTTTGGTGACGCATTTTGCACCAACATATATATCTATAACCAGACGACGTTACGCACAGAAGCCTTTACACAGAGCAGCTTTTACACGCAGGTATTCTTACGCAGAGAGGTTTGTGCAGAGAAACTCTTGTAAACACACACCTTACGCACAGATTTTTACACAAAGAAAGAAAATTTTATACACCGATGCTTTGTACAAAGATCCTTTTGCGCACATAAATAAAGGCACGTCGGCATTTATACACACAGAACCTTTGCCACAGAGAAACCTTCGCATAGAAATAATTTGAACACACATATTTTTTTGGCAAAAAAAATAGAGAGAAAATTGTACACACAGACTGCGCAACAAAAAATACACACCAGGTTTTTATAATTTTTTTGCACGCAGAAACTTTAACCAGAACAATTTTTACACAGCAGAAACTCTTCCGCACAGAAGCCTTTACTGACAGATTTTTTAAAATGCACAACAATTTTTACAGACAGATGGTTTTTTACCCGGAATGTTCTCCGCACAGAAGTCTTACGCACAGAAGGTTTTACGCGCAACATTTTTTACATACAGGCGCTTCCATACAGGCGCTTCTATACCCGAGATGCCTTTACACGGAAGACGAATTGCACACAGCACACATTTACATGCAACCAACTTTTACACAGAGAGGTTTTGCTTCCCCTTTTTGATCACCTACCTTTCGT
>Ga0126342_10020459_pt1 | contig 11124 bp, 4 predicted proteins | sample Cyp1metagenome_FD_92528 | JGI IMG/M metagenome (GOLD analysis project Ga0126342, IMG submission 92528) | Coral microbial communities from Lord Howe Island, Old Settlement Bay, Australia - Cyphastrea 1 metagenome | ecosystem: Host-associated > Invertebrates > Cnidaria > Coral ...
CCTGATTTGCTGGTGATGTTTATTAGGATGATCCACATGATACAGAAATAAAGCTAGCCAAACAGATGAAGATTTTGAGGATAAGTTTGGTGATAACCAAAGTGATGATTTTTTGAAAAAAAATGGTTCTTGTGAGCCCCAGCCTGTGGCTCCCAAATTCTCATAACCCTAGACAAGCACAGCTGCAACGATGCTAGCAGGTCGTATTTACAGCATACATTCAAACTCAACACCTCCCCTTAAAAGTCAGAGAAAAGCGCCTAAGCACAATCAACACCAAATAATCTCATCATATTTAATTCTTGGTCATGCCGACCCCTTTGCATTCCGAGCCAAGCCCTCTTTTCGTCGCGAATACAACTGCTGACTTGCGCGCCGACGGTCTGTGCACTGTGCAATCGGCTTTCCAGTGGCCAGCTCCTGCGCCGCGCTTTCGGCTGCATCATTGCGCAGGCACGAAATGGGCGGGGCACACCTTGCCCGCGATGAGGTATTCTTCATCACGTTGCACTCGCGACATTGCAACGTAGGAAGCTGCCTTGCACCCGGGCACATCCAACCAGAGCGTGATGTGAGGCAGCGTCATGCCCTGGATCTTGGGGACGGTGCAAGCATAGCCCAGCCTGACGGGAAAACATGCCACCTTGCGGCCGTCGTCCAGCTCTCTCGTCACCATGTGGACGGCCAGGCGCTGTCTGGTGCGGGTGAGGACTTGCAAGCACCGGCTGCGGGCATCGTAGTCCAGGATGGTGGCCGCCATGCCGTTGACGAAGTCGTTCTCCTTGTTGATGTTCTGGGTCAGGAACACCCGCATCCCTTCATAGACGACGGTCGACGCGGCTTCCAGCTTGCCATCGATCAGCTTTCCTTTGCTGGTGTAGTTCTCCTGGTTCGATTCGTAGTCCAAGCCCAGGGTGCCGAGCGGGGTCTTGTGGCGCCCCTCGAAGAAGGCCTCGATGGCGAGCTGATTGACAATGGCCGTTGCCTTGCGGGTGCAGGTGATGACCGTGGTGTCCTCGTGCTCCCGGTAGAGCTCCACGATGTCGTAGGCCGTTGGGCTGTTGGTCTTCCAGGCCCGGTGGTTCCGCGCGATCTTCTTGTTGAGGAACTTGGCGCTGGGCACGCCTGTGCGAAGCACATCGAGCTTCTTCTGCAAAATGGGGCACTTGCAGCGGACCTGCTCGTGGAAGTTGATCACGTGGACGTGGGATGACCAGGCCGGGCTGCACTCGCACCTTTCGGCGTTCCGGTCCACCACGGGCAGCTGCCAAAAGTCGCCAAGCAAGACCATGCAAGGAAGCTGTTCTGCATATTTCCACAAAGCAAGAATGTGTTCAAAGTGCTCTGCCGTCAGCATGGAGACTTCGTCGATGATCACGAGGTCATATTGCGTCAAGATGGACGCGGCTTCCTGGAGATCGCGATGCAAGAGGAAGGCCCCGTGGTTGGTGTCGACGTCGATGTTGGGGTGGATGGCCCGGATTTCTGCGGCCAGCTGTCCCGTGGGCAGGCCAAACAGGATGCGAGCACCCTTGGCGCTCCAGTGCTTGATGGCTTCGTGGATGACGAAGGTCTTGCCGGTGCCGGGTGGCCCGCTGGCAAACAGCATCTTGTGTCCCTCTGCCTCCTGCACACACGCTTCCAGCGCCTTGTCATCCTCTGCTTCTGCAGCGCGCGTGGCGTTCTCCAGCTGCTTGTTCATCGCCTTGGACAAGCGCTTCTGGGAATGGGTCAGCTTGACTTTCTTGCTCCTGTTGGCTGCGCCTTCTTCTGCGTCCTCATCTTCCTCCTCCGAAGGTAAGATCTCCGTCACTGGAATCTCGCCGGACAGGTAGCGCTCCACGATGTGCCTCTGGGCCCTCACCTTGCTGAGGATGGTGTCGATGTGGGCCTTGTTGTGGGCTTCCAGCTCCATGGCGTCCTTGATGCGGGCATCGTTCCCCCAATAGTCCGGGGCGTGGTGCATGCACAGCGCAAAGTTGCGGTACTTCTCCGGCACCTTCTCCATGACCTCGGGCGCTTCCTCCGCAAATTGCTCCACCTGGCGGAAGGGCTGGAAGAGGACATGCCACTGGCCGTAATACTTGTCGTTCAGCATGCTGTAGGTTGTTGCCGCCACCAACTTCTCGCCCCTGCAGACATAGTTGTTGGCGAAGGCCTCCAAGCTGGTGATGCCGTCGAAGCCCTGCTCGCGCAAGAAGTCGTCCAGGGCTTGCTTGGGTTGCCCTTGTCTCTTGAGTTCCTTCTTGCGCTGGTTGTAGCGGCTCAGGAGCTGTTGGCGCTGCTTGGCAAAAGCTTTGCTGTCCTCTCCCAGCAGGGCCCGCGCCTCCTCCATAGCTTGCTGCTTGTGCTTCTCCTGGATATAGTTGATGATGCTGCCGTCCTTGTTGCTCTTTCGGAGGAACTCGATGAGCGGCATATCGTCCCTGCGCCAAACGGCTTGCTCATACCGCTCTACATACGGCGGCTTCGCCTCTGGATCCAAGCCGGGCGCCATGATGTCCAGGATGGTGCCGCTCACATCGAACTGCGGGAAGCGCTCCTGCGCCAGTGTCAAGATCATTTCCGGCTCAAGCGGGCGGTGCCGGCGAAGGACTCCTGCTGCTGTGCTGTAGTCGGAGGCGTCGCGCCTCAGCCACTCAGTGCCCATGGAGTTGGAGAACTTGGAGCTGTACGTGGCCACGTAGCGCGCTGTGTTGCCGTTGCCGTCGGCCTGCTGGACGTCCTCGTGGCACTTGGTGATCGGCATGGTCGGGCGCATGTAGGCTCGGAGGTGGAGATCCTTGTCTTCGGGCCTGTGCTGCAGCAATGCCTTCTTGGTCTCGGGGTCCCAGGCGGATGGCTCTTCTCGCACGGGCAGCTTGGAGTCTTTGTAGTCGCATTGCGAGTCCATCACCAAGCCGTGAAGAAACGGTTCCGCATCTTGGGCCGGGACCGTGGCGCCCAGCTTGTGCTCCAAGCCGATGACCTCCACATTCTCCAGGTGGTCCAAGGAGTGACTGTGCACGGTGCCACGGCCGTGGTACTTCTGCGTGGCGCGCTTGCGCTTGCCGTCTTGGAACTCCAGGCGCGTCACATGGCCAACCACCGTGCTGGTATTGCTGCCGTCTGCCGGTCCCAAGACGTGACTTGTCCAGGTGCGATCCTGTCTCCCTGTGCGTGCCATGTCGCCGCAGATGTAGCCCTTGTCCAGCTGGAGGAGCACGTGCGCCATGTGCAGCGTCTCGGCCATTGCCAAATGCATCCGTGGCCTTCCAAGGGCAGCCTGCTCGTGCATGATCCACCGGTGGTATGGGAAGGTTCGCTCATAGGGCGCCCGGGTGCGAAACAAGGTGGCGTTGCCGCATTGGCGCTGCATGTCAATCAATGCTTGATGGCGGATACGCCAGTATTGCGGCGTCCACGCGCAGCCTTTGAGCATGTGCCGCAAAGCCACGCCGTTGCGATTGGCCAAGTTCTTCTTGGTGCCGACCGTGGTCCAGATGCTCAGGTCATAGACGAAGTGCAAGAGCTGGTAGTCGGCGCCGTAGCCCATGACGGGAGACAGCACCTTGCGAAGAAAGCCGCGCTTGATGCGCCCCTGCGTGCTGGTTTCGATGTTGGCTGCCGCGGGCCCTCCTCCTTCTTCATCATCTTCTTCTTCTTGATCTTCCATTTCTTCTTCCTCATTCCCTTCCAATCCTACTGCCTCCTCCTCCTCATCGCTGCTGTCCATGACTGACCTTCTTCGGCCGGGCTTGCGGCCGCACCTTGCCTCATGCGCAGCCCGAGCGACGGTTTCGCACAGGTTCCGGTGCCAATATAAATGCGGCCACAAGCAGCATTCCAACCCTTCTTCCTCCATGTCCGCGTGCTTGCCATGCTTGGCCAAGAACTCCTGGTGCCGCTCGATGAAGCTGGCGTAGGCACTGTCTGCCGCGCCCATCAAATAGTCATAGGCCTCGCGGGCTGCTCGTCGATCCCGGCGCTTGCGCAGCTGCGCAATCTGGTGCAGAACGCTGACTTCTTTCCAATGGGTCTGGAACATTGCGGTGTGGGTTCTGTACCCGTTGGGCGCGCGTTCATAGGGCCCAGTGCTGATCTCCAATGGGCGCAGGGCTTCGATCACCTTCTCTTTGAGGCGGCGGAGCGGCCTTGGCACGTGTTCGGGCTGGGGCACATATTCTTTGTGCTTGCAAGCCGTGCACTGGCTCGGTGGAATGGCGCCTTTGGCTGCTCTTCGCAAATCCACGGGCTGCAAAGGCCTCGGGCAGATGCTGTGGCACTTCTCGCACATGGCCCAGGAGCCCTGCTTGCACCACGTCTCCACCATCTGCCCGTCCTTCTCTGTCGGCCCGGGCAGGCCCACATCATTGTCGGCGAGGTCCACGACTTGGCCAGACCTCGCTACCGCTTCTCGCTCCTCTTCCTCTTGGGCCTCGCCCGCCCGCTTCATCAGCCTGTCTGGGAAGAACAGCTTGCGCCGGGCCACGCGCTGATCACGCTTGACTGCCTTGCTGTACTCTTCGCGCTCCTTGCGCTTCAGCTCTGCGCCAACTGGTTTTCTGTGCTCCAGCAAAGCTGTCCAATCAGTGGCCGGGGGCCTTGGCGCTGGTGGGGGTGCTGGTCGTGCACCGGCGCGTCTGGCAAAGTCTTCGGCCACGTCGTTGCCCAGGAAGAGCCGCACCCTGTTGAGAGCATCCTCACAGAGCTGCTCGCTCATGGCACGGAATTTCTTCAGGGCCATTGTCAAGATGTTGCGCCTGGTCATCTTGCTGGCAGCCTCCAGCTTGTCTTTGTTGCAGAAGAGGCACTGCTGTTCATGGCGATCCGGGTGCATGCGGGCGGCCTTCCCTGCTTCTGTAGTGGAGAAACGGCACGCTGTACCGTTGAAGCCGGTGCAAAGCTCATTTGGCCGCGGCCTTCGCGTGCTGGCGGGCCGCTTCCGGCCACTGCTTGCTGGTGGCGGGGCCGTGTCCGGTGGTGGCAAAGGTGCCGGCGGCTCTGCCTTGCTGGCTGGCCGCTTCATCTTGCTGGCTGGGCGTTTCATGCTGGGCTGCGGTTCTGCATAGGCTGGTGGCGGAGGCTGCTTGTAGCACAGTCGTTGCCGCTTGGGCGTTTGCTGTGCCGGTGGCGCCTCTGGAGGAGGTGGCTGTAGCTGGGGCTGTTCTTCTGCCGCATCTGTCTCGTCTGCGGTGTCTTCGCTGCTGCTGCCGCTGTTAACGTGTGCCTCAAAGTCTAACATCTCCTCATCCAACAGGTCTTGTAAACCGTCTTCTGCTTTGTACTCCTCCGCTCCGTCGTCTTCTTCCACGGAACGACCATCCAAGTAATCCAGCTCCGCTTGGTCCAAGGTTGCATCAGGGCCAAAGCGCGCCCAATAGGTGGCATTGTCGTAGACCCCGAGCTCCGAGTCATTGCCGTCCTCGTCTTCGGACATGCTCGAGCCTTCTGGTGCTGCCGTTGAATGGTGGGCATCGTCACCCTTGTCGCTGCTCTCTCCATCTGTGTCTTCTTCTGCTGCGCCTCGCCGGCCTCCCCCTTGCGGCCCCGAACCGCCTACCGCAGTACTGCCATCGCTGGCAGCCCGCGCTGACGTAGAAGCACTCGGCGCAGGGTCGCGCAAGGGATCGGCAGCAGAAGGGCGAGCTTCCATCGGAGGCGGCTGCGGTGGTGCCGCTGGTGCTGTGGGCCGCGTGGCTTTGAGCAGCTGAGAAATGCGTGTTGCAGCGTAGCCGTCCCGCTTCAGTTGTTGTCGCACTTCATCTTCGCCCAAGCCTTGCTGCCACAGGCTACGTACATAGTCCTGCACAATGCTGGCTCCACGTCCACCGCGGGCTTTCGGCGCCATGGCGTAACAAGGAGGCCGCGCCGAAATGGTAACAAAGGTAGTGTCTACATGCGACAGTTTGCCATGTTGAATTAGGTGCTATGATGATGTTATATGCCATCGTGCTTTAGAACATTCAATACCCAAGGATGGTCCTAAGCATTGAGTGCTGTGATGCAAGCGCATGGCACAATTGTGCGATGTGCCAGTCTTTCTTGAGCCATGAAAAGCAGCATAAAAATCATCACACAGATTAAAACCACCAAATATGTTCATGAACAAGACGATATCCAAATACATCCAGTGAGAAGATTTCCAAGAGGAAATGAATGCATGCGCTCAAAGCAACCTGCCACAATCGCTGCACTTCGCAAAATGTCCCAAGGAAAATCAACCAAACGGATCAAAAGGTCAAAAATCAGAATGGAGGAAAATGCGATTGTGTCTGTGTAGATACAGTTAAGCTACGCCCCCCTCCCAAAAAGAAAAACAGTCAGTTACAGCAATTGCACACCCAGTAAATTCTACAGTCAGGAGAACAAAGCTGGTGTAATTGATAGTGCATTTGTTGCCTCAGCCGCGCGTCTGCCGCGAGACTTCTTTATTTTACCCGCTTGCTCGACCTGTCCGGTAACCTGCGGCGGTCCGCGCGGCCCTACGCAGGATTGTGCTGGCGGGCCGCGTTGACCACTGTCCTATTCAAACAAGCGCTGCATTCGCAATTTAATAGCATCCTCGAATGCGTCTACTGATCCCAGCCGTACCAACACAGTCAGAAACAACTGTTTAAAACCATGCATATATTATATGTACTTTCTGATTGGCTTAGTTCTTTCCTGTAACTGTTTTACGAAATGGGGATCCAAGCAATGCCGCCGTGCCTGGGCACGTCTCTACGCCCGTCTGTACACTGTGCAATGGGAGTGCGAGCGATTGCTTTGCATCAGGTGCTTGCAGCAGCCGTGGCTCCGCCGGTCTGTTCTTCCCACCAAGCTTCTGCTTCGGAGGCCAGCGCCGCCAGCTTCGCTACCAGTTTCTTGCCCAGGCTGTTGGAGATCACGTCGGCTTCCTGCTTCTTCACCTCATCAACCGTTGCTCGGAACGATGGATAGTGCTCCTGCACCTGGTCCGGCACGCGGGAGACCAACGCCAAGACTTCTTCGGTTCTGACCGTGCCGCCCGGCAAATTGCCGATCTCCTGCTTGAAGTTGGCCGCATCAACGCCCAGGCACTGCACGTCCCCCTGGCGCCAAGCTGTGAAGGCTGCTGTCTTGGCCTCTGCTGCGCCCGCTTCCTTGGACTTCTTCGGCTCTTTCTTGTCCTTCTTGGTGTCTTTCTTGTCCTTCTTCGGGTGCTTTTCCTTGGCCTTCTTGGTATGCATCACCTTCTTCTTTGCGGTGCTGTCGCTGCTTTCCGTGGAGCTGGCGGGGGGAGCCGCGTCAGAGCCAGAGTCGGAGTCGGAGCCGCCTGCGCCTGCTTCCTCGCTAGCGCTGTCATCTTCAGCCTCTTTCTCCTCGCTTTCTGACGCTTGCTGCCCCTCGGACGACTCGGAGACTGTCCTTCTCCTGCCGGACGGCTCGTTGTTTTCGATCTTCGCGAGGAGCTCCGCCGTCAAGGCTTCGACCAATCTTGCTGCATCGGTCGGCTTCTTGCGCCAGCCTTCGATCTCTTTGCTTTGTTGCCCCTGGAATTTTGCGGCCCATTCCGGCAAGTGATTCGCGAGTGCTAAGCTCTTCAAGGCCGTTGAGGCGAAAAGGTACTGCCTGGCAGCAAAAGTCATCATCCGGGCGAACTGCTTTTGTCTGTCGGCAACATTGTTGGTGAGAAAGCGTACCAGTGCTTGGACGGCTTTTCGGACCGGTTTCTTCTTGGGCCGGCGGCTCTTCCCAGCATCTAGGGTGTCAAGGGCTTCCAGCAAAACCTTGCCGTCGTCGCCTTCGAAGAACGCGCAAACTTGCAACATGCCCGTCTTGTCCATGTCGGCCTTGACCTCCGGAGGCCACTGGCCGCTGCAATGCTTGACGAGGGATTTGGCACCGTGGTTCAAGCTGGCGGTGTCCAAAGCCAGGCCCATGCCTGGGCGGCGGCACAGCTCTTCGTTGTCGGCGTTCCGCCCCTTCACAATGTTCTTGAGCTTTAGCTGAGTCAATTCGTCCTTGCCCTTGTTCAAGTAGAGGGGGCAGCCATCCTCATTGGTGTAGGGGGCCAGCATATTCTTGCCGAAGTATAAGTCTTGACACCCTTCTTTGCCTTGTTCTTATTGACCTTCTCCTTTGCCACCTTCTTGCTCTTGGACACCTTTTCCTTCTGGGCATGCTTGGCCATGGCTACGCACCGTTTGGCGCTGGTTGAGCACTACTTTGTTAAAAAAGCATAAAGTGATGTCGAGCGACGCGATAAAAGGTCTAGTTGAACTGCACCGCGGTGCTTACGTGGGTTTTCAATGCTTGCATGCTAAGCCTGAAAATCTCGGGATGCATGTCTAGATTCATTCATGCTATATAGATGAATTGCTTCATCGAAGGCTTCTTGCAAGCAGTGGCTTTGGTCTGCAAATGGCTGCGGAGGTAGAGGCATCAAAACATCGTGGGGAAACTGTGTGCTGCATCAAGGCTCGGACGAAAGGAATCTTTTTGATAGGCCCTTGAGCTTGAGCACGTCTTGCATTATAGAACCAGCCAAAAGCGCATATAAGATTCACACTGATCGAAAACGGCGACAAGCCCGTGTGCTGCACAGGTCGTTTAAGGGCGAACCTAAGGTGTGAAGCTTCCACGGGCTAGTCATCGAAGGGTAAACGCACGATATTGGCACCTTGAAATCCTTACATCCCCTTCGAAATGCCTTCCGGGGGCTATAGTCACTTGAGGGCGAAGATCATAGCTCAACCTCCGGGTGCTCTTTTGCATCTCCTGCCCTCCTGATTTAGCTTTAGGGCATCTTCCACCTAGTCATTCGAGGGCGAATGCAAGGTCATGACCTCCTACAAGGCTACTTCGACGAGCTTTGGGGGATCTTCCGCCGAGTCATTCAAGGGCGAACGCAAGGTCATGACCTCCTACAAGGCTACTTCGAAGAGCTTTGGGGGATCTACCGCCTGGTCATTCAAGGGCGAACGCAAGGTCATGACCTCCTACAAGGCTACTTCGAAGAGCTTTGGGGGATCTACCGCCGAGTCATTCAAGGGCGAACGCAAGGTCATGACCTCCTACAAAGCTACTTCTGGAAGCTTTGGGGCATCTACCGCCTAGTCACTTAATTGCGAGAGCAAGGTCATGACCTCCTACAAAGCTACTTTGAAGAGCTTTGGGGGATCTACCGCCTGGTCGTTCAAGGGCGAACGCAAGGTCATGACCTTCTACAAAGCTACTTTGAAGAGCTTTGGGGGATCTACCGCCTGGTCATTCAAGGGCGAACGCAAGGTCATGACCTCCTACAAGGATACTTCTAGAAGCTTTGGGGGGCAGGGACCTTCCGCCTAGTCATTCAAGGGCGAACGCAAGGTCATGAGCTCCTAAAAGGCTACTTCTGGAGGCTTTGGGGATCTTCCGCCTAGTCATTCAAGGGCGAACGCAAGGTCATTACCTCCTGCAAGGCTACTTCTGGAAGCTTTGGGGGACCTTCCGCCTAGTCATTCAAGGGCGAACGCAAGGTCATGACCTCCTAAAGGTTACTTCTGGAAGCTTTGGGGGTCTTCCATCTAGTCATTCAAGGGCGAACGCAAGGTCATGACCTCCTAAAAGGCTACTTCTAGAACTTTGGGGGACGGGGACCTTCCGCCTAGTCATTCAAGGGCGAACACAAGGTCATGAGCTCCTAAAAGGCTACTTCTGGAAGCTTTGGGGGGTCTTCCACCTAGTCATTCAAGGGCGAACGCAAGGTCATTACCTCCTGCAAGGCTACTTCAGGAAGCTTTGGGGGATCTTCCGCCTAGTCATTCAAGGGCGAACGCAAGGTCATGAGCTCCTAAAAGGCTACTTCTGGAAGCTTTGGGGGTCTTCCACCTAGTCATTCAAGGGCGAACACAAGGTCATTACCTCTGAGGGTTCTGATAGTGTACCTTGCCTCTAAAGCTGCCTTCTGGGAGGCCTTCATTAATAGGGCTTGGATAGCGTACCTTGTCTTTAAGTTAGCCTTCTGGGAGACCTTCATTAATAGGGTCTGGATAGCGTACCTTGCCTCTAAGGATGAATTCTGGGAGGCCTTCATTAATAGGGTCTGGATAGCGCTCCTGGCGTTAAAGGTTGCCTTCCTGGGTATATGCCCAGCTTTCAGGTTCCTGCTGAACCTGCTTGCCAAAGCAACGAAGTGAAGGGGCTGCGCCTTAAGGGGCTGCGCCCTAAAGGGCTACGCCCTTCCCCGCCGCCGGCAAGCGACAGAATGGCAACGCCAGGGTTCCACTTAGAATGGAACCCTAAACCCTAAATGAGCATAAGCAGGGTGGCTGGGGTGGGCAGACAAGCAACGCAAGTGTGCAGCAAAAGGAGCCCCCCCCGAAGAAAAGAAGATAAGGGGGCTCCTTGCACACGGCAACCGGTACACACCCTAAAACCCTAAACCCTAAACCCGAAACCCTAAACAGGCGAGAGCGCCGCTGACCATGTACATGGGCGCTCGAGCCTCTGGCTCGAGGCTAAGCCTCGACGCCACCTCGAATCTAAGGGCCTGCTAGGGTGAAGCCTAGCAGGACACAGCGGCGCCAGCCGACCACGCCTGAAGGCTACTACCCTCCGACGTCAGTCGGTAAAAGGATAACCCCAAACCGACGACCATTTGGGGTCACCGGGCCCCAAGTTGGCAAAACAGGCTGTGCCGCCCTAAAGTTTCAAAAAAGCAGCTCCTAAAACAGGCTGTGCCGCCCTGAAATGTCAAAAAAGTAGCTCCTAAAAGAGGCTGTGACTTGCAGCTCCTGAAACAGGCTGTGCCTTGCTAAAGTGTAAAAAAAGCAGCTCCTAAAACAGGCTGTGCCTTGCTAAAGTGTGAAAAAAGCAGCCACCCTAAAGTGCCAATGTCCACGTCATCGCCCACGTCTTCGAAAGAGCATCTCCTCCCTTCTTTACATAACCGACCTCATTTCCATCCGCTTCGTCTACACCACTTACACATCGACGTATCCGACCATCCTTCCTATCAGCCATACCAACTCAACTCTATTCACCTCGTCCACTTACACATCGACGTATCCAACCATTTTTCCTATCATCCATACTAACTCCATTCACCTCATCTATCCATCGAACCTTCATCATACACCACTTACACATCGACGTATCCAACCATCTTTCCTATCATCCATACTAACTCCATTCACCTCA
>Ga0126342_10020460_pt1 | contig 11124 bp, 8 predicted proteins | sample Cyp1metagenome_FD_92528 | JGI IMG/M metagenome (GOLD analysis project Ga0126342, IMG submission 92528) | Coral microbial communities from Lord Howe Island, Old Settlement Bay, Australia - Cyphastrea 1 metagenome | ecosystem: Host-associated > Invertebrates > Cnidaria > Coral ...
CAGGGCGTCCCTTCCCCTGGAAGCCAGGGCGTCCCTGGAAGCCAGGGCGTCCCTTCCCCTGGAAGCCAGGGCGTCCCTTCCCCTGGAAGCCAGGGCGTTCCTTCCCTGGAAGCCAGGGCGTCCCTTTGCCCGGGCGTCCCTTCCCCTGGAAGCCAGGGCGTCCCTGGAAGCCAGGGCGTCCCTTCCTCCCTGGAAGCCAGGGCGTCCCTTCCCCCTGGAAGCCAGGGCGTCCCTTCCCTTCAAAGCCAGGGCGTCCCTTCCCCCTGGAAGCCAGGGCGTCCCAAGAAACCCTCGCCTGTCCGGGTCAGTACACAAGCTGTTGCGAAGCTCAGAACCTCAGACAATGACGTATAGCCTGGGTACCCTCCGGTCATTTCACATGGCTATGGAAGATGACCCCACGCGTTTTCAGATGATTTACTTATTAACAATTGTGATTTTCCATAGTTCCCAGAGGGTGATAGCTTATATCTTGCGTAACAAGTATCGAGGAAAAGCATCCGGATGTATCCCCTCAGCAAATGCTTCAGCCGGGGGCATACATCATAAATAGGTTCAAGGGGAAATTGTGAGCTCCAAAAGTTTTTGACTCCTGGCAGTTGACCCTTGTTGCAACATGCATTCCTACAAATGCCACGTGATTTGTTGGCTCGTAAGCCAAGCATGTAATCCGGCACCTTGTCTTGGGGATTTAATGGGATTTAACAACATCCTAGCTGGGTCACTGAAAGGATGTGGCTATCTTTGAGTTAGAGTACCATCTCTGTGATGGCTTTCAAAAGGCGAATCCTATCACTGATGGCTGCCATTCTATGGATCCACTGATTCGGGACCGAATGATTCTATATCATGTACCTGGATTCTGGACATGAAAGTTATCTGGTTGGTGGTTGACCTACCCCTCTGAAAAATATGATTGAGTAACAGTTGGGATGATGACATTCCCAATATATGGAACAATAAATTCATGTTCCAAACCACCAACCAGTTATAATATCCATATGGATATGAACGCCATATGATATCCAGATACATGATATCCAAATACATGATATGCAGATATATGGTATCCAGATAAATATTTAACCAACCTGAAACAATGCCATTTGGATCCATTTGGCGATGAATCCCTTTACTCACCATCATTTCGATTGTGACGTCGTAGCTAGGTTGTTAATGAACGACATGTTAACTATAATTCTCCAAATGTATGATAATGTATTAAAGTTCTTCAAGTCTTAATAAGGTATAAATTCAATGTATAAAACAATAATAATGTATAGTATAGGGATGTAATAAGATATATTCCAGAGAAATCCAAACGATCGTTTGGCTAGGGCCCAGCCTCTCCATTTGTTGGGGAGTTCATGAGATTTCATGAGGATATACTATTGTATAGTGGGATATAGCCTCAAGATGCCTCCAGTAATCAGACATGATAGGCTGGGAAATCCCCGAGCTAAATGGGTGAATTGCCAGCAATGATTCGTGAAGTGTGTAAGTAAACTACACGGAAGGATCGTACAAACTAACAAAGTATCGATCTGTCATGCTGAACACATGTTCATGCCCGATATTAAAAAATCCTTTGCCCGTACAAGTTTGCTTTTCTTGGAGCTTTCACTTTACTAGTTGTTTTTCCTGCATCATCATAATCATCATCATCATCCTCCTCCTCCTCCTCATCCTCTTTCTCCTCCTCCTCTCCTCCTCCTCCTCCTCCTTATCAGCAGCACAAGCAGAATTCATTTTGGGACAAGGTCGGATGGTTCTGAAGCCAAACCCCTAGTGAAAAGCTATATGGGAACATTGGTACGATTGTCCACCATCAAAATGGTACCACACTGCCAGGACACGGTAGGTTGGCTCTTTGGTGGTGTAGATTGACCTGATGCAACTGGGGTTGGTGGAGGACCCTGACATCATAACTCTCACGAAATAAGCAGTCGTACTAACAGTCTTAGTAGAAATACAAGCGAATGTAAATGATGATCACACCAATACATACCAATACTAAATAAACACTGGTAACAGTCACAATAACCTTGAACAACACATCACAAGCATCTATATCTTGTTAGCAAACATACGTATCTTTTAATCAAACAATGGAGGTTTCCTAGAATGGGGGTAACCCCGAATCATTCATTTAGATCGGATTTTCCAATAGAAACCATCCATTTTGAATCAATTTGGGCTATTTTGGGGTACTTCCATGACTTAGGAAACCTCCACAATCCTGCAATGACAAGTTCGAAAACATCCACTGCCATGTCCTCAATCCTCATCTCATCTCATGGCTAGAGCATATCCCATTGTTACCTCATTGACCCATGTGATATTCCAGGTCCCCATTATCCCGATTCTTATATATTCTTATTACATTTATTAAATAAGATATCCAGAACTAAGATTGGTGATATCCCCATCTTCCATATTCTTCAAATACCCTTTTGTAATTCAACACAGCTATGGAACATCATCACCAGTTTTTAAAGCTTTATTAAAATCTATTTTATCAACTGTCTATAAAAGGCTCATTTATCGTTGTTGAAAGATTTATTATGCATCTATAAAAAGACAATTTAAGCCCATTTTCCATAGCAAAAATCACCGGAGGCGAGAGGCGAAACTCCTTCCTGGACGATCTTGGACGCTACTGAGCCCCCCTACGCCCTTGATGCAATCTGGAAAGCCTGAGGCCTTGAGGCGAGAAATCCAGATGTGTTCCATAATCCATATACATTGGTGGGCCCTTTCCAACTCCAATGTTTTGTAAATCCGATGATGTAAATTCCGTCGGGACGGGTAACTTTCCCAACATAACCCTCAGATGGCTGTTGCAGACAATCTTCAACGGTTGCGTTTAATGGGAAATGCCACTCCCTTGGCCCTTAAGTGGGTAGGTTCAAGTTAAGTCATTTATAGTCATTTTATAATACTGATATGTTATGTCCATGTCCAAACAGGATTGTTGATAGCTTTCTGATTGTGTCCCCAAAATCTATGCTCCAGGGCACAACTACCCAAATCTTCCGAATATGGGGAATCCACGGAAATCCCTGTGACCTATGCGTGTATGCATAGTATGTCCCTTCCTTAAATGAGGCAGTCCATCATCTGATGTTGTCTGGCTCAGCAGTTTGGAAGCGAACATTCTAGAATATTCTCCATGTCTGGACATTGAAATGAATAATTATGATATAAAATGATATAAACATGTATCGCAGGATTCCAACCAAGTTTTTCATATGTCAACTCCTTTCAATGTCTTTTACCAGCAGCAACAATAACCGATGACATTTGGGGACGGGTCTTTCCAGAGAGATCCGTATGATACGGACCTTAGCCATTTCCATCATGTTGAACCAAAAATCAACCTGTACTGTACTTTTCCGAGAAATCAGGTCAAAATAAGGCCCAATTGACCCATAACAGTGTTCATGTTTTCTATAATCAATGGATTGGGATAAGGGAAATTTTACAGGAAAACACCATATTTAATGGGAAAAACCATGGTTTCCTGTAGATTTTCCCTTAAACCAATCCATTGATATTTGATACTAAGCTATGCACTGATAGTCGGCGTCATATTTTCACCTTTCCTGTATCTTGAAGCGAACTGCCGGGGTGAGACGGTGGCACATCACAAAAAACAACTGGGAATTTGGAGCTCTTGATGACTGTCGATGGTTTCAACCCATGCGGGAAAAATATAAGTCAAAGGAGATCATTCTCCTAGGGTTGACAAAATATATATGGATATATAATATCTAATATAATCATATTTGTTCATATTCATCATATTTGAAACCACCAGCTGGAAAAGTTTTTGTTGCAAAAAAGTCTCCAAACATGACTGGAACTTCCCGTTAACACGAATGATTTCCTTTGTTTTTCCGCATCAATGTAGCGATTTTTGTTCTGCTATGTGAGCACTCAATGATCTGTAGGACTTCCAAGCGTCATCACCCATCATGTCGGCCAGCCACTTGAAAATAGCCAATGTGGCTCAATGTCGCTCAATGACATGAACAAGCATCATTCTGCTAAAAATGCTGCATCAAATCTATCACATGGGTTTGTCTGAAAAGAGGGAACCCAAAATGTGTTGGTTTACCATCCTTTTCATTCCTTTTCCTCATTGAACCAGCCATAAACCATGGATATCCCGCATTTTCAGACAACCACACATCTGTTCATCACTAACAAGCCATCATGAAGCCTTCACAAAATCAAAGCTTTGATCGAGGGCCCTTTGCCCCGCCGCTGTCGATTCTGTCGATGTCTGCGGTTCGGCCTGTCGGTGTCAACAGCCTGGTCAACTGGTTGAAGGTTTCAACAGCCTGAAGAATCTTACTGCTGTCACTAAAGGCGACCCCAAAACGATGCAGGAAAGGAAAATCCTATCCGAAAAAGGTTGTAGATGACTTTTATATATTTTTTGGGGGCAATTGCCCCTATGGAACCAGCCTCACTTGCGCCCACAGAAACGATTCACTTGCGCCCAACTTCAGCTGGACATATCTTCATTTACAAAAACAACCATTTAGGGTTTACTTTTAGGGGACACGGGGGGGACTTGGGCACCGGGGGGTTGGGGGGGACTTGGGGACCAGGGGACGGGGAAGACGCTCTTGATGCTATGTTAATAACATGTTGAAGTAACTTGGAAGACGCTCTTGATGCTACGATGATAACATGTTGAAGTAACTTGGAAGACGCTCTTGATGCTACGTATATGACATCTTGAAGTAACTTTGAAGATGCCCTTGATGCTACATTGATTGTAGAAAAAATGAAGCATGCACGTTGAGCATTGGCATCATGGTTCTAGTGACATGCTGTTTGACACTCCATGGTTCTAGTGACATGCTGTTTGACACGCCAAAACCCCGCAGTGCTGAGTAACTCGAGTGGAAAGGGGCTACGCGGGCACAAGCGAGACAAATCCGCGCGCACAAGCGAGGCCGTTTCCATTACTATGGCGCAAAGATTTTAATGTTCAAAGGGGTGAATATATGTATTATATATAATATACATATATGTAAAAACATGTACACATGTGTGTGTGAATATGACAACAGGAGTAACGTCCGGGAGATGACAACATGTCATTTAGGGTGCAGTGGCAGAACATTGATGTTTCTGTGCTTCTTATGATACACATCACAGCCATTCAAAGCCAAATCTTGGATGACCTATGATGGCCTGCACAAAGTATCAAAAGTTGCTTTTCATAAGCTGCAGGCCGTCGATTTTCATATTGATGGCAAACAACAACTAACAGTACCATCTGGTTATTTAACAGTTTGTCATGGAAAATTACAATTTTTAAGAACGGTAAACCATCTATAAATGGGCCATCGAAACCATGGCTACGTTAGTCATAACCAGATGGTAACTCACCCGTCGTGACGGATAAGAAAGGGGACTTAGCGCAAGGAAATCACACGTTCAGACTGACCGGTTGTTGAAAAATGCCCTCCATTTCTAAGGGAATCTTGGCAGAATTGGGGGATGAAACCATCTGGAATTGAGATTTCCATGGTTTATATCATGTCATCTCACTGGGCTGGGGGCTGGTAAGATCTCCACCTTCAAAACATCTTTAGCATCTACAAGTTATCGTGATTTCACAGCCATTCCCATACAACTATTGGAGCTCACCTGGCAACGTTTTGGAGAATCCACCCCAAAATCATCCAAAACCAGGGGTTTAACATGGTTTATCCATATTCTATGCTTAAACGTCAATTTCCCTTTTTCAGATCCAATCAACCACCATTTATCCATCCATGGACTTTCTCAACATATATACAATTTTAAGACATGTTGTTTTCCACCCCCATCGGCCCCAATTCCGGACCTTTCAGCCTGTTGCTGGCCAGAAGAACCTGGGGGGGCCCAGTGCGTGTTTTTGGAATTCCGTGTTTTTGCCGCATAGACAGCACCCTCTGGGTGGATGAAGCATAAAAAGGCATAAAACATAAGTATCACAAAGAGGCCCGAAGAAAAAATCATCTTCCATGACTTTCAAACTCCGTGAATGCGTTGGGTGGTTTGAAGGCTGGATTTGTCCTGTGATCCTTTGCGATTCCAAGGAACTTTACCTCATAAGTTGTAGCATCCTGTCTTCTTTACCGGTTGGTCGTTAGTTTCATTGCATCCCTGATTGATGAGTCGCTCTGGGTGGATATCATCTTCAATGCACGTGTCAAACTATGAACGTGGAATGGATGCACCAGGATGCAGAGATGCCTTAATATATCTTAATATCCAGTACAACATGTTAATTGGAAACTGGTGGTTAACATGTTTTTTTTTTCGCCGGTCAAACCTTTGCATCTCGGCAGGTGACACAGTTCTTGGCTCCGATCACCGCCATCTCCATAGCACTCGCTGTGCCCTCGATGGCGTTGCAGTAGAAGAGGCCACGACCTGCGCGGCAGCGACCAGAAAAACATGAGGGACTGTGAGCAACAAACATGAGGATTTAACAAATGTCACCAGAAACTGGGACAAAATGTGTGATTCTAGCAATAAGCAAGGTAAGGATTTGAGATTTCACCGACAAAAATCAGGCCATTCCAGACGGAGTCGCCATCCAAACAGAACGGGATGTCTCGCTTCCGCTCATCCGTCTCATAGACAGGATAGGCCCACCATGCGAAGGTTTCCTCGGATTCCGGCATGATCAACAAATGTGCGCTGGCAATCGGTCAGTCAAAACCATGCTACCCTATTCACACCAAAATAGTAGTTGTGAATGTTCGTGCCCCAACACTCATCCATAGGTTTTGCTCCATCCAACTCATCCATCTCCATCCTCATATGGGTATGGGTCAATACCTATAGATACCATTTTTAGTGGGATGAACATCCATTTACCAGCTATTTTGATGTTCACCAGTGGTACAAGGTTTTGACACACTGCCATATTTCGAACAATTGCTGCCTGCAAAGCACACACCTTATCCAAAAAATCCACGAATCACAGGGCACCATCCCCCGCTTCGGGGCCAGGTTTCGCAGTGCGAGTCCTTGGGAAACAAGGCACCCGGCTTCTCCAGATCCAATGGTGCCTCCGGGGATTTTTAAGGATCCAGGATGGTTCAAAACCCCCATCCCCCAGTTTGCTGATACAAAAAAAAAACGAGACTTGTAACTGAACATGTTGGGTTTAATAGCCTCTTAATAGATTATAATAGATTTAATACCTAATGAATCACATGCCATCCAACTACTCCACTACATATATTTGACTGCTTGAGGGGGATGCCGTAAAGTAAATCAAATTCATAACACTTGATGTGGCCACGGGTCAAACCCTGGTACCTTTCTGTTCACATCAAAAGAATTCAAAAGAGCTGGTAGAAAGCTGGATGCTCATTCTCCTCACATTCATGGAACATCATAGCTTTTAATCCATCTCCAATTGGTCCATATATATACCAATTACCTGGTGGTTTCAACCTCCTAAAAAAATACTCGTCATTCAGTTCGGATTATCATCGAAGTCATAAGGTTGAACATAAACAATATCTCAACCATCAACTATCGCCAAAAAAAATGTTGCTTCTTACCCCATGGTATCCCATTATTGTACCCCGGCCCCATCATCAGTCAAATTGTTTGTGAACCACCAACCTACAATTATTTGGGATTGTCATCCCAAAATAACTCTATACTTGGGATGACTATCAAACCACTAACCAATTGCAATTTGACGAAATGTGGAGAACTCTGCCACCACTAAAACCCCCGGAAGCTTTGGGCCTTGCTGAAGGCCTTCCACAGCACAAAGTCATCACCTCGTAGACTCAAGTGGCTCATGGAACTATCGTCGTAGGAATTTGTTATACTAAATTGCGATTCATGATTCATGGTGAAAAAAATATGTGTTATGAAAATTAGATAGTGATAAAAAGAGGATGTCAGTACAGTAATATAAATATATAATGGCGAACAGCCTCCAATAGTCATTAAATTACACAGAGTTCTATGTGTTCGACAGTATAGCAGTATAGCTTATCACTCTTGTAGTAGGAGTTTACTCTGTGGAAGTTGCCATTTAGGCCGCATATTTTGTCGGTCGATTTTCACCATTCCATGTTGAACGTCCAACTCGATGGCTCTGCCGCTGTCTTATCCATCTCCAAATGGAGGGGTGTGCCCCCAGAAAACCTTGCAGTTAGCCTGGAAAGTGGTGGATCAAAGAATGATTTCAGCAAATCATGGACAATGATAGATACCCAGCAAGCGATCAAAAGTTCCAGCTGGTTTGATATATAGCAAAAACTATGAAGTTGTACTAAATATGAAGTTGTACTAAAGCAGAGTATCAAATTCTCAGCTGCTTTGCCTTATCTATATCTTGAGTTGTAGCATTTTTTAGGTGATTGATGGTAGTTTCTCCAAGCATCCATCCCGTTGGATTCCCCAGTTATATCATCTATACATATCTATACATCTCTGGTGGATCGTGGTTAGTTCACATTTTTTCATGGATTAATCCATGTTTGATACATCGCCATGCCCCAAATGAGCAGTGTTCAACACATTTCAAAACCTCTTTCCTACCACTACTCTATACTAGTCAGTTGACCGGGGTTTCCACTTCATGTATTGTGAGAATATTGATAATTCCCAATGTCTAAGGGATAGGTGAAGAGCACACCGAACTAATCATCCAACATCATTCATCAACTATATCCCTATATCTTTGATGTCTAAAACTAGTCAACACCATTCAAAAATATTCAAAACCTCTGATGGTGAAACAATCCCCTGAAATCCATGAAATACTCAACCCAACCATCATTCAAAAAGTTTGATATTCCCATATTTCATCATATTTCTGGATCATATCCCCCAACAATGCTGGTAAATCTTGCAGCCTCTGCTCAGTCGTGGCTGCATACCTGGTAGAGCAAAAACCGGCCCAGTCGCCCGTCGTGCTGTCGTATTCTCCGACGCTGTTGAACTCTGCCTGGTGCTGCGAAAAGTGTTAATGGGATGAACTTGGGAAGTTGGCGAATGGTACGGGGGCGCCAATTCCGAATGGATGGGGGGTTCCATACATGGGGGTACCCCAAAATGAATGGTTTATAAGGGAAAATCCCAATCTAAAATGGATGAGAACTGGTGGTACCCCCAGTTTAGGAAACCCTCAAATGGGCCATCGAGTTAGTCAAGTTGTCAGGAAATGGCTTATGATTGGGATATAGGGGTTTAGAAGCCAGTTACTAACCAGTTAGCTAATCCCATGGCCCATCTAAGGATGATGGTACCCATGAAGAGGTGACTCATAGTAATACTAGCATTCGAATTGTTAATGCCTTTACTGAATTGTCACAAAAATGGTCAGTTCTGATGAGATGACTATATAATATAACAAACACTGTTATGGTTAATGATTCTTATAAGGTAACTTCAACACAATAACCTTACCCAATTTCCCCCTTATTTTTAACGGGGGAATATTCAAAACCACACAGCCTCCCCACGTTCAGAACATGGTGAAGAAATTAATGTCACCATGATTTACCTAAATTATATCACCATGCATTTCTTTCAAGAAACATTCAATTTAAACATCTATCAAAGAAAACAACATTATAAAACATCTATGTTAATTCAGAAACATCTAACATCTACTTACATTTATATATTTGCTATCTTCAGGGCGCATTCCAGCAACATGGCTTGCAACATCTTGCAACCATTTCAACACATTTGAGCCGTTAAAAATAGCCCGTCAGTTGATAGGTTTCCCTACTACGGGTTAGTTCATATCCCCAATAGCACTGTTACTGGTTGGTGGTTTTAGCCATCTTGAAAAATATCAGTCAATGGGAAGGATTATCCCATATATTATGGAAAATAATAAATGTTCCAAACCACCAACCAGGTTATAATATAACTCCTTATAATAACCAACCAAACAGGGTATTCTTAATGGCTCATTTGGACACCAACTGCCCCATCCATCTTTGGGGACAACGGGACATCTACCCCTGAAATTCGCTGCAAGCCGGCAAAGGTAGGATCATCAATATGAGTTTCATTTGGTTTCTATACATATTATACATATTATATACATATTACATATCAGATACATATCAAACATATGATATAGTTTCTCTATATCTGTACAGCTAAAACCATCCACGTCCATTCACCAGGATCTTCCAGTTCCGAACGGATCCTAATCTTTGAAAACCCCCCCAGCTCTGTGGCTTTGGGTTCCAGGTTCCATCAGCTCCGGACCTCCTGAGATGTGCTCAAGATGACAGGAGCAGGATCTTTGCCCAGTCTGGGAGGCGAGTTGTAGAAACTCGCGAAGACGCGCTGATAACTCCTGCGGGCCCGGGAATCCCCTGATAATCAAACATGGCTGGAAAACGCCCCTCAAAACCTCCAAATTTTTGTTGGGGATTTCCAAGGTTACACCACAAAACTTTAGACTGTGGAGCCCAGACATAGTGGGCAGCTGGTTCGCATTGCTTCGCCATCCCCGTTTTGCTCTTGAAACCTCCATTGTTGGGTCAGATCCTGTCAGACCCGCATATGTTTGGTACAAAAAATGAACATCCAAATTTTTGCTGCTGAAAATCCAGAGTTTTCGTTGGTGAAGTCCCCCAAAAAATCGTTGGTCAACTGCCCCTTTTGGCCCGTTTCGAACCTGCCAATCTGGGACGCCTTGTCGGCCGGGGTGATTTGAATGTCGCCAGGAGTCTGAGGAGCTGCTAGGAACACCAGGTCGTAGTCCTGGCGCTTGGATGAGCTTGGGAGGCAATCTCAGCATTGAGGTGACAATATGATCTGTGTATTATGCTGGTGAATCTAGATGTAATCATTACCATCTGGTTATGACTAACAGTTTGCCATGGAAAATCACCATGTTTAATAGGTAAGCCCAGGTAAACCATCTATAAATGGGCCATTTCCCATGGCTATGTTAAATAACCAGAGGGTATACATATATATATAATTATATGTGAAATCACCGGTTCTTCGGACCATTCGATTGCCTTGGGGTCATAACAGCAACTACCATGCTGTTCGTGTCGATACCTGTGTGGCTCAAGGGCCCAACATTCAGGAACGCGGGGAAAAAGG
>Ga0126342_10020461_pt1 | contig 11124 bp, 11 predicted proteins | sample Cyp1metagenome_FD_92528 | JGI IMG/M metagenome (GOLD analysis project Ga0126342, IMG submission 92528) | Coral microbial communities from Lord Howe Island, Old Settlement Bay, Australia - Cyphastrea 1 metagenome | ecosystem: Host-associated > Invertebrates > Cnidaria > Coral ...
AACTGGCTTTGGTATTGAAGGATGCTTGATATGCAAAACCAAACAGGAACCACAGCGCCTAACCTCAATCAATACATGAATTTGAAGCAAATCATTCGACATCTTTGAACAACAGCTTGGTAGCGTTTGAACCTGAAGCTACACATAGAAACTCTGACCACCTCAACAATTATCCCCTTCATTCAATCCAAACAATGAAGTGAAAGTTAAGGGGAAATAATCCCCAGAACCCCCCACAGGAAAAAACATCAAAACCAACGAACACACATTGAACGCCAACATAAAATCATAACACCCAAACATTATTACAACAACCCCAAGAAAACATTTAGCAAGATAATCAAAAAGAAACAGTCAAACATGTCAGATTACAAGATTGAACAAAAACATAACAGCCTCCCACCTAACCTCCAACCTCTCTTGTCCTAGGTTCCCCCTTTTACCATTCGTGTGTGTTTCCCATTTGCGCTAAATGTATTTGATCATATACTGCACAATTAATCCCATCCGACAAGGGTTAATTGTTGGTACAACTATTCTTCTTATTATTGTTATATATCATTGTAGACATTACATACCCACCATATACCCTTTATATATATGATATATATATATATTAACATGGAACAAAACAGATGAAATAGAACATGGGTTGGTAACTAATATACATCATAAACATCATAAACATCATAAACACCATAAACATCATAAACATCATAAACATATACATCACATATACATCATAAACATATACATCACATATACATCAACCTTTGGTAAAATCACCCGTTTTCTTCCTGAAATCCATCAGTTTTTTACAAAGGGCACTGTCCATGGACATCCCCGCAGATCTTCAGCGGAACGCCCAGCTCCAGGAGGATGGGCCTCAGTTATTTTGGTAACGCTGGCGATCTATAAAACTATATAGATATATAGATATAGCAGATAAATCGCACATATATATATATATATATACATAATATATATATATATATATATATATTATACTAGTATATATATATATATTTATTATATAATATAATATAATATTATATATATATGAAGATATCAAACCGTCTTTTGCTAGACCAACAACAAAGCTCTTTACAGCATCCCATTTTTGGGAGACCAGGACATTTGATCTTGCTTTGAGGTCTATTTACATATACGTTGCATACATACCAATCTACATGGCTCCATGCATATCTACTACCTGTAAAGAAACGTCTCTTGAGAAAAAAAACAACAAGCACCGGAAAAAAAGATGGACGATGGTATCATTCAATTAACATGCAGTTCTTCATTCAATAGTAAATTATGCTTTTTCTGCAACTTTTTGAGGTTACTGTACCACATAAATCCATGCCATCTTCATCTCAGCGGCTGCTCCATGAAGACCTCCCTGGAAAGGAAGCCTTGGTTACTTGTGATCGATGGAAGCCTTGGGTTCTCATCTGGTTGCTGATCATTGATCTTTTACGATGTGTGTCAAAAATGGTGGATGTTCCCACTTAGATTATAGGAAATGTCAATTTCCCTGTCGAAATAGCCACTTTATGCATCCACCATTTCGACAAAACATGACAACACTTTGATATCCGGGTAGTGTGGCTGGCATAATTTTCTCGTTGATGGAAACAAAACAAACAAGGACCACCCAGCTGGAGAGAATGTCCAACGTCTCGTTGGATAAAAATCTTTCTGCTTCAGCCAAGCCAATGACAAATGGGGTTCATTCAAGAAATCAAGCGATGAATATCGATGAATCCAACCAATTCAATATTGTTGACCTTTGAATCTTAGATGCCCTTCTAAAGAATAACAAACACTTTCCCACTGGGTACGCAGCAGGACATCGACCTACCAAAGCAAGGTTTACATGGTAAAACTTTACCAACACTGACTTTGGGCTATAGATGAGTACCTGCAATATGTACCCAACTTTTACCGGTGTCAAGAATTGCAAGCCGAAGCAATTCCCAACAACAAAGAACAACCATATTGTAGTTGTGTTTATTGTTTATGCTGTAACCATTATAATATCAACCTTACATTATAATCATTACAATGTGTAGCAAGTTTGACCAAAAGCCATAGAAAACACACAAACACTTCATTGATGCGACTTTGAATTCCCAACTTGTCAGACTTTGACCAAAGCCCAACTCATGGCAGGATCGTCATGTTACTTTGGAGGATGACACCTATATATACCTATATAATATGTGTGTTTTTAAATCTTCAATGTATCCCAATTGTATAGATGACTCTCCGGTATTTTCTCATTCAAAGTTTAAGTTGTTCATCCCAACATTCAATCCATCCAATATTTGTACAGATGATTCTCTCATATGATGTACTAGATTCCTAGATTGTCCATAGCTCATAGCTGATCATGATTCTCCCATCACTATTCAATATAGTCCATGTTGTATGTGTATATATACACGTGATTTTATATCTTATAATTGATTACAGTATCCCTATCATTTTCCATCCCAATATTCAATTCATCCCAATATGTGTATAGATGATTATCCTATATAATGTGGTTGACTACAGGTTGATACAGGTTGTATAGATGATTTTCCCATACTAATCTCCATTCCGCACAGTCGATTTTAAATCCTATAGATTGACTACAGTATCCAATCAATTTCCATACACATCTCTAAGATATCAACATCAACTATAATTCAAGAAAATCATAATAGTGGTATAATTCATGTGGTTTCTGGGGATTCTTTTCTTAAACATTCATATCTGGGTAAATTATAATAATTCACTAACCTGAATTAAGGCCATTTGGGGATCATTTCCCTTACTAACCATGATTTCCAGTGAGGTCGTAGTGAGGTCGTTGTAATTTACCCAGATTAATGTGGTTTCTGGGAATTCTTTTCTTAAACATTCATATTCACATCTTATAGGGATCCAGTGTGTGGCCCATCCCATCCCATCCCGATCTCCGATCTGTGGCCCAGTGGCATAGCGCACTGATTTCCTGCTCCGTGAGCTGCACCAACTTCGAAGGCCTGGTGTGTCGCACCTGCGGCTTTTTTTAGCGGTGAACAACAAGGGGATTAAGAATGGTTCGTATACATAGTAATGATTTAGTAATGGTTAATGCCTAGTAATGCTAGTGTAATAGTAATGATGAGTATAATAGTATATAATGGTTAGTAATGGTTAGTAATGGTTAGTAATGGTTAGTAATGGTTAGTATAATAATCTCATTCTTAATGGTTAGTACCAACATTGATGGGGGATTAAGAACGGTTAGTACAATTTACCACTATGTAATGGTTAATGATGTTAATACTGGGATTTTATAGTGGTTACTAGTAGTATACCATGGTTCATTTCGTGGTTGGATACTAGTATCCACATGGTATACTACTAATATTGACCATGGTATACTATATTATCATATATTATCCACATTATTAACCATTATTATACCATGGTTATTAGTATAGTCTGGGTAAATTATAATATTTCACTAACCTGAATTAAGGCCATTTGGGGATGATTTCCCTTACTAACCATGATTTCCAGTGAGGTCGTAGTGAGGTTGTTATAATTTACCCAGGTATAGTGGTTAATAATGGTTAATAATGGTTAATAAGGGGGATACCTTGGTTAGTCATCAAACGTGGCTGGACAATCATCAGCCCAAAAATGGGGATCCCCCATGAGATTCTTCAAATGTTACCAGCTGTGGCGCCTGAAAAACATCAGTCTTTATATATACATATATATGTATAATATATATATAATTATATATATATATATCTGGCATCTGGGTAAATTATCATATTTCAATATATATATAACCTGAATTAAAGCCGGCCATTTGGGGATGATGTCCCTTATTAACCATGATTCCAGTGTGGGGGCAGTGAGGTCGTTGTAATTTACCCAGATATATACGTGGATATTGATATATATATATATAATATCAATATAATGTCACCTATGGTTCTTGATCGAACCAGTCAATGTTTACCTCATTTACCAAAAAAGAACGATGTGTGTCGGGGAAATGTCATTTTGGCTGTTGAAATTCCCATTCGGGGCCAGTTTTATTGGTTACACATCCCATTAAATCACCCATTGTTTAAATCCAATTAAATCACCCATTGTTACAAGTTAAATCCCATTGAATATCCCAGTGTAGGTTAAGTCCCATTAACTCACCAAGGTTTCTTTGTTTATAAAGTTTATAGATTAACCCCGTTGAATCGTGCGCCTTAATACGTCAAATCTCATTAAATCACCCATTGTTATAAGTTAAATCCCTATGTTCATCGCTATTCCCAGGGCCATCAGACCGCCAGCTTTGCCAGGTCTGCCAGGCCTCTAAGAGCTGTCCTAAGATGTGGTCGACATCCAGAGCCTCGAGGCAAATGGAGGTTTCCTGAAATAGGGCTACCCCCAAATGATCCATTTATAGATGGGATTTTCCATGATTTTCCATCCAGAAATTTGGGGGTACCACCATTTATTGGAAGCCCCTATAGATGGATTTTATGGATATCTATAGGTGTTTTTGCAATGTTCTTTCTCTGATCAGATGTTTTGATCGAATTTGCTAAGCCATCTCTTGACCTTCTCTGATTTTAGTTGTTGTGCCGTGTGACTGATTACAATTCATATTGGATTCATAGTGATCTCGGCAATCTGAAACCCAACTCCACTGGTCCACCATCCTTGCATCTCAGAATATTCCCTTTCCCATACTATTAAACACGCCCAGAAACCATCGTTTAATAGGTGAATTACGGTGAATTACGCATATTTGGGACCATTTAGGGTGTATCTAATCTTAGGAGGATGGGATGTCTTGATGAACATTCCTTAAGTAGTGGACCCTAGGAAACGGCTGCACATCAAAGATTCAGGGACTGCCAAGCTTTTGCAAATTGGGAAGTCTCCAGCAAATGCGGTGATGATGTGTCTGTGTGTGTTTCAAATTTTGACCTGTAGATACCCTCTGGTAATTTAACATAGCTATTGTAAATGGCCATTTATAGTGGATTTACCCATTAATAATGGTGATTTTCCATAGTTATGTTAGTTTACCAGAGGATAAATTGCAACATGCTACATCCGTAGTTGATTGTATTCATCCGTAGTTTCAACCCCAACTGGAAACCCTTTTTGGTCATTGCAGGCCATTTCATCCCAGGTAGGCGATGGGGACAACCACACATCATGTGAATCATGTCTATCATGTCTGATTATGTCTGTAAATATCTGCATTGTTGCTGTTTACACCTCAATTACCCTCTGGTAATTTAACATAGCTATGGAAAACCACCATTTTTAGTGGGAAAACTCACTATGAATGGCCATGTTCAATAGCTATGTTAAATTACCAGAGGGTAGTGATTGTTGAATGCCGAGTTCTTCTTTGGTGGCCCCACCTCAATAGAAAAAATCATGATTTCATGGCCACAAGTGTTGCGGAGGACTCCCAGGACCCCTCCTCCATTGAGCGGCACGGCGCAGCCTTAGGGGGTAATGTAGCACGACCAGGACGATTCACACATATATTCATATATCTGGGTAAATTATAATAATTCACCAACCTGAATTAAGGCCATTTGGGGATGATTTCCCGAATCCTAACCATGATTCCAGTGAGGGAGAACAGTGAGGTCGTTATAATTTACCCAGATATATTGATTCTGTTCCAAACAAAAATGGTCGTTGGTTTAGTTAGTTGCTAGTCAATTGAGACCATCATCCCAGATATATATATATATATATATATCCAGATATTGCTATTGCAAACACCGTGCCCCCATGAATCAGTCGCTGATGGAAAACATGTCGGGGGAAAACTGGCCAGGATTCCATGATGAATTGATGTTCATGTCGCTGACGTTTATCTGGTCTCAAGTTTCTGGTGGCTGGTTGCAACCAATACCCAAACATCCCAAAGCTTGCTATTTACTCTCTGGTAAACTAACATAGCTATTGAACATGGCCATTTATTGTGAGTTTTCCCATGAAACATGGTGGTTTTCCATAGTTATGTTAGTTTACCAGAGGGTAATCGTCATGCCAGAGAAGGAACAATCCAAAGATATCCAAAGTATCTTAAACCACCAACGGAGACCAACCGTTTGTAAGACCACTACCACCACAATTGACCTGTTTATCAGACTACCCCCAGTCCCCATCTGTGGTGACGAAGAAACATATTCCCAGGAAGCTACCATCTTTTCTTGTAGGCTATTTATGCCTATTTTGATGATATAAACTTTCGCCTGAGCTTTAGCCAGTATTTCTCCACTGGTCAAGTATCAAGCATCCCTTTTAGAAAACACAATTTCCGGGGTATACCCCACTTTCCAGACCCATCGAAATCATCATATCACAAAGATATTTCAATGAAATCCCCATGAGAATCCAATTTTCATTGGTCAAACCCCCAAGCTTTCCATGGGCTTCGCTCATCCCCTAGAACCCACCTACCCCCCTACCCTCCGCACTCCGCAACCAGAGAACGCCGGCATCAGCGGCGCTGGGACGGCATCAGGGCTGATGGGTGGGGTCGATGGGATGGACGGCTGGCTTGGCCCGAAAGGCCAGCGGGGGATGACCATGAAATCCTTGGGGCAATTCTTGGTTTCATCGTGGTTTCTGCTCTGGAACCTAAGAATTACATAGAATTAATTACTGTATATGGGGATGGGTCAAAACCTTGTACCCCTGGTGAACCTCAAAATAGCTGGTAAATGGATGTTCATCACCCTAAAAATGGTACTTATAGGATCTTATAGGTATTGATCCATAGCCATATAGAAGTCCCAAAACTGGTCTTTTAAGATACGGGTGGCTTCTGGTGATGATTTTTCTGTGAAATCACCAGACCTGATGAATGTTCGGTTGTCATTGTTGGGCTTGAACTGTTGGCTTGGTCACTTGGTTGGGGACCGAAAAGACATGGATTATATATGATAGAAAACATTCGCTGCGGTAGTGACCAAAGGTTTCGATGTGGTTCAGTATTATTCAATAAGCTACCACTGAACAACCTGATGTATATTTACCGTCTTCTGTTAAGTAGAAGAGTTCTCATGAGTTCTCCACTTATTGCATGGCCCACCCAGATCGCGACAATATTTCTTCGTGCTTGTAGAGGGGTCTATTCTGACTCAAAAGAGTCATGAAAACAATCGGTCTATTGGTACTATAACTATAACCATAACCCCAAAAAATGACCTATGAACAGGAGTGTTTTTAATAGCTGAACCGATTTTCCAGTTTTCATGATTCTCCTTTTCTACATGGCAAGCTGGTCGGCTGGTCACAGGACTCACTGCTTGTCTGACTCAACCTCAGATCAGCTGTGGATGCATCAGGCACATGCCAGGCTCTTCTGCCATGTTTCAAGAGAACGGATCTTGATACTTCGCCTGATTCCTAGTTTTCAAGGCATCCCCATCCCCAGAAATAAAAAGGTCATCGGGGATCCATAATCCCAAGATATCCCAAGGTGGAAGCGCCACATTCCAGGCGTCCGTCATCCTGCACTTTGGCAGGACTATACTGGTGGTCATCACCAGGCCGGCTGGTTGAACTCCATCAGGATAATGGTTCAGAGATACCAGTGGCCCCATGGAAATAATGGGAATCCCAAGATTTTTAACAGCTTGGAGTCAGGGCAAAACTCCTTCATAAGCTCCTCCAAAATAGCTCTCCGGCACCGAAATATCTCCTCAAAATGAACCTCTGCAGATGCACCACATATCCACCACGTCAGTCACGGTCCGTCTTGGCCCGTTTCACGTTCTGCTCCTCCGCCTCCTCACTGTCTGAGCTGTACTGTACCAAAGCCCCAGAGGCCCCAGCTTTGGACTCGACCTCTGCTGCAGCTTTGGCAGCTTTGGCATCTTTGCTCTTGATCTGAATCTTCGCCCCAAGGGCTCCCAATCCTTTCTCCTTGGCCTTGGCAGCTGGTGGTGCCTTGCTGCTTTTCGTCGTGGACCCGGAGCTGGATTCCGCCTTGAGCCGCGCGAACATCTGGCTCTCAGATTCGACTTCCGCCTTCCTTGGGCCGATGGCATAGAATTTTTCATACAAACCCAGGTCCAGAGCCGTGTTCCTCTTGTTGCGGGCATCCTGATCATAGTCGATTTTCAGACCTGTTGGTTTCAACATAGTCTGCACCTTGAAAATAGATGAAGCTATAGGTAACAAAAAATAGAACCTATTATATAGTCTGCTCCCAGAGCAGGAAAAAGAACAAAAAAAACATCTGAAACATCCATTTCAACATTTTCATCCCAGAAACCTTCATCCACAGGTTCCCACTTCCATCCTTGATGCGCCTGCAGGGCCCTAGTGGCGTGTTCGATGCTGTCGTAATCCACGAAGACCATCCGTTTGGACTTGTGTCCCACCGGGCGGCACTGCAGAAAGCCCTCGTCGAACTCGAAGACCGACTGCACCGCATCTGAGGATTCGGCATCGGGGATGCCTTCGCTGATGCCAATGGCCATGGAAAAACCATGAAAAACCCTGAGACTATGGGAAACTATGGAAAACCAGGGCAAAAACCATGGGAAACTATGGAACAGTACTGATTAAACCTTGATGAAAACAAGTTACGGCTGTTTCAAATTTGTGAACTTGTGGGGAACGTGATGATCCAAACCATTTGTGGCTGTGGTCATTAAATAATAGGAAAAGGATGATGAGCACCACTTATCGTCGTGAGATCAGGGTTTCAACATTTGCCAGTTATGGCAATATCAAACTATGATCAAAACCACTCATGGCCATCAAATTGTAAGGGGAAAATCACACTTTCTCAACTATGAGATGCATTGGGAAGCTGTTTCTTTCCCAGTTTTTTCCTTCAAATTTCAGGACAAACCCCGCCTGTGACGTAGAGGGTGTAAGATGGTTTGGTGTAGGTCCTTTGACCATTTCCGGCCGCAAAGCCGCCAAATCTGTCTTGATACTTGGATCCAAAAGGATTCACATCTACCCCGAAGCGATGCAACCCGGACATCGCGCTTCGCTCCGTCACACTTCTGCTGAAAAACAAACACTTGGGAAAAAAAACGGTTGTATCATGGTTGTTCGTAGCTCTTTATGTTGTTTGTTCTGATGACAAATTATAAAACAAAACGCTACAAATGGATAGAACATCCGCCTTTCCTCAGTGAAAACATGACTAAGATTGACTAAGTATCTTTCCAAAGTTTGTCTGCTGAGCTGACAAGGCCTAAGTCATATACAAACAGTTGACATGTTTCATGTTTGCAACTGCCATTCAGTTACCGTTGCACTTACGTCCCATTCAGTGCCAGGTGCCAGGCCTTGCCGGCCCCAGACCTCAGGGAATCCCATCCCAGGAAGATCCCTACGAAATCCCAGGGTTCTGGGTGGGTCTATAGGGGGGAAATGGATTGATAAAACACTTGTTGGATAGCCCTGGATAGGCTTGGAGTATCTTGGAGTGTTGCGACAGCGTGCAGATGCGTGCAGCATCTGCCGATCATCTGCTATGGTTTTGCTGCTTGGCTGCATGGCTGCATCACAATCCACTCCTCTGCTTGGAAGTTTGTTCCACACCTGCAGATTCAAAAAATATAACAATTGGTGTGTATATATTTATATATCAAATAACAAATACCCACCAATAGAATAGGGACAAGACTTGAATATTGGATACAATGTGTTTTGTGTCAGACTTCCTTCTGGCCTCCTTGGGCCCCCAAACAGCCCTTCATTGCTTTCTCCATGGCCAGCCGCCTTGGTTCCACTCATTTCTGGTAACATTGGGTAGTGTTTATTGTTTATTAATGTATACTAATGTTGATTATATATAAAATATAATATTTATAATATATATATATATATTATATAAATAACATATTTGTGTAAACATCATCTCAACATATGATTCGCATTCATGAACATTCATAGTGTTACTGTTGGGTGAAAGCACACTCCACGAAGTTACTGAACGATACTGTACCTGTACCCTCCGAAGGCGTGGCAAACTGGTTTCAGATCCACCTTTCCCAGGGCCGGCTTGGGGGAAAAGATTCCATGGGTTTCTCTGCAAGAAGGGTACCACCCATTCTCAAAGATTTCATCATGTCTTCCCATGAAAAAGGCTATTCATATTGGGATATCCCCTATTTTTGGCAAAAACCAAAGCATATGATGTATATTCAATACTGTACCCTTTGGTTATGACTAACATAGCCATGCTATAGATGGCCCATTTATAAATGGTTTACCTATTAAAAATGGGTGGATCTTTCCATAGCGAACTGTTAGTCATAACCAGATGGTAATATCCCCTTGACATCCCTTGTGCCATCAGGCCCCTGCTGGTGTCGCAGTCTCACCTCCGACAGTTGCGCCGAGTTGGGGCAGGCGGCAGCCCGGGAATTCATCACAAACAAGATCGGTTTCTTATCCTGCAAGCTTAAATCTGTTGGTGGTTCAGTTCATCAAACTATGTTCAGTTGATCTTTTGATAAAAACCCCACTTCACATCCCACTTCTTGACTTATCCGACTTATCCGACTAAACCTGGAAGTTTCTCGCAGAATTCCAACATCCAGCGGTGAATCATCCAGCTTTCCCGCCGGATGATACCGGAAGTTTGTGAATTTTTTGGTCACAACCCCCTGGGTCACTACAAGCGTATATCTGACATATGTATATATGAGCAGGGACCCCCACACCCCCCCCCAGCCAGATGGTTCCCCCCCCCCTGTGGCAGGGGAGGGGGGGTTTTCTCAGCAGCCAAGCCGATTGTTGCTGGAGGTATGTGTGGTGTGTATATATATATATATTTATAAACATATATATATAATATGTAAGATATAAATAGAATATATGCATTATATATATATTTATAATATATATATATATTTGATATATTATATATATATATATATTGAACATATATATATATATATATCGTATACGTGGATTTTGATAGAATATAGATAGTATAAACCACATGTACTGTATCCACAGTAGATGTAATATATACAATATAGGTAAATATGTTCGTTGAATAAATTTTACATAGTATATGTGGTATATTGAATATCGACAGCAATACACGCTGTATATCTA
>Ga0126342_10020462_pt1 | contig 11124 bp, 13 predicted proteins | sample Cyp1metagenome_FD_92528 | JGI IMG/M metagenome (GOLD analysis project Ga0126342, IMG submission 92528) | Coral microbial communities from Lord Howe Island, Old Settlement Bay, Australia - Cyphastrea 1 metagenome | ecosystem: Host-associated > Invertebrates > Cnidaria > Coral ...
CTGCTGCCGCAAGTTCACATGAACGTTAACATCCCACCCCACCCCACCCCACCCCCCACCCCGCGTGTGCGTAACTGCTGCCGCAGTTCCAGAAGCCAGGACGAGCCTATGTATAATATTATTATTATGAGTATCCTTATATATATAATTATATATATATATGTGTCTGTATATTGTTATCTATAGATATACATTATTATATATAATTATATATGTGTGTGTCTGTATATCATTATCTATATATATATGACCATCCAACTTCCAAATCGGATTCAACCACCCAAAAAATGGGACACCTTTTGTGAGTAGCTTTCAGAAGTCAGCAATACACTCGTCCCATGATGTTAACGATGAATAAAGCGTGTTGAATCATTAGGGGGATACCACCAAAATTATACATGAAATTATCCCAAAATTAGAGGGATAATCATTGATCATTAATCATTGTTGTACCAAAATTAATGATCAATGATTTTTGTACATAATAGAAGTTTTGTAGCCCCTATTTTAAGATATTTTTGTTGGTATACTGGGGGTTTACAAAAAATCCTGCCCTAACATCACTGAAAATCTACGCCAATCCAAGCAATCCAAGCGGCCAATAGATCCAATACTTCTCTCCATGGCCTGTAAGCCCTGTTCCATTTCATGGATCATGACATCCATCTTGTGATAACGCTCATCCTCGGCGACTCGGCGTGTCACAACGCAACAGTTTGAAACGAGTGACCTGAATAGAACAAAAGGGTTTCAACCTCCATATCATCTAAGCTCTATGAAATTTTGAAGTTCTTGAAACTGCAAAATGGTAGCATCAGATTGCCATAAGATTCATTGATCCAATTTGATGTTAGAACATGTTAGAACCCCACCATTTTCATCCATGTCCCTCCTCCTGCTTCCAAATGGATTGCAACTCTTGATTGATGTCTGCTGCGATGTTCGTCTGTTCTTGCCGACAACTTGACAGCACATCAGCCACCAGATCCAAGCATTGCCTCAGGAAGTACAACCCGGAAAATGACACCCATGTAAGTATGGTTTATATAGCAGACATTTATATCATGTATGGTAAATTTGGGGCTAATTAATTGAGTTTTAAACGATTTTAACCACACAACTTCTTCCAGGGTGTTCTGGGAGAATCCCGACTGCTGGGTGTTTCACCCACCATTTTAGGGCGCTTGACAGAGTGCAAGTTTGCGCTTGACAACGTCAAGCGAGTCCCACGAAGTCCAATTTCCAGTGGTTTTAGGATTTCAAGTACCTCACCAACCACAATTGCTGCATAAAGAACTATCCACGATTTACTTTCAAAGTACGGAATTCTAGTTTCTATCGACGGATCGTCCCTGCATGACGATCCTGAACAGATTGTTTCCTCGACGGAATAAGATTCAGCCAAGTTGTTTCACAGCTACCATTCACCACTGCTTACCATACTTCCCTGATTGGTGGTTTCAACCCATCTGATAAATATGCTCGTCATTAGGGATCACCCTCCCAAATATGGTTGAAAATACTTATGTATATTTTGAGCCCGAAAAGATACAAAAAAAGTTGGAAACCTGAAACTATGGACAAAACATCCTCTATACCATCCTGGAAAAAAAAAATGTCTTTTTTGGGGCTTACTATATACAGTATGTATATATATATATGTGTGTAATTATATATGTGTGTGTAGATATGCATAAATCACTAACCTGAAAAAAGCTGTTATCATCTTGGGCCATTTGATGATTCTCGCGCCCTCTTTAATCACTTGAGTGATGTAATGTTCGACGTGAGGTCATAGCTATGTTCATCCAAATATACTATCCATAGCACATGTTGTTGGTTATAATCTCCCATGATCTTCCCATCATACATCTAGAAAAATATGTCACGAAAATCCCTAATCAATTGTTGGTTAAATCCCATTTTTGTTGGTTAAATCCCATGAAATCTATATATCATTCTCGATACTGTTATTACTATTATTGTTGTCATTAATACTACTTGTATCATATGTATAGATATATATATATACAACATGGCGATTAGGATCGTGGTGATACATGGAATGACCTCCTGCTATACATATACATTAATATGGCATGGATCAAAACCGTGGTATACCTAGTGAACCTCAAAATAGCTGGCAAATAGATGTTCATCCCACTAAAATTGATAGTAATAGGTTTTGACCCACCCCCATATATTATATATATAATATACCATCTGGTTATTTAACATAGCCATGGAAAATCACCATTTTTGATAGGTAAACACAGGTAAACCATCTATAAATGGGCCATCTATACCATGGCTATGTTAAATAACCAGAGGGTATATATATATATTAGAAACATGTTGCAGCCAGCAAAAAAAACACAGCCCAGCGACTCCAATCGCTCCATCGTTTCATCCGACACTGAGATCACTTCTTTGCCCTGCTGCGGCTCAAAGCTTGGCATCTCCTCTGGCGGATGCGGGTTCCATGCGGGTTCAATCGGATTGATGGCTGACTAAAATGAGAGCTACCAGTGGATTTGCCTGACTAATTAGGCGAATTCTCTGGTAGATAGAACAGGATGTAGAACTATGGGATGATTTTTTTGGAGGTGTTGCTGAAGCAACAAACATACGTGTCCGTGTGCCGCCTTGTAAGAAACAAAACATGTCAGTGTGGTTCGGGAAGTACCGAACCGTCGACCCACAAGATCGGATGTTTCATGATTTTTCACCAGTCATCCAAGCCTTGTGTCAGAATCTGCGGTACTATCTGCGGTTGATTCCAGGGATTCCATGGATCCACCAACAAACCAAGAGATGACTTTGCCAAAGAATTTGGTCCCATTTAGAGAAATGAGACAAAGATATCACCTTCAAACTTGGGGTAAAGATATGTAAAGATATCAAAAACCAAGATATCAGTGCTGAAAACATGGGGCCCTTTTCCATCCTTTCCCCCTTTTCAACACCACGGGTTCTCCACTGCTTCGGCCAAGTCTCTCCCAAAGCATTGGACACGAAGGCTGCCCGATCTTGTTGTCGTTCGGCCGCCTCCTTGTTCCGGGCTTCCGTGGAGATCATCGTGAGGGAATCTTCGGCAAAATCCAAACTCTTCAGCATGGTGGTCTGGATATGACCTGAACATCGGAACCAAAAAAAAGCGGTCAAAACGGTCCCGAAACCTCAGGACCCAACGAGAAGTCATCGATTTTTTTTATGGCGATGGTGCGATGATTTCCCCTAAAGGGCCTTAGGGCTTGCCCTATTTCTGGTACTGGTGTTTCCAGGCTGGGATCTTGAAAAGATCTCTGCTGGGTGCCCCCTGTGATGTTTGTTGGTTTAGAAACCATACTAACTATTTACAGTAGATATATCTACCATAAATAAATCCTACTTATTAGAGTGATTTAAACCAACTGTGCAAACTATGGGGCAACACCTTGTACTGATACATCATTTACATCATGTCAAAGCACCGGCACAAAGCTGAGAATTGCCTTTTTCTAAAGCTGTCCTGGGCTGGTGTGGTGTCCGGGTTCTTACAGGAAAAACAACAGGTGCGGCCACCATGATAATCCATCATATGGGTGGGTCTGAAAATGGGGTACCCCCAAAAAAATGACAAGTTGATATTGACAATGATGATTTCACAGTGTGTCAAAACCTTGTACCCCTGGTGAACATCAAAATAGCTGGTAAATGGATGTTCATCCCCCTAAAAATGGTATTAATAGGTATTGATCCATACCCATTTCACAGTGGATGGGGCACCTTATTTTCAAACAAACAACCCCGCGTCGACAAGTCGTCGCCTGTCACGCGAATCGCATCTGACAAGGACAGCTCAATCTCCTCCGACTTCTCTTGCACGAAGTCTGCGGTCTTCATCAAAAGGTATTCCTTTTCAAGCCCCACCGATGGGAATTTACGATGCTACACCTGGATTTAATGGGATATGTCATGTAAATATGCTCTGCATTTCATATGGGGATTACACAATTTGTGGGATGTTTTTTTTTCGGGGATACAAAAAAGGGTGCGTCTCAGTGGGAAATTTCATGTTTTTTTTCCATGGAATTGGGTGTGCCCCATTTTCAGACGGCGGCAGGATATTCGTTTGGAACCCACCGCAGGTGTGTCTGTGTTCCATGCGTAGTGTACAGATACCCTCTGGTAAACTAACATAACTATGGAAAATCACCGTTTTTAATGGGAAAACTCACTATAAATGGCCATTTTCAATAGCTAATTATGTTAGTTTACCAGAGGGTACTGCACTTGATCATAGCCAAAAGGTCAGCTTTGAAAATACTGTATGCACAGACAAACCCAAGTGGCTCGAATCATGACACCCAAAAATGCCCTGGTTGTCACATCAAAAGCGCTGGTTAGTATGAATGTTCATCGCCCACAAATATGTCACCATGGGTTTTGACAAATATGTCCCATGACCCTCCAAAAATGAGGAATAGCCATAAAAAAGGTCAAAGTTGGGTACGAAACAGTTGAAACAGTTCTCATTCCCCTTCCCATTCCAGCCAGCACTAAGCTATCAGCCAGAACCCAATCAGCCAAGCTCACTGTCATCTAATATCATCTAATCCTTCATCCCTATTGCAGCTTGTATCCCTAGTGTTTTACACATATGGGGGCGTTCCATGGGTTTCCTAAAATGCTGGTGCCCTTAAATCATCCATTTTAGATTGGGATTCTTTCCGAATTCTTCAATTACAAGCCATCCAGCTATTGGGGTCGCCAAAACTTCATGGAAACCACTCCCGAAGTTGCCGATCACCGGTGACATCAGTTCCGTGGCGGTATATCCCCATTCATATTCCATTACTATCTCATCATGGTCAAAAATCAAAAATCATCCACTAAATCCCATTCAGACTCCCATCTAAATCCCATCTAAATCCAGATTCCATTAAACCACAATATTCCCATCCTTCTCCCACTATCCTCCCGAGAACTTCTCCTCCCAGGCATCCCAGGCCCAGAGATATCCCATCACGCCGAGCTTCAGCGTTCGCACGCGTCATCCCGTCTTGCTCAAAGGCGCGTTTCAAGGATCTGGTGGTCACAATTTCATTGGGATGCGCTGGAAAATCATCGTCCTGGCCATGAGATCTGAATTTTAGTGTGCATGAAAAGGCCTGGCTGTTTGATGTTTTCGGAAACAGGAAGTGTGTTGGGGATCTGGTCATTTTGTGAACCTTGGATGAACTTAGATTATATATCTTTGATTATCTTTGGTACTAACATGGCAGTGTGTCAAAACCTTGTACCCCTGGTGAACATCAAAATAGCTGGTAAATGGATGTTCATTCCCCTAAAAATGGTATTAATAGGTATTGATCCATAGCCACATGATTTTCGTCCATGTACAAGACCAAAAGGCTCCTCCAGCTGCACGATCAAGGTGTAGAGGTTCACAAAACCTCTGGTTTCCCTTGCTGTCGCTGCTGCATCCCTGATCTGTGCATAGAGGGTCAAGGGTGCGCCAGCACGCGTCTTGACAAATGCATAGGAATCAAAGACAATACAATAGAGCATGTTCAACATGACCTCAGGGTGTCCCAAACTCAGGGAAATTTTCAACAAAAGTAAACTCTATATATATATCATATAGACATCATATAGGTAATAATTAATCGCCATCATATTCAGAGTCATAATCACATATACGTTATAATGAATCGCCTTCATATTTATAATTATAACATATCATAACCACAATCATCACCACGATCATCATAGGATTGGTTCCTTGTTGGATCATATTTGATGTATTTGGGTCTGTTGAAAAACCGGATTTTCCCCAAATTAGAGTTGCAAAAACCGGAACACTGATGATAGATCAATGCTTTTTTAGGGCTTTTTTCCATCTTTTTCCCCCCAAACAACATCGCCTGCTGCACTAGAATCTGGTAGGTCAAGGACCACAAGTAGCAAACAGCCTGAACCGGAACGCTGAAGCTACTCACATCCTCCATGGTTAATTCCGTGGACCACAGCATGAAGAGCGATCCCAACATGGAATCCCAGCCCTTGTGCATGTGGCCCAGGAGAAAATGTCCCGCAAAGGCATAGCAAAGGAAGATGGCCAAGAAGACAATGGCGAAATGGACCACGTTCACCGAGCAGTGATTGATGGTTTGCACCACAATGTCCAATCGCGGGTTCGCCTCGCAAAGCCGTGGCTGAATAAAAAAACATCACGGTCGGAGATCGGGATACCCAATTTGGATGTTTTGGTGCCCCCACTGGGTTAATCCAATCCAACTGTTGTTCCTCATGACGCAAAACTCCAAACTGTCCGAGACCCAAAAAAACGAAAACAGAAAACAACTCCAGCCTGAAAGGTCTTGAAAAATTTCATCATCAGAATGAAGAAGTATCCAAAAAAGAAGCCCCGCAGTATGGCATGGAAGTCATAGATCTCCCTGGCCAAAATGAAGACCTCGTTGATCCGGAAGTTCAGCAACATCGGATCAATGATCTCCGACATCGTGTCCACCGTCAAAAAGGTCTGATTTTGCAGCACCCGGGCATCCAATCTGGGAGTTGCGTGATTTCTTTTGGCTGCCGGCCACCAAAAAAAATCATGAGAAAAACCAGAATCTTAGCCGTAGCTTCCCCATTTCTGGTGGATGAACTATAGACCACCAGGTTTTTTTAAACCACATCATCACAATCCAATCCAGGCAGCTCGGCTTGAGGAATCTCGCCAATCACAGCTGGCAGTTCCACAGAGATTTTGTAGAAGAAGTAAAGCCAGATGACCACGTTCATAAAGCCAGCCAGAATGGCTGTCCTCAATGGCCATTTCAGGAACCGATCTATTTGAGGTGTACCTACCATTTTTATATAAGGTCTATTTTTTTATCAGAGAAGATCCCCACAATATGGCCTTGTATAGCTCAGTACCTCCATTTTAGGGCCCTGAAATTTGCACTGACCTGATGTTTCCGAACGAGCTGGTGAAGTATCTGAACGTATCTGAACGTGATGCTTTTGAAACGTGTGATTTTTAAGATACATCTTGGAAGAAGATGTTTTTTTCTTGTACTACCCGGACCCACGGAATCATAGCACAATCTGCCTGGAAGTTCTTAAGCAATCCCATGGCAAAACATACCACTGCAAATCGCATATTTCTCTCGGAGATTGAAAAATGCCCTTGAGAAGGGAGTCTTCGACCCAACGAAATGCACAAACAGATTTTGTTCGACATCTATATACAGTAAATACACCACAGATCCTGTCTGCCCTAACGGGGGTGAACGAACCAACCCACTTTAACTCATACTGGGATTTTTGCCAATGAAAATTCATCCCTGGGCTTTGGAAATGAGGAAAAATATATGGAAAAATCATGAAAAATGTTCCATCTTTACTATGCAGAAACATCTCAAATCATATGGAAACCCAAAGATCCAGGTCCAAGATCCACGGATTCCAGGGATTCCATCCACCAAGGCTCCAATCGACCAGGTTCCAGAACTTGAAGTAATCCTTGATGCCATCCATACCTCCAGCGATGGCAGGCAGCAGTTCTTTAGCCTCCTGATGGGCCATTCTCAGCAGAACCATGATGAAGAGGATATCTGGAATGACGTTGAACCAATTGCCTGAAGAACAGCAGTGCAGTCAAGAGATAATCATGGCATTTCATGGTCATGGAGCCGAATCTCGAGTTTTTTTCCGGGAGAGAACCAGTTGGGGCGGAAAGAGCTGGTATAACCATTCTTAATGGGCATGTAAGCATGTAATGGGGGATACACTGGAATATACAACCAACTATTTGGATCCATTTGGGATTTCACCAAAGGGAAATGGAGGATGCAATCAAATCAACCCCAATCACGGCTACTCAGGATACGTTTTGAGGGAAGACTGGGAAAAACAACTGTATAGAGGCAAACTGTTAAACTGACTAATTTTTCCACCCAAAAAAGTGGTTATGATCGTCTGCAATAAGTTGAAGTAACCCTGCAAGACATCGGGAACAAAAACAGTCAGCAGATATCAAAAAAAAATCCGAAACATCTTTAGGACCCCCCCAAAATCCAATGGTTCATTCGTCATGTTCCCCATATCCAGCATTTTGAGACAACCTCAAACGGACCACTCTATGGCATATATCATCAAAAATGCCTGAGATTGACTCACTCTATAGGCATCGGGGCAACATGCACACCCATGGTACCAACACTTGTTTTATGTTCTATCATCAAACCTCCAAGACAGGCATGTTTTGAAAAAGACTGGCTTTCGAAGAACTGACAACCTGACAAGTTGTCGCTTTGTCTTTGGTGACCCTATGGTCTCGTTCTCAAAAAATATCCACGATGTGATTCACCAGGCCAGGTCACCGTAGGGTTCCGCCATCCAGGACTCATGATTGAACCAGAGCTGCAAATAACCACTCGGCTGAAAATCCCATTGCAGACGTTCAAAGGTGAGCATGTTGTTATGACCTCACAACGGAAACCCCCGCTAAGGTCAAATCCTTAGACCATCTTATGGAACAGATATGCAATAGAAATGAATGTGGACATGTTTTGTATGCACTATACACACCATGCATGCATATTGATATAGACACATGCATATTATCATATTGATTTTGAAGAAATATATCTATCTATCTATCTATCTATCTATCTGGCTGTCTATCTATCTATCTATCTATCTGGCTGTCTATCTATCTATCTATCTATATATATATATGCTACCCCCCCCCAAGAAAAAAAACACCCTCGCCAGCAGATGTCACTTGGTTTGTGGAAGTGGATCGTTGGAATGCATGTGAATATGCCAGCAGATGTCACTTGGTTTGTGGAAGTGGATCGTTGGAATGCACGTGAACATGCCAGCGGATGTCAGTTGGTTTGTTGAAGGGGAGCGTTGGAATGCATATGAAGATGCCACCAAGTGTGACTTGGTTTGTGGAAGGGGATGGTTGGAATGCATGTGAACATGCCAGCTGATGTCAGTTGGTTTGTTGAAGTGGAGCGTTGGAATGCATATGAACATGCCAGTAGATGTCACTTGGTTTGTTGAAGTAGAGTGTTGGAATGCATTTGAATATGTCGAGACGTGGTTGTTGTGAACAGACATTCATTGATTTACGCTTGCACGCGTGGTGTGGATGAAGTAGTTTGCTGCCACGTACAGGTGCAGAAGTGGAAGAGATCATTGTGTCCTATGAAGTGCAGGTGCAGAATGAGTGGACAAGCAGCTCATTTTCCCCAGGAGGCAACCATCACTTCTTGACAGAGCGCTTCGACACAAACTTTGCCATTTCCCAGGAGCAAAGTGTGCCGGTGGCAACCCAAAGATCAGCATTCTTATGCCAGTACTCATACTGGGCTGAACGCAGCATGGCCCTCAGGGTCTTCGACCCTATAGTGTGCTATTTTGGTGCAACGAAATCCGGTCCTTCAAATATCTCCATGCCCTGTCAATGGTTTGGGCGCCGGCTTTGACCTTCATTGTCTTCTTGGTGCCTGGGATCTTGTGCTTGACGACCCGGACGTAGTTTGGGGCGCGCCATTGCCACTTGCCGTTCTTCTTCACCCGCTTTTTGGCATGGATAACATTGTCATGAATGACCCCCGGCACCTTGCACTTGTAGCTTTTGGCTGCATCGGTGTGCAGGATCACCTGCTTATCCTGCAACCATGTTTTCGCCAAAGGTACCCATTCGACTTTGCGAATGGCGCCTGGCCCCAGCGCTCGAGCCTCAGACATCTTTGGGTTCGGGCGGTGCAGGACTAAGCTCTGCGGGCAACCTCTTTTCACTATCCCACACCATGGCTCCCAAATGACTGGCGTCTCTGGCTCCGAAGCATGGTTTCCGAGGTTTTGCTTGAGAAATGTCGTCTCGTCAGCTTCCACATCGCACCTTTTCTTTCCATTTCCAAAATTGACATGTTTCCTGTTCCTGCACCCACTTCATGCGTAGATCCCGTAGCCGCTTGTCCATGTCCTCGACTGCTTTGTGGCTCACACCCAGCAATCAGTGAATCACAGGATGCGGTACGCGATTCAGCAAGAGAAGCAGAAGCGCAGCTTGCAATTGCAAGGATGTTGAGCTGGAGCCTCTGCCGTCCACAAAGAGTGGATGGAGGTGATGAGGGTTCAAGTACACATGGCAAGCTTTCGCATTGCAACGGTACTTAGGCAAGTTGCCACTGCTCTTTTGAAGCTTGGACAGCGAACCCTTGCCGCAGCGAGGGCAGACTTTGCCCTCCCACGCACAGAGCAAGCTGTCCTGCAAAAGCAAGTTGGCGATCTTGTCGTCTGAAGCTCCCAGCAACTCATGGATGGTTCTTTTCCACTTGATACGGTCCATGCGTAGGCCAGTTGGCCCGACACCAGCAGGTCTCTGGTGTATTTGACCTTCTTCCATGATGCTGGCTTCACGGCAGCTGGTCGTTTCAAGACCGACCTGCCTTTGCCACGCTTGGGGTCCGGGAATGGATTGAACTTGCGCGCCATGAAGGAAGACAGCAGAAACCAACATCTCTTTCAGCTTTGGAGGCACAAACTATAGAGACAAGGTGTAAAATTACAAAGCAGGTATGCCAACAGAAGTACACATGGAACTTTAAGCAACTGATGCTGATAAAGACAACCACCATGCAGACACCAAAAATGATGACGATCAGTTTTTTCCACAGGCAGGGCGCAGGTCTGGTGGATCATACTGTACTATACGGAACAATGCTTCGGCAAGACATCGCGGCCTGACGTTCACTCGTGCATGTAAGCTAGATCTTCAAGTTCATGCCTCATGCCAGGAGCACTGTCTGGCTTGCTCTTGCACCTGTGGCGCTTGGCCGGTGGGTAGCAAAACTGACCGAGACGGTTGCACTTCAGAGCTGGGTTTGGGATGATGACCGGTGGAGGTGGCAGAACAGGCGCTTCATCTGGGGAAGAGTCTCGGTCTCCTCTGTCAGGCAAATGCACTGGAGGAAGGGCTCGGTACAGGCGAGATTCGATTTCCTCATTGGCATACTTGATGTAAGCTTCTGGTCTTCCTGCTGCGAACTTTTCCATGCCAATGGAGATCATGCTGACTTCTCGTTGGGTTTCTTCCTCCCATTGTGGGCCATA
>Ga0126342_10020463_pt1 | contig 11124 bp, 10 predicted proteins | sample Cyp1metagenome_FD_92528 | JGI IMG/M metagenome (GOLD analysis project Ga0126342, IMG submission 92528) | Coral microbial communities from Lord Howe Island, Old Settlement Bay, Australia - Cyphastrea 1 metagenome | ecosystem: Host-associated > Invertebrates > Cnidaria > Coral ...
GGAGATTGGATAAACGCCTGGTAAAATACTCAAAACTGGTTCATTGTAATGGGAAAGAACCTGATAAGAAAAAGCAATTCCGTCAATCAAGGTAGAAGTTTTACATCTCTTCAGATGTTCCACGCACACAGACACACACACAACGACTTCCGACACGTTATGAAACATGTTGGAATGTCACAAAGTGTCACGCCTGCCACGCGAAACGAGGCTACACGACCTTGGACATGTCCAAAAGCGACCGCTTTTGCAGAACTCGCTATAGGCACGGCCATACGGCCCTCACGCGAACGGTTGCGGACAGTCGCGAACGGTTGCGGACAGTCGCGAACGGTTTCGAACGGTTGCGGACGCAAACGCAACGTCGAGCGAACACACCCTCAACCCCCAGACCACCAGAGTGAAACGGGAACCCTTGCTACGCATTCGGGAAAAAACAGGATCCACCCTGCGCCGCATCAAAATGCACCTGTCAAGAACTGGCGAAGTGGTTCTCGTTGCCTCATTGAGCCTGGCTGCATGGACGTTCACACATGGTAGGGAAGTGAGAAATTGGGTAAACTCAATAATAATGGGGTTTAATAGCAATTGGGGTTTAATATTTTAATGATGTTGGTTTACCAACGATTACCAACAATGCTGGTTTATCAACGAGTAACTCACTACTGAGAATAGTTAAACCATTCACCAATTGAGTTTACCAATCGAGTTTACCAACGATCGCCAACAATGGGTAAACCATTAACCATCATTAACCAATAATGAGAATACACCATTAACCAACCGTTTCTAATAAGGGTTGCTCCCAACAGCCCAGGTACTGGCTAGATTAGCCATCCTCGCTGGCCATGTTTCATCATTCCGAACGGAGAATGTAAGAAAATTCATCCAACTTGGGGTGGTTCAAAGGGCATTTGTAGTGAAAATTGCATTTATAGCAAAAATTGAATATTCAAATGGCATTATAGTGGGGTTATTCATCCATTATATTCATATGCATGTAAAGTATGGATGAATATGGCATTATATATTGATCAAATGGCATTCATTCTAGTTCTATATTCCCCAAAAGAATATGGCATATTTATAAGGCACATAAAAATAGTAGTATATAATAATCAACCAAATATAACTGGGATTATATGAATAAAAAAAATGATTGATATGGCATTATATATATTGATTCAAACTTTGGTAAACATAGCAAGCTGGGAAATCATGGGGAAATCCCAAACCATTCCAGTGGAAGAATCATCCAAAATGGAGAAGTGTCCAGCAAGCCACGTGACGAATTAAATGTGATATACCCTCTGGTAAACTAACATAGCTATGGAAAATCCCCCTTTGGAATGGGTAAATCAACTGTTAATGAGCCATTTTCAATAGCAGCTATGTAACAAATTACCAGAGGGTAATTTCTACATCATGTCAATCAATATGGAGATAAATATAGGAACCATTTCATGGGGATGAACCCAATTCCAGAAACCATCAAAAATGGGAGGCTCCTTATTGGCTTTAGGATATTCATGGCAGTCGACCCAATCCCAAGAATTCCTAATCTGGAAAGGGCCAGTGTTTGGATGATATCTATGGCAAGGTCGTATTAGCTTAAAATTTGCCTAGTTTCATAGCCATTGCTAGTAAGGCCCCCAACTGCGACCTATTCGCCCTTTACATATGTTCTGGGATGAATGTGCAAGTATCTGAAGCCCTGAACAACCCAGCAATGACACTGCAACAAATACGTCTCATGGTGGATTGACTTCACGTGAAGCATAGGCACATCTGACCAATGACAGGGTGTGTTCAGGAACAAAATTGCTGGATAAATGCTTTAGGGATCACCAAAAAGATAGACAGTTTGTTGGCAATGTACTTCTCTCTCTCTCTCTCTCTTTTCAGGTGCCGTTTTAGAACTGAATAGTGCAAAAAGAAAATACTAAAACTTATATATCTTTAGATATCTTTGGATATTTTTGGTATACTACTGCCTTTTTTCAGCATATCAAAGACCCAAAAAACAGCTATTGGCGACCACAAAAAATAGCTCCGTTTGATCCAGGATTTCACTAGTGCTGTCATCAACATGGTCTCCTTTTTTTAACATGGAAATGAATGGTATTTGGAAGTTTCCTAAAATAGGGGTACTCCTAAATCATCCATTTTTAGATTGGGATTTTCCATGAAATAAACCAACCATTTTGGGGCTGTACCCCCATTTATGGAAACCCCCATATGAGCCATGGTCAATACTCACCAAAAATGGTTGATGGTCATCCCATCCATAATAAGGATCCTTATAATGGTTACTATAAATCCCTGTGAACCATTGGATGACTAGCCCCTATTAATGGTTATTAACCATATTGACCATAGCTCATATGGTTTACATCTCACTGATGTCCCCAGCTGGCACCCAGCTTGGGCTCCCTTGCAGCGGTTGACGAGGCGAGTTGGCCGGTTTCACGTCCCGTTCTTCCTGGCGAAGTCCCACGTTTCCACAGGACTTTATAAGATTTTATAAGGTAAATCCTCTATAAATAACTGACAAATACCAAGCGTTTGTAGGTAAAACCTCTGGTCAACTAAGAGTTTGCGAACTTGAAAATCACCATGTTCAATAGGTAAACCATCTATAAATGGGCCATCATCCATGGCTTTTTGTATGTTTACTGGGTAAAAAAGGGGACCTACCACAGACTCTTGATTTCACTGGGCTGATTTGCTTCGAAAATTACACATCAGACAAAGGCGTTCTCGTCACAAGGAGTGTAAGGAGTGGGGACTTGTAGATGTTCCGATGTTCCAAACCAACCTAGTTTTTTGATATTTACTATGGATATTCATAGTTACTAGTAAACTATTGATATTTACTATGATATTTACTATGATATCATAATCTGGGCTTGACCGGCTCTCTTTCACTCAGCATTGCGCGCCTTTCCGGCAGAAATCATCAGGAAAGCATCCATCAGAATTCCTGGAGAGGCGGAAATTTCGTGGCCCCCATGGGACATGTCCTCTTTGATCCCTTGAAACAGTGGGTACCCTGTGGTAAACGAACAGTTTGCCATGGAAAATCACCATCTTTAATAGGTAAATCAACTATTTCTATGGGCCATGTTCAATAGCTATGTTGAATTACCAGAGGGTAATGCATGGTAATGCTATGTCGGAAATGAGCGATCCATCTGCCACAAAATGGTCGGAAACCATGCTGCTTTGGTCCAACATCTGAGTGCCTCGGATGTTTCTGGTGGTGCCGAAGGCAAGTAGGTTGTAAAATAAGTTGTGAGTACGTCACCCAATTAGTGGGCCAAGCCCAAAATTTACCTAACATGCTACTGAGATATTTTTTTCATCACTTACCAAGTAATCCACCATCCGTTGTTTTTCAAGGTTGTCTGCAAGCAAACTGGTCGTCTGCGCCACTCGTTTCTGGTCGTCCTGCAATGATGCCATTGTGAATCGAGTAAGTAAAGGGTACGACCTCAGGGCACGACGCCACAAAGTGACACGAGTGACACAGCTGGTTGGATGGGTTGGGGACCCGGCTGTGAAACGGCGAAAATGAATGCACAAGGGGAAAAAAAAACTAGCCACTTGGATTATCATCCAAGCTAATTCAGTGGAAAAATGTCAACTCCATATCCATCCCTCTGGGGTGACACTGAATCTCCACGCTGTAATCGTCAGGAAGGACGGGATGGCGGCTCTTAGATTGTCCCAATCAATGCCTGGTGACAAGTCAATGAATCGACACTGGGCAAACTCAGAGCAAATTCTTCAGAAACAAACCATTCTTGGGGCGATATCCTCAAGCTTCATGGTGAAGTCCTTGTAAGGTCGCGAAATACAGAAATCTCTCTGGACACTGACGCCGAAATAAATAGTTGGGTTGCTCTGAAAATGTTGGACAAAACCTTGTATAAATCCATTGGTTAATGATCATCTTCCCAATTTAAGATTACCACTTGAGGGTATAGCCCATTTTCAGATCCAAGTCGCTGCGTGTTTTAAGATCAGCACAATCACAAGAGTCAACTGCTAGGTGACCACCCCCATGAAACAATCCATGGTTAGCCCACTAACTGGGCAACTCCCGAATAAGCCGTTCACACTTGGAGGTTTTGCCTCCGAAAACAAAGTCTGCTGCTTACAGAATCACCATTTCTTGGGATGGAAAACAAAAAAATATGGTGATTTGTTCTGTGTTTGATGGCTTGTTATCCCAATGTCCAGCGTGGTCAAAATATGGTGGCAAAAGTGGCCTTCACGTCAAAAAGAAAGAATAACTCTCAAAAATGTGCCCCCCAAAAAAAAAAAAAGGAAAAATGCCCATATGTTTTTTGTTCATGAGTGCCTCGACACGGTGCCATCATGAAAGCACCAATCAAGACCTGACAGTCAGGGCAGCGTTTTCAGGAAGGGCGCAAAATCAAGTTTCCTATGGGGGATTGGGAGATATTAGTCAGCCATATCAAGGGGATAGAAGCAACAAACTTGGGCAGTTTTTGCCTCAAAAATGACTTCAATGACTGAGCCCCAAAAAACAGGGCCTTTTTCATGGGGACTCGTTGATTTTCATTGTAGCCATTCGATCTCCCAAGATTCGACAGTGTTCCAAAAAATGGAAAAAAAAGCTGACTTTTAATGAACTAGAACCAATTTCATTCATGGTTCCTGACTGCAAAAAACTCCTGTTTCCAAAGTGCGTTCCGTGGATCCTCTGTTGAAAAAAAAGGGCGACTGGAACCCCGAAGAAATCATGGCCATGTTTCGTTGGACCCGACCACATGTCTTGGTGATATCAACGTGTTCCGCAAGCTTCAATTTCCACTGTTGATTGTTTGCCGGTTTTTGGTGGTATCGTTCCCCCAAACGATAGGTACGTAAGTTGGCTGATCACCCATCCAACTATATATAGGCATATCCACCCGCCCAATTTTCTCAAGCCCACTTGGCCTTGAGCAGTGTTCAAAGCCCGCAGCGTCATTCCATGAAATACTCGCTGGTAAAGAACTTCATTCCCAGTTCACGGATGATGATAATCTCCAATGTACAGAAGTGTAGTATAACCCCTGAAAAAATAATCAACCCACCATCAACTAACGCTCATCTTTCAACCAAACTTCCAAATCTTTCATGGTGAATTCACTTAAAAGAAAGTGTTGGAAAAGTCATAAATCATGGTCAAATCCCATTCAAATCCCATCAAACTCAGTTTTGAATTTTGCTATGATAGGTATATTCCGATTCAAATCCCATAAAACGTCGTTTTTCAATGTTTTTCATACGAAATCTCCCCACATTTGTTGCTCCAACCGGTGCCCACCAGTTCCCCATAGCGAGCGCTGAAAAAATCGAGCGGCTAAGGGCACCGAGGTTGCCACGCGAGGAATGGAACTCAAGACGGGCGTCAGGAAGGCCTCGACCGTGAAATCAATGGCCCGATGATATCTACCCTCTGGTAAACATATGGAAAAAACTTCCAACCAATGGAACCCCGAAATGGCGCATTCGATGAAACCAAGGATTCTTTGCGGTTACCCAGCTTTGAATCATTGAAATCTAAGGGTCCTGGGTCAATGAGCTGCCAAGATGTGGATCGGTCTTTCAGGAGCTTCACGGGGGACGACCAGCTCCCTCTGAGCTCTCCCGGCCGATGCAATAAAGAGAGCCGACACCACCACTGCCGAGAGTCCCGTGCGCGCGCCCTGACAGGCACAGTTTCTGGACGAAGTCAGGGACTTCGGAACTGGATATGTGAGATGTTGTTTAGATATTAAAAGTTGGATGTTTTATCAGTGGAGCGAATGGGATATGTGTTTTCTAAGTAACTAAAATTTGCATTGAACCAAACGATTTGATATGAATCAACCAAAATAGGTGAACATGGGATGTGATGAAATGTAATCCTTTAAGAACCACCTCTTCAACTCGCGAAGCCGAAGAAAAAAGATGCTGACTTCTTAGTTGGGGAAGTCTTTCAAGTGTGTGTCACCAGTGTGTGAGTTGGAAAGAGTGACCAAGTGATTGAGTCCTTCACACCATTTTGGGGCCACGTCCTTATGATTCTAGAGCTGATCCCCATTGAGCCAGCGCCATAGTCACTAGCAGTGGGCTCTGGCGCACCATCATAGTCCCAACGGAAATGTGCCATTTTGGCTACACCCCATTAAGCAAAACCAGATTGTGTGTTTCTTAAGGAGGATCTCCAAGTCATCATAGGTGTCAGACCCTGCACTCAAGCCTCGATAATGCCAGCGCTGCTCCTAAGGCCCCACGATTTTGTTTGGTCACTTGGGAAGTGGTGATTTTCTCACTTCGAAAGGTTAGGTACCCCAAAAAAGTGAACAAAATGAAGAGGTTTGCTGCTATAGTTTCAATCCAACTAAGGGAATTGTCGTTTCTCTAAGCCTGAAATCTTGGACGACTCTGCCACGTCCTGTTTGATCTTTTTGTCGGCGCAGGATTTCAAACATTTCACTACAAAAAATAGCTGACACTGTTGGATAGTCCCTTTTTTGATCCACCACGAAAACGGCAGTACATCTGCTGAGACTTATCACCTGAATGTGCATCGGCAAGTGGCATGGTTGGCTCGCCATGAATTCAGTGTGACCGAGAATGGAAAAGAATTGGCTACTGAACACTTGGCTATGCATCCATTCTTTGCCACGGATAATGGAAAAAAAATGCCAAACCGCCAAACCCTAATGGTGGTAAGAAAAAACCATTGCTTTCCGGTCACAATTCTCCCATTGAATGTTCAGCATCAAACCATCCTTTCTGAGTTACAATAGTTCACTAACCATAGAAAATAGCTGTCATCATTGCCAATCTTAGATACCCTGCAAAAAACTAGGTTTTTTGCTGGTTAGTAGATAATCCCATTGATACCAAAAGACTAAAGGATTAAAGTATCCATGTAAGATTGACCTAGTCATCATCCAACCATTTCGGGATGATTCCCTTTACCAACCGTAATTCATCCAGGAACCATCCCCCAAAATCTTGACCCCGGGTTCCGGCCACGTTTAGCCAAGCATCTCGTTCGCAATGATCACAGGGCTGGTGCCCAAAATGGCACCACACCTGATGGAAAGTGGCGTGGAACAATGGGGAAGTGGTTTTGGCTTGGAAACTGATGCTGTAGAATGTGGGCGTGTCTGACTTTTTTGGGGGAAAACAGCAAAAATTGATATGGGCATCCTCTATTTTTGACAAATCCATGTAGAGTATGGGGGTTCTGGAATTCGGAATCCAGTCAGAGTTTCTCAAGTTCCCCAAGATCAGGTCAACTTGACCTTTAATTTAAATGCACGACCTTTGGTCCTTCGGTCAGTTGAAGGAACAATTTCCCCCTAGGGATGATCATTGAAAACTTGGACACCTGGAAAAATTTGAACCGGAAAGCCCCTAATCCCCGGCCTGGTCAACGTTAACAAAAAACCAATGGGAAAATCACCATGCTATATAGCTGGGTAAATCAACTAATTTCAATGGCCATGTTCAATAGCTATCTATGTATGTTTACCAGGCCGGGTATGTCATGGGAAAATTGAGCCAGTTTCCGGTTAAGATTTTCCCTTAAACCAATCCAATGAATCCTGGAAACACTCGGCATCTGGGGGTTGCTCTATCCCCAGCCCAAGTCCGAACGTTGCGCACATGGTGGACACCGCGGCGCTGGAAAAGATCGATTGGCTCCTGAATTTAATGGGAAGTTAATGGGAATTTAATGGGAGTTCATTCGATTTCAGAATTCAATGGACATAAAAATGGGATTTGTCGATTTAGTACGGGAGGACATAAGAATCAATGAGATTTCATGGGAAGACCATGGTGTTTTTTTTACCAAAAAAAATGGTGGCATCATGGAGATCTCATGGGATGTCAAGGGGACTTATAATATCTTATAATCCAACTTATGGGGATTTCGCCTCTGGTAAACGTGAGGTCTATGGCTGGGAACATCTTCTGTAAATGATGAATTATCCAGCCCATTCTAAGAGAAAAACCGCCAAATTTCATGGAGTTGATCATTAATTTCCCCATGACATCGCAATTTTATGGATATACCCACCATTTTTCGAGACAAAACCAGAAAAGTAGTCCATTTCTACAGCTTAACTTGAGATTTGGCCAAATAGAGGTTTCCTAAAAATGGGGGATCCCCAGTCGCAACCATAGGTTAACCTATGCTATGCTACATCATGGTCATCCATTTTCGATGGGGGTAGCCCTACGACTCGCTCGCTTGGCGCTCCTTGGAACATGACCACCCTCCAAGAGACCGGCGATGCCCATGAGACCATACCTGCCATAGGCCATAAAAAGCCTCTGGTTTTTGAAGCATAGCTACGGAAAATTGCCCATTTATAGATGATAAAAACCTAAACTAACATGGATGTGGAAAACCCATGGTTTCAATTGGAAAATGATCTACATTCATGGTGGTTTACCCATTAATAGCACGGTGATTTTCCATGGTTGTTTGTATGTTTACCAGAGGGTAAATCACAAGCTTTTGGACAAACCCAACTATATCCAAATATCATATTGTTGGCTAAGCATCCCATAAAATATTACAAAATCCCCTAAAATATCTCAGAAGACATCCCCAATACAACTATAACTTACGCAATCCTTGATGGCTAAACCCCTGATATTTGATGATTTGTGGTAAGTTCCCCTTCTGTTTGGAGATTATATTCTAACTATGGTTGATTTCTTCTATGGTTTTTGAAGCTAAATCCCGCTCTAGATAGTACCATTTCCAAGTGAAATGAACATAAATGGAGAATAAACCCGGATAAATCCTCCAGTTATATTACGATGTCTGTATTTGTTAGGCGCTAAGCCCAAAAAAAATACGTCTTTGATGGTTACAACACCAGTTTTTGGAACCATGTTGATGTGAGCACAGCAGGGCACTGCACACCAGCCAGGTCGAACAACGCCACAAAAAGCAGCACCTGGTTTCGTCGAAAATGTCAGATGTCCACAACAACTTTGGGGGTCCAATCCTCCAAAAAGTGAGATTCAACCAGTCATGTTTTGGTATTTAACCATCCGAAACCAGAAATTTTGCAACCACAAGATTGGATCTCATCATGAAGAATGGTGGTTGAACCATCAGAGATTGAGAATTTAATCGCGGGAAAAATATGGCCTTAACCAGCCAAACAAATGATGGTTTTTATCCATAAAAAATTGGTAGTCAACTCACCAAAAATGATCCACTGCACTGATATTCCTACTTTTTGCCCGAACTAGAACTCTCTTTTCTGGTGGCTTGAGGCAGCAAAGGCGATGGTTTCAACAACTATATACTTTGCGTTTCTGCAATGGTTGGTGAATGGCACCAAAATGTTTGCTGAACGGTTGGGCAAGTGGGGGCCTAGCGGACATAAATTTAATAAATGGGGACATCCAGAAGTGGTGGATTCCTCAAGAAAATCGGGGTGGCCCAAAAATGGTTTGCAACAAGACCTCAAAAAGAGGCAACCCGTGGCCTGTCCCCAGGGCCTTTGGGATCCCAAATGTATGGAACCATGAGTTGCCCACGAAAATCACTGATTTACAACAAACATCATAGGTCTACCTACAAGAATCAGAGAATGATCCCCTAAATCAGCCGGTCCTCCCAGACAGCTCCCAGGTTGCCCAGCCAAACTGCCCAAGACCATCGCATGAAGCTTTCCACTTCCTGCCCAGGCTGAAATGTATGGCCGACAATCTTAAGAAACCGTTTCACAAACCGGCTAAATGGATAGAAATGAATGCGTGTGTATGTATGTATGTATGTATGTATGTATGTATGAATGTATGTATGTACGTACGTACGTACGTACGTACGTATGTATGCATGGATGTCTGTCTGTCTGTCTGTCTGTCTGTCTGTCTGTCCGTCCGTCCGTCCGTCTGTCTGTCTGTCTGTCTGTATATATGTATGTATGTATGTATGTATGTATGTATGTCCAAGAAATAGTTGGTTAGCGTGTGTCTGTTTGTCTGTCCGTCTATCTATGCAACCTATAATCTGATCCAATCTAATCCTATCTAATCTGATCTGATCTGATCTGATCCTATCTAAAATCTATATAATTACACCCGTCCCCATGTGTGTATATATATATATAGCAGGGACCTCAAAGATAGAATGGGGCGACTTTTTCCAAAATTTCACCAGGAACACATAGAATGACGTACAACATAGAATGAGGTGCGAACAGCAAATTTAAATATATGGGTTTCAGTCACCGATTTTATATATATATATATCCCAACCTTGCAAGCAAAAACGGTAAGTTTCAGTCAGCCAATATGTGTTGTTAATATGAATATTATGGCCATAGTTATATACCCCCTGTCCTACAATTCTGTCCAGAACCAAAAAAACGTTTTCCCCTTCAAAAATATGCAGGAGCAAGCCTCCAGACAAAAAAGGCAAGGAAAGGAACCTTATAGAACAAAAAGGGCAAGAATAAGGGAGGAAACAGGAACCTTATATATATATGTATATATATGTGTGTGTGTACATACCTGTGGGTATATATATATATATCCGTATATCCAAGTGTGGCAAAAAGATAAGCGGTTTTATCAAACGGCAGCCAGTCCGTTTACCCTGCATGGGGAAAGCAACCTGCTCGTCAGGGCTATTGATGGACAGGTGTTTTTGACATTCCAAACCTACAAAATGCATCCATCCAGTTTCAAAAGGGATAAGGATTGATCAGAATGTAGTATACTTAGTAGTATACTTAGTAGGATTATCCAAATTCCTCTCAACCACTGGGTCTCATATTCAGCACCTTTTCAAGCCGCCTTGGAAAGGATCCGCCCACGCACCGCCCCCGCACCGCCGTGTTTTCGCCGTTTTCGCTCGCCTGGGTCCCATCCAGAGAAGTCGATCATGAAGAGGGCATCGTAACTGGCGGTTGGAGAATCCACCACGTGTAGAGGATGGAGATATGGTGGATTATCGGGGATTTAATGGTGATTTAATGGTGATTTAATGGTGATTTAATGGTGATTTAATGGTGATTTAATGGTGATTTAATGGTGATTTAATGGTGATTTAATGGTGATTTAATGGTGATTTAATGGTGA
>Ga0126342_10020464_pt1 | contig 11123 bp, 10 predicted proteins | sample Cyp1metagenome_FD_92528 | JGI IMG/M metagenome (GOLD analysis project Ga0126342, IMG submission 92528) | Coral microbial communities from Lord Howe Island, Old Settlement Bay, Australia - Cyphastrea 1 metagenome | ecosystem: Host-associated > Invertebrates > Cnidaria > Coral ...
TACAAGGTGGTGCCCCATAGTTAGCTAAGTTGGTTTATAACTCCCATAACTATGGTTTATGGCAGATATAACTATAGTTAATGGGGTTTATAAACCAACTTATAACTGGGGGGCACCATCCTGATATATATATATAGTCGGTGAATGGTTGGCGAATGGTTGGTGAAACGGTTGTCCAAATTGTCCAATTCACCAACCATTCGCCAAGCATTTTTGATGAGAAATAGATAAATGGCCCATAGTGAAAATATTGACAACTATTGTCCAATGGTTGTGAAAGTGGTTGTTTGATAGATATTGACAGCTTAATTCTTAGCAATATTTAGCAATCATATATTGATACTTAGCTGTACTGTGGATTTCCGAAGTAGGGACTGGTTGGTGAATGGTTGCTCATGGACGTGCAGCCACGAATCCGGTGGCTACCAGGGGGAGCTCCAATTTGGTGGAGACAGATATGGTGGATTTTGCATCAGGAAACGAGATGTTTTACTGCAAAAATATGGTGGTTTTGCCAAGATAAACGGGGATTGAACTCATGAACAATCCCTTCCCATCCTTTCCCCGTCATATTAACGGCCACCTTTTAAAATCACCTCCTTCCGTGTTGGATTTGTTCAATTTGGAGGCAAGTTAAGGGTGGATTGAATAGTATATACTAGAGAGATGAGATCATAAGGCTGCACAGACAACTTAAGTTAAACATGCGTAGCATGAGGTTTGAAACGAGATCTGGTTGGTGTCAAAAAAGTTTCGTGGATTTCATGCCAATCTGCACTTCAAATGTTCATACATGTTCAAACTGATTTTGAAGACATCGCAAAATTCAGCTGAGTACAGTACGTATAGTCTTGCAGGATGATTGTTGCATATTCTTTCCTTACTTGGGGGTGCAGTTGAGGTTACTTTTATGGCTATAACCAATAAGTGATATGATATAACCCCTATAAATTATGCTTTTATATCTATATATCTACTATATATATCTACTATAGTAGTCTACGACCCCTTATGAATATATGATAATCCCTATAACCAATATCCACTTACCGGTTTTTGCACGTCCTTAAGATCTGCAGTTTCTCTTCGCAGTTTCGCACCCCAGGTCAGCTCTCAGATTCGGCCAGGTCGGAGGGGTACATGGGGAGTCCCATGTTACGACAGAGTTACGACATTGCTATCACCCATTTTTTGAAACATAACATACCCTCTGGTAAACTAACATAGCTATTGAAAATGGCCATTTATAGTGATTTTTCCCATTAAAAATGGTGACTTCCATTGATTTCCCATAGTTATGTTAGTTTACCAGAGGGTAACTTATAAGTAAGATCTTAAGTATTCTTATCCACACATCTCATCTTGGCATCTTGGTTTTTCAGTCGACTTAACCACCACCCCAATATATCTACGGCCGTTTGGATACGTCGCCGCTCTGCAGGCTTGGGACCGCGCCGCCGTCTCCACAGCATACGGCGTATTGAATCCGAAAGCGCACTGCTGGGACTAGGCGCCGCTAGATTGGAAGTTGTTCATGAAGTTGACCCTCAGCAAATCCGGGTCTAAAATGCATGATAACTTTAGTATACTGACTAGTCACTTTAGTCAACTTTAGGAAGAACTTTAGGCCGAAGAGCCAACATGTTGCTTTTGCGTAACTTTGCGTAACTTTCTCCATGAAATTTAGATCAAGAACTTTGCAAGGTGCCCACTTCGGTATGTTGGCGTATAAATAATATTCCCAATAAACTAATAAACCAACATAAACCTTGCTTATTGTAGTTACAAACCAACGTAGCTAAGTACAAGCATGGGGCACTGCACTGTTTGCACGACACCCAGTTGCTACTGTCGACGTCTTTTATGTGCAACCCTAGTTGGTGTGATAATCCTAACCGCCGAATATGAATATCTGGTTGGTGGTTTGGAACATTTTTTTCCATAATATATGGGATAATCCTTCCTATTGACTAGTATTTTTCAACATGGTTAAAACCACCAACCAGATATTATATTTGGGGGTTGGCTCAACCACCAACCAGTCATCCAGATTGTTGTGGTGGGTTTAACCACCTCCGCTTGGAATCTCGAAGATTCTCGAAGGCTGTGCACTCTTTGCACGGTATCGACCGCGGGCCCACTTCACACGCTTCGTCAAGCGTGTGTTTTCGCGCAGGAGCTGTACATGACGCAAATGATGCGGCCATGGTTGGGGGAAAAAGTGGTGCTCCACAGTCATTTATTGGTTTATACCGTATACCCACAGTTACTAGATAATTTTGCCCTAAACCCTAGTTAATTATTGGAGTTGTGAACGAACTTAGCTAGTTATGGAACACCACCGTGTGCTGGGCCATGCTGGGCGAAATGTTAAGAATCCAAGGGAAATGTCGACCATCGCAATCTGACCCCCCTGAAAACTCAGGTCAATGTGGTACCCCCACACCATAGCTAAGTTGGTGTAACTAGCTCCAATAACTACGGTTCATGGTAGTTATCACAGTTATAACATGTTTAAATGATAGTTCATGGATGTTCATGGGCCATGGGGTAACATTGGAGGACTCCCATCCCATGTGCACACCCGAACTTCTTGCGGCTGTGGTTCAGAGTTTCTGCCGTTCCAAAAAATCGCTCCGATCGCGCGCCATGGCGTCCGGTGACGAGCGCCTCGTCATGGCGTCCGGTGAGGAACTGAACCATGAAGAAATATGAAGAAGTTATAACCTCTGGTAATTTAACGTAGCTATTGAAAATGGCCATTTATAGTGGATTTTCCCATTAAAAATTGTAATTTTCCATGGCTATGTTAAATAACCAGAGGGTAACCTTCATATTATGCTATGACTTCACCCTGCCGCTTGTAACATGTTATAACATGTTATAACCTTATATCTTATGTTGAATGCTTATGGAATCTGAGTTCTGCTGGGTGATTCCAGATTCTGAACTAAGCCATCGGGGAAAAGCGGCATCGCCTAGTCAACTGAGGTGGGAAGTGATCAAAGATCAGGAGCAAAAGTGCAGTGATGCCGTTGAAACCCATCATGCAATATCAGGAGGTATCAGAACCCACACACATGTATGTATGTATATATATATAGATAGAGAGAGAGAGAGATAGTATATATAATATACGTTTGAGGTTTGTCATTGTCAATATACACGGGCATTAGATGATTTTTAAGTGGGTTTTACCACATTAGTTTGATACTCAAATTGATCGGCCAATTTCGCTCCTCGCGGGAGCTGGAGAAAGTTGGACCCAAACCCTGAGTGGAACGCACCTTTCAGTCATGCGTGAGGATCATGAATTGGATGACTTGGCTATTGGCCATAGGCAAAAATGGTTGATCTTAGACCTTGGCCATGGATTCAATGGATGTTTTACCCTCTGGTAAACAAACATAGCTATTGAAAATGGTGATTTATAGTGGATGTTAGTTTAACAGTGGGTAATTCCTACAAAATTTGCGTTCTATTTTCAGGACCCATTAGTACCTCACATGTTTGACTCAAAGCCCAATTTTGCCAGTCTTTTGTAGCGATACAGCCACGCCCTTCATGTGAAACACGGCCCAGATCTGTTTTGTTTGTCGGCCAGTCTTGGTAGAATTTTGGTGGATTAAAATGATTGCCCTCGGGGAGCCAAGCATGGCTAGCTGGAGAATCCCTGAACTGAATTGGCGTTTAGATTGAAGAATCATCTACAAAGAGGGACAATTTCCGTTGGCACGTAAAGCTACCAGAGGTACAAGATTAAAACGCATTACGATGTGCCTTCGCGGAAACAGTCAGATCAATTGTCTCCAAAACTAAAAGGGGTATCCAATAGTATCCAACCCTTGGTTTCCTTTTTGGTGAGCAATTCGATTTCTGGGCCATTCTGACCAGGATGCTGAAGAGGTTCCAGAGGCCTACTACAAAATCGAAGAAAATCATTTGAAGCCTTGCACTTTGCAGGTGGGGGTCGATGCGTGTGTTTGATGTCACTTCAATATATTTCAATGGCATGTGCAATAGCAGATGTTTCTTGTTTAATGTTAGGAAACCAAGCGAACTGATTACAATGTGGGGCCCCCAAGATAGCGTTCAGTTGGTTTATAACTCCAATAACTATGGTTTATGGTACGCAAATACCTATAGTTATGGGGTTTATAAACCAACTTAGCTATCTTGGGGGCCCCACATTGTAGGCACAGTCGATATTTTTTCAGATCTTTTTCATCAAAGTTCGGAAGTGACGGATCTTTGCCATTTGCCATCTATGATGGAAAGCCTTGGGAGATTGGAGATACGCCTTCCCAGTCACAGGATGCGTTTACGCAACTGACCACCATTTATTCAACTTAGAAAAGACAACATTACATGGTATATAACACACTATATATATATATATACTGATCTAATATAATATATATATATATATATACATTGATCTTATATATATATATGTGTGTGTGGCTGTACTGGAAGTCAAGGCCACATATTATGGTCATGATGTGTAAACCTTGGTTGGATACTTTAACACTTGAATCTCTTGCAATGGATGGTATTGTATAAACAATACATTATGTACATATTATCACATTTACATACATACATACATACATACGTACATACATACATACACACATACATACACACATACACATACACATACACATATACATATACATATACATATACATATATATACATACATACATACAGACAGACAGACAGACATACATACATACACACACATACATACACATATACATATAAATATACATTTACATATACATATACATATACATATATACATATACATATACAAATACATATACATACACATACACATACACATTCACATACACATTCACATACACATACACATACACATACATACACATACATACACATACATACACATACATACACATACATACACATACATACACATACATACACATACATACATACGTACGTACGTACGTACATACATACACTACTCTCCTGGAAATCATGTTTTGCAGAATATTTGAGGTGTTTGAGATTAGCCATGACAGTAGCTGACATTTTTGACCCACTCAGCAGCCGTGCGGTTACATCACATCGAGTCCAGCACAGTTGGATACATGGTATTTTCCTTTTTTCAAGAAACATATTTGGAACGGGTTTCCAAGTAGGTTGTATGCCTACTTGTATAACATATATATATATAGACAAATGTGTGCATACACATAAATATATATATATATATATATACACATTATACACAAATATGAGGCAAATTCCCAGAGTTATGTTTGTTGGTTTATAAACCCATCTAATTAATCAGTTCGATATATTCCAATATATTCCCTATAAACCTATAGGAAAAACCTGGTTAGTTGCGATGCCACAGGTGAATGACAAGAAGTTATTCTTCTGCCTCAAGCCACACGAGTCACTTAGACATTTAGCTGACGCTGACGTCACCTTCGGATTCGGATTCCTAAAAAACTAATCCATATTTCTGTTGGCTAAATTTTCAATGGTTAATAATGCATAATAGTAATTGGTGAATATAGTACATATTTATATAATATCCATAATTCTGATGATTAATCGCTATAATTGTTAGTTTCTTATCCCGTTGGTGGTTCATAATTGATACTAAACATGTAAGGGATGGATATCGGTTTCTGGGAATTGTAGAAGCCCGAGGCAAGCGATGGGACTTTTCCAAAGTTGTGGATGTCATTGCTCAAATATTTATGTTGGGTGTTTTCATCCCATTTTCTTATCATCATGTTGCATCATCATGTTACTTCAGGATGGCCCCCCCCAGTTATAAGTTGGTTTATAAATCATTATAACCCCCATTAACTATAGTTATATCTACCATAAGCCATAGAATTCAACCACTTTTTACAGGCAACTGAACGCTGTCGACTGGGGGCCCCATGTTGCTTGGTTAAATAAGCACTACCCTCTGGTAAATGAACATAACTAATTACGGAAAATCACCCATTTTTCATAGGTAAATCAACTATTTCACTGGGCCATGTTCAAGTTCGCAAACTGTAACAGTCATTACCAGAGGGTAACTATCATCAAGTCCCATGAATAATCCCATGAATATGGTTAAAACATGTTAAATCCCTTGCCCAGAGCCCAAAGAGCCCAGGTCCATGCCCAAAGATGCCAAGCGCTGCGCTTCGAATCTCAGCGGAAGGCCGGCCGAGCTCGAGATTTCTGCGGAGGTTGTTTGAATCGACGGTGGCGGTTTTCTGTCCCAAAAAGGTGAACCTTTAAAGGTGGAAAAGGTAGATATAACTAGTATGATATAACACTGATATAACATGAGGTAGATTCATGTTAGATGAGTGAAATGGAGTGAACATAAATCGACTTATTGAGGGAAATCACCTCAGTTAGTGAACGGCTAACTCATCATGTTCATTGGTTGGGGTTCTTGATGGGAAGCATGGTGATGCCAGCCCCAGTTGGGATATACCCCCCACAACCATGGTGATATAAGCACTTACATATAGCTGGAACTGCACCCATAGGTCACCAGACTGAGAATGATATAATTTCATATAATTTCTGTATCGGGGCAGATTGTAATGCCCTCACAGCGACCTCACCATGAATGATGCTGATATGAATGACGGCTTGGAAGCGAGCCACTCCAAAATCACCTTGTTTCGGGTGTGAAGCAATAAAATAGTCTACTGTAGTACCCATATAGTATATATATATATGTAACATAGGCGATGTATGCACATAGACTCAAAAAAGGGAGGTAATGATATATGGTAATTATTAGAGTATATGGTAATTATACAATATATTACCATTATTATGTAGTAATGACATTACTTTGTATATTAGGTATTCTATGGTAAATTTTCCCGTAATGGTGCGGACAATTGTCGTATGGTGCTTGTCATGCTTGTCATGCTGGTACTAGCATGGTGATGCTGATGGTAATGCAACGTAAGGCCAACTTAATAAACAACTGCCATTTAAGTGGACTGGTTTGTATACCACCTACAAAAATAATTACTGAATTTAAGGGGATGGTTTTTGTTAATGGTTGTTGATCACATTATATATATACACACATATGTACATCTAATATAGAGATGGCAACTCTAAGGGACTGTGGTTTTCTTCACGCGCTTCCCGGATCCCAGTAACGCTTCTAGAAATCATCAATCGATTTTAGTCACATCGTTATTGATCACAGGTTTATCACAGCCAATTGTAACCCGATGCAAAGTTCATCAAATCCGTGTCCACTTGAGCAGCTGTTGGTTTATAATTACAGGGGATTATACTACCCAATATATTGGGGATTATAGAAATCCAATAGGGGAATCCCTATAAACCAACCAGTATTTCATGGAATGATAGAGGGATTGATTTCACAGTGCTCACTTGGTCACCTCTCCCACGTCAGCGGGTGCCTTTCAGGTGCAACACCTGCAAGAGTCGCATGCCAATCTACGCACAGCTCATTGGCATCGACGGCAAACACATGTGCTTCGCCGAGGAGCTGGCCATGATTTTTGACAGTCATGGTGACTCAACCCCGAAAAAAAGTAACCATTACCAAAAAAACCCTGGGGTAACTCATAAACTCTTGTGGGGTAACTATATAATAAAGCCTCACATAAATCATGGTGACAAATAAATCATATACAGTAGATTATGTGACGGATGTTCAAGATTAGCCCTTATAATCATCGTCGCTGCTGACTAACAGACCCTCAACCCTGGTGCACTTTATAATGCACCTTGGGCCATGGTTTGGGGCTGTGAGGAAAGTTGTCCTTCGAAGTAGACTTTTGGTTTGTGTCCATGTTAGGGTTCAAACATGAAGATCCTAACAAGGCCCTACAGGATGGTGCCCCCCAGTTATAAGTTGGTTTATAAGCCCCATTAACTATAGTTATATCTACCATAAACCATAGTTATTGGACTTACTAACCAACTTAGCTAACTATGGGGCACCACATTGTAACATGTTACCGAAAATTCTAACATCAACAACCAAGTACGTGTCGCGGAACACCCTCGGCTCAGAAGCAGGAGATCGATGACCCCAATGTGACGTGGCAAACTTCCGCGAGCGGAAGTGGATATGTTTGGGATATCAGTGGATATTTATAGGTTATGAATATTTATGAATGATATGTGTATACTGTATAACATATATATATATACATAATATATATATACACATATTTGTTGTTTATATGGTTTGACTAGGATGTTCTGCATATGAAGGATGTACAGAAACAAGGGAATGAGTGGGCAAATTTAGAAGGACCTGCTGGCCAACATTTTCCATGATTTGATGGCACTGTTTCCCCATTGACACACTGGCAGTGTTTGGGGGGAAACCCATTGTAGCGAGCTAAAAAATAGATATGAAGCCCAAAAAGATAGAACAGGCTCATGGTACCACTAGACTTTTCTGTCTTTGTTGTTGTTGTTGTTGTTGTTGTTGTTTTTCTATACTGAGTTTCTATCCTTTGGGCCAGGTTAAGTGTCCAAAATGTTCCACGACAGCAACATGACCAATGGTAAACACGCTCCCACAAAACAGCGGAAAGATGGAGCGCTTCACGTTGGTAAATTGTACCGGTTTCCTGCTTGGTTGTTGGTTTCCCATGTGTTGCTCTTCTCCGAATCATCTTGATAGGCTCAGATTGTGGCCCTGGTTTCTTTGGTTTCAATTTACGCAAAAACAAAGTGATGAATCGAACATGGCTGGTTTCGAAGTTCAAATCGACCCAGTCTGACTGGTGGTTTGGAATATGTTTTATTTTTCCATATATTGGGAATGTCATCATCCCATTTGACGAACTCATATTTTTCAGAGGGGTAGGTATACCACCAACCAGCCATGTTAAACAGGGATTGAACACAAAAAAGTGGCATTGATCACGTTCAACACACGCTGATCCTAATGGTGTCTCTTGTTCAAAGGTTCGGGAACTTCGGAAGATGCGTTGCTCGTCTGCCCCTTTAAAACCGGTGTACACTCCCATCCAATGTTGGGCCCCAACATGGTCCCATCTCAGTTCAAATCCCCTGCTTTTTTTTTAATCAGGATGCACCTGAAAAAATCCAGGCTGAAAATGGAGAAACCGGGAAAGTTTGTGCCCGGGGATGTTCCCAGCTCTGAACATGTTCCAGCCATAGAATTTGAAGAATTGTGCTCAGAAAGGTTTGACAAAGTTCTTGCTGAAGTGGGGAACGTTTGGTTGTGTCAACATAGGCAATGCCCCCAATTCCGAATGTTTGTTTTGTTTGCGAGATTTAAATCATGTTAAATCAACAAAAATGAGGAACCCATAAACTATTCTTGATTCATGGTAAGTGATATACTTGCCGGGTTACACACCTTTAGTGTAACCGGTTCAGGATCCAGATCCTTTCTCAACATCTTTGGGAACCTCAGCAGACTGGGAGGTGAGGCGAAATACCCTCAATAGAACTCTAGATATAATCATTAGATAGACAGATCTACTACAGTTTACAGTGTGTATATATATATATATATACATACATAGTAGTACTAATATATATATATATACACATATACATATAGTAAACCTATAGGGTATATATATACACGTATATATATATACACACCTGCAGGCCAATTACTTTTGACCCTCTAACCTTTAGTGGATGAGCACAAGTTGGTTCAACACGCCTGAGGCGACCAGATAAGAAGCAGCAATCCAGCGGATTACCAAGTGGTGATCATCGATGAGGAATTCTTTAAGGCGTCGTCATCGCATCTACGAGGTTTTTGTCGTTCAAATACCGCCATCCACAGGCAAATCTATATGGGGATATTCCATATAATTACCGTACATACTGTATAATATTGTATAATAATATATATATATACGTATATACAATATATATATATATATTGTATATATATATATTTAGAAATATAGAGAGATACCAGTGGATTATAAAAGTGTAACTTTGATGATCCACCTTACTGCGATGCAGCCCACCGTATTTCTCGCCCCTGGAAGCTTCGCCAGGCAAACCCCAAAGCGGTCGGTCCGTTCGAGCACATGTTGCTTGGCGCTGCCAGCCAGTCGGATACTATTTGAAACTGCTGGTTACCCTCTGGTAAACGTACAAAAAACTATGGAAAATCACCATTTTCTAGCTGGGTAAATCCACTATTTCGACTGGGCCATGGCTTCAATAGCAAACTGTTTGTTTACCAGGCCGGGCAGTGGTTATCCAATGGTTACATAGTTGGTTATCTAATGGTTATATAGTTGATCTGCGGTATCACCAGCATGAAACGAGGGTAAGAAATCCGACGGATTCCGGAAACTTCAGCGCAAGCCTGGCCCGGAGATTCCGGAAACGGCCAGGAGTTGGTTCCAAGGGAAGACTCCATGGCTTACCCGGCCTGGTAAACAAACAGTTCGCTATTGAAACCATGGCCCAATCGACATAGTGGATTTACCCAGCTAGAAAATGGGTGGATCTTTCCAGTTCGTTTTTTGTACGTTTACCAGAGGGTATATACTCGTGAATTTTCTTTATCTGAAAATCGCCAAACTGTCCGAATTACTGTACTTTTAGTTCCGTATTGTTGGTATAAACAAGCAACTTTAGTCAAGCCTCCAGTTCTTGCCGCTACAAAACACTTTTTGCGACCATTTTGCTGATAACTTTCCGGTGTCAACGTGGCAATGGACAATCCCTACTTTGGAGCCGCCGGGGAACTTAGGAACTTAGCTGGCACTTAGCTGGCACTTAGGTTACTTAGGTTTGAAGGCTTGCTAAGTGGCCGCTAAGTGGCCGATAAGTGAGCTAAGTGATTTGCATTGTTTTTTTTTTCAAGTTTAGGTGGTTTCCATTTTTTTGTAGATTTGGAGGTTTTTTTTGGGTTAGTCAGGTGAGGAGGCAGCCTTTTTTTCTTCATGATGATGTTGCATGGTCAGCGCAAAAGCCAAAGACCATCTTGATCTTCACGTAGCAAACGCGTTGGTTCTATGTGCATCAGTTTTGATGCAGGCAGGATTTGTTTGGGGCCCCGTAGGCGTTTCCATTTTAGAATGAATTTCTCCGTCAGGAAAGGTTGCAATATTTGCCGA
>Ga0126342_10020465_pt1 | contig 11123 bp, 11 predicted proteins | sample Cyp1metagenome_FD_92528 | JGI IMG/M metagenome (GOLD analysis project Ga0126342, IMG submission 92528) | Coral microbial communities from Lord Howe Island, Old Settlement Bay, Australia - Cyphastrea 1 metagenome | ecosystem: Host-associated > Invertebrates > Cnidaria > Coral ...
TACACCACCTGCTTTATTGCTACAGGTGGTGCGTTGGCCCCAAGGCAAGGTTCCAGCCCCACACCCGGCCAACGGTGTGACCTCTTCAAAGGAGGTTCTGGTAGGGCGAGCGAAAGAATTTACCAAATTGTATACTTACTAAGACGAAACGAACTACGATAATGGATGATACTTCGACAGTACTCATCAACGACGAACTGTCGCTGAGGGCTGAATCATAGTGCTGCAAAAGCAGCTTTTCAGCACTTTTTGATAAACAGAACTGCAACTTTCAAGTTACTAGTCCTGCAAAAGCGTTTTTTCAGTACTTTTTGATAAACTGCAATAAGTTATCAAGCGCTTGTTCAGCACTCTGTCCAAACTTGGCGAAGAATAGTTTAATGGGGTTGCTGGGTTAAATTTGAAGCACTTATTCAGCACTGCTGATGCTGGGACATGGTGCTGCAAAAGCGCTTTTTCAGCACTTGTTGACAAACCAGACCCGTAAGTTTTTGAAAGCATTGCAGGCATGTTATCATTGACCATCATCATCCTGGAAAACACATTGGAATAGGAGACACACAATGTTTACAAAACGTGATTTGTATTAAGTCCAAGATTCTCGAACTAATAATCCAAGATTTAAATAAGAGTAAAGCCGCCTGAGTTGTTTTAAATTGTACATCACATTTAGTTCCACAAATCCAGCCTGCATTCCAGCTTCATGCGACTGTGCATCTTTGTCGATCTTGGGCGGACTCTCGTGCATGATGTTCTGAAAGACGTGGTGGCCAGTAACCGTTTGGATAGCATCTTCCAACTTCTGCAGATGCTGGACATTAGCATCCTCCACAACCTGCAAGGGTTTGGCCATCACATTCGGCTCTGCCGCCGGTGCTGGATTCGCGGCCGCCGCTGCCGCCGCCTGAACGGCCGCAGCCGCCGTCTTGGCCTTCGCGGCTGCTTTCTTTGCTCCCTTCGGGGGCATGGCGATCCAGCGATGATAGACGAGTCAGATTCGTCAATGGGTGGAGGGCCAGACTTGCGGGCCAAAACACTGGAACATGATTGCGCTTCCTAAGCGCTGCCGCAACATGTCAACTGCCATGGCAACCGCGCTTATTCAGCACATTGATCACATGGAAGTCTGATTTGGGTTGAAAGTTAGTATACTAATTAAATACTATTAGATTTGTCATCCAACACTGGCATTGTCATTGATTTTTGTGAAAATATGAGCGTTTCAAAACTTACCATTGCGATCAAAGATGTAAGAAATGGCGGCTGCGAGCCTTTGCGCCGCTGGATGCTCCACATCAAGCCCAGCCTTGGCGTTTGGACAAATCTCAACATTGAACTTGACACACTGAAAAAAACAATGTTATCAACTGCGCTTTTTCAGCACAATCAGGGTCGAGCTCTTAGCTTTAAACAATATTATCAACTGCGCTTTTTCAGCACAATCAGGGTCAAGAGTGTATTCATATTATCAACTGCGCTTGTTCAGCACAATCAGGGTCGAGCTCTTTAAACAATATTATCAACTGCGCTTTTTCAGCACAATCAGGGAGCCAACTGCAATTTTACGGTCCTGCAAATGGTCGATGTTGGGACTCGTTCACCCCAATTTCAAGTCCACCACGCAGGGCAGAACCCCTGTGCCCAGCATGGAGCCATCGCATTGCATCATGTCAAATTGTATACACAAGCAACCCAGCGGAGGAATTTTAAAAATCCATCCTGGTTGAAAACATTTTTCCTGCCTTCAAGAGCATTTGCTTCGGCAGATGTGCACAAAGAAATTGTGTTGAAGGTGTTTTTGCCATCCTTCGAACATCTTTCTGCAAACTCTTCCCATGAACTCATTTGTTGCCATTTTGACAACCTAGAACGGGATGCAGCATCGATGAGTCTGCATAATCTTGGGCAATTTTGCCGCATTTTCGGAGAGATCAACACCCGTCTCTGGGTCCTCACTGCTGGGTCATATGCAAAGGTTGCGCCACGGTCCTTGGCATCATTGGGCATACCGTTGGCTTGGTATCGAAGGTGGCTGAGATCAATCACAAATCCACCTTGAAGCACAACCGTCCACAGAACCAAAGGCGGAGGGTTGGCAGCATCCTTCACCGCAAAGAAAATTGCCTCTTCAAGATCAGCAGTGTAGGTGAACATCCTGAACTCATCCGCCCATGATTCCTCCTGCAGCCACATTTTGTGAACACCTTGGATACGGGGCGTGGATCGACTCAGCTTGTCATGCTGAAGCTGCTTTGTACGAATCCTCTTCTTGTCAGATGCATCTTGTCTTTCCAAAAAGGCTTGGGCAGTTTCCTGCATGTCTTCCGGGATCTCACTTTGAAGCAAGACCCCATCCAAAAACCCTTGGATCCGGTTCTTGAACTGTTTCTGCTGCTGGAAAAGAATTTCTCGCTGAATGGATTCACAAGCATTGATGGAGTCTGAAGCGGCAAGAGATGCTTGCTCCTTGACTTCTGACACGGATCTTTTCGCTGCAGCTGATGTCACACGCCGCCGCTTGGCAATGAAGGCGGTCTCAGTCTCAGCACCTTCCTGAGTGTGCCGTAGGTTTAAAAAAAAAACAAAAATACAGGCTAGGTTAACAAAATGGCTAGGTTAGCAAACATGTCCAATGTGTTGGATCATTAAAAAAAACAAAACAGTCCGAGAAACCATTCGTCGTTTCCTCTTAACCCCCGTGTCCAATCGAGTCGTGGATCCATTGCGAGGCGCTCCATACAGCTTGTCCCAAATAGTTGATGCTGTGCTGTTGGCTTCAGGACCGATGCGGTCATAATCCCAAAACATTTTCAGCTCCAACCGTCTGTTCTCAGAAGAAAGGCGTCGCTCACACTGTCGAAGCTTGGCAAAAACTCTTTCCACCCCGGACGTAGAGCAGCCATCCCATGCGCCAAGCCGCATGATCAATTTGACAAGGTTGCCAGTGGGGTGCGTTTGCTTGGATCTGCGACTGACCTTTCTGATTGCCTCCTCCATGCATCGAAGGAGCTTACCGAAACAAGCTTGCTGTGGTGCATCGCAATTGGTCGGACATCCAGAAATTCATCAATGAAACCTTGCTGGTCTACATCTGTAAACACAGAGCACAATCTCTGGGCAGCCTCTTGGACATGAACCATTCCATCCTCGCCCACCTCAGCATCTCGAGTCCGATGGTTGAGGTTGAAGATGCTCATAGCGCTCAGCAAGCCAAACCCAGGAAATTCGGCTTCGACCGTCTGTGTGACCAAAGCCACCCAAGCACGCATCTCCTGCAGCGCAGCCCCACAGAACTGGAAATAGACTTCACCATTTGGTACCATGCTATGTATGCTATTATTGCATTTAACTTTTCTCTATCCCTATTGCATTGTATGGTGGCTGGCATTTTAAAACCATGCAAAGCTCTGCTCCTTCAAGGCTTCTTGAAACAGCGCATCTGTCACTCGATCACCGCCAATGGACCGCGGGCCAGCTTTGCAAAGAAATGAGGTAGGCGTTTGCAATGTTGTGAGCATATACTCACAATATCCCGAGTTTCTGCACTGCCCATCCAAAAACAGAGCTGACACACGTCCAATGAACTGTTGGAGCTCGCTAACAACACCAGCTGTGTCGAAGTTGCCGCTGTCAAGATAGCGGATCAAAACACTCACTTCGTCGGCTGCATCCGCCATCATGGAAAGAAGAATGAGGCGACGTTCATTGATGTATTCAAGGAAATGTTCAGCACGTGCCCCATCTCGTTCGTTGCGCCGGTGAGTGGACGCAAAAATGGCAGTCGCAACCACGGCTTTGAAGCAAAGGATGCATCGCCCGGTGGGCCTCTGGACTGAATTGAAGCGGTGCTTCCTGAACTGGAGGTTGTGAACACGCCTCGAACTGAGTTTCTTGGCAAACTGTTCAAAAGTTGAACTGAGGACATCCGAGAACTGAATGGTGGAGATCAAAGAATCTTGCCTGGTGACCAGGACGGAGTGCACATCATTGATCTCGGGGATGGCTGCAAACGGGCGTTTCAGGAACCTCTGCACAGCGTGGGTAGGATCCTTGAGACTCATCTTCACCTGTGCGAACATGCTGGGATCTGCCCGCATCGATCTCAATGCACGCTGCTCGTCGGCGGCTGCGTCTGCCACCAACACTTCCTTGGATGGTCTCCAAAGAAAGTCATGAGCTGAGCTGATGGCAAAATTCCTTGTCACCCTAACAACAATGCCCAAGTTCCATTAACGATAAGTAGCAATAATAAAGAAAAATTAAACCCAAATCAAGAAATAAAAACCCAAGTTCCGTAAAATATAAACTTTGAATAACTTTGACTGAAAGCAAGAGTACAAGCAGCCACCTTGCTGCGCACCTCATTGAAAAAGGCTTGGTTTCCAGCACAAGCTGAGCGAAGAATGTCCCTTGTACACTTTTGCAAGCTGTCCATGTCAGAAGGAGGCAATTTCTGACAACCAAGAAAACCTCTACATAGCTCAAGGGTTTCGGAGCAAGCGCTGAATGTGACTACCAGGACCCCCTTCGAAACATCCTGGTGCAAAACTATTGACCCCGCTGTCTTGAGGAATTTCAAGTCAATAGCTTCGCAGGCCAGACCAACACAACGCTGCATCTGGGTCATCTTCTTTCTGCCACCAAGTCCAGGCATATGGAAATTCAAGGATGTTCGCTTCATTCCTAGCTGAGACCAGTGCGTTTTGCAGTACAAAACGCAATGAAGAAAAACAACATAGGCATCTCAACCCCCCAAAAAAGAGGTACCAAATCGGACGGGAGTCTTTCTGTCATGAAATGGGCAAATTGTTCCGGACTTGGGGCTTCAACGTCATTCCCACAGGCCAGGATCTTCATAGCCTTTGCATGACTTTTGCTCTTGCAATGCCTCATCACGTTGTTGAAATTATTCGTGGCACATTTGCCGTCAAAACCACAGGATGAAAAGTTTGAGGAGCTGCTGAGCCCAGCATTGATGCAAAGTTTGCAGCCTAGACCCCAAACCAACTCGTCAGAGGGTCCCTTCCACAGACGGTCGACAAGCCAGGGGAGCCGTTTTTTCCAATCTTGTTGGTTTCGGAGATACAAGCAGCGAAAGCAATCATGAGCTTTGCAAGCTCTCACATGTTCAACATGCGAGTCAATCAGTTCGGTCATGGCAAGCGCAGTCAAGAACTTCTGGATCAAAACAATGCGGCTTAGCAATGATCATATTGTTTGGCCTCACATTTCTGGATCAAAACATTCTGAATAATGCATGTTATTCGAAATTGTCAAAATAAGTCAAAATGTAAAGATGCTGTCATGTTGATTCATCCCAAATGGGCTGCGAACTGAAGAATCAACAAAAACCGAACTGAATGCCATACTTGAAGACATTTCTTGCCCTATCTGCCTCGCTGAGTTTCACACCCAATCAAGACCGTCATCCACCGAACGGCCATCACCTGAGCAGGACCACTGATGGGCACGCAGGATTGAAAGCAACGGTGCTTTTACCAACACGGCGCTTGTTCAGCACCCAACTCTTGTTCAACACGGCGCTTGTTCAGCACCCAACTCTTGTTCAACACGGCGCTTGTTCAGCACCCAACTCTTGTTCAACATGGCGCTTGTTCAGCACCAGTATCACATAAACGATAGCTAAGTTGGTTAATAACTCCAATGACTATGGTTTATCATACTTATAACAGTTATAAACAAACTTATAACTGGGGGGGCCCACATTGTAAGTCCCAGCTGTTGCCACTATAACTCCCCATTCAACGGCAAACCCTTTTCCATCTGGTCGGCCAGCCAGTTTGGCACTATGCCGTGGCCAGTCAGTTCGGCCCGATTCCGTGGCCAGTCAGTTTGGCCCTATTCCAGGCAGCATTCCTGCCATTCCGATTCCGGCCCGTATGGATCCAAATACTAATTTGGAGGTATAATTTATAATCTATAATTTTGTCAGGAAGTGTTTGGGGTATAATTTACTATAAATTTGGAGGATTAGTGTTTGGATCCCAGGCCTAGTCTGCCGCTGGCGCCCGGCCAAAGCCTAAAGCCTAAGGAGCAACAAGTGGAATGTGCTGGCGCATCCACATCTCCAATTCCACATTGCTGGCAAAGATCGCCCCGTAGACGGCCATAGCGCAATGCCGGTCGGCTTCGACAAAAACCTCAAGCCAAACCGCAAGCCAAAAACCTACATGACATTGAAAATACACACATCCTTTACCAGTATCATACCCTTAGCCTTAGCCAAGCAGCTTGGAGCTGTGCGTTGAATCCAAACCTCAGCATCCAGCGTCGACACCCTTGCGGGCGGCAGGAAAAATCTGCCAGCATCAGCTGATGATTGGCCCCAGCATCAAAAAACCAGTGCCCCTGACTCTCAAGGTAGAGATGCCGGGACCTCAGACTAACTGATGGTAAAAACCAAAAAGGAGAGTCACGGCAAAAAATGAGAGTCCTTTGCAAAACAGACGCCAAAGAACAACAAAGGACAAAAAAATGTAAAAAACTTACTTCATCAAGACTAAGATACCGTCGGGCCTGCCTAAAAAAGGAGATCTCGCCCGACGCAGTACCGGCATCGGCATCGACATCATCGGAGCACCACAACACCAGGTACTCTCGATGTCGCCGAAGTCCAAGAGGAGTCAAGTCCTGATATTTCAGAACCCACCCCCAACGTCGCTGGATGCGCATGGGCTCGGATGGTGGGAGGTTCAGCGATGCCATCATATTGATGGATTAGGGGCCGAGTTTGAGCTGGCAATAAAACTACATACATACCAAAATTCAACAACAACACAAAGAACATGACCATCATCATGACGACCGAACATCACGATCAGCACCCATCATCATCATCATCATCATCATCATCCTCATCCTCATCATAGTTATCGGCGTCGGCGTCGGCGCTTTCCCAGCACCTTCCATATCAAGTAGTTTTTTCAAATGGCTGGGCGCTTCTTCAGCACCCTCAAGACAAAACATGGAAAAAAAACAAAGCCTCAGGCAACTACGCAACCTGTTTTTTTCCTCAATGGCGGCCACTTCAGATTCATCTTTGGCATTTGCCTGGCCTCTTCATTGGCCTCGCAGCTGCCGTCTTCTTGGCGGCAGGGGCTTTGCCGGTCAGCCTAACCCATGAAACACAGCCGCTTGTGTGCTGATATTGCCGTGGCGGCTTGTACTTCTCCACGTCCTGAAGCACCCACCCATGGACCTCCTTGTAGTTCAATCTTCTCAATGTCTCCTCAACATCCTGGACTTGGTGAACATGGGTCAACCGTCGCAGACTCAGTGGAGGACAGTCAATGTAGCGTTGACTGTCATCATCCCACTCCGCTATCTTGTAAGAGCCAGCGATGCGGCACTGCCCAAGCAACTGGCTCGTGCCAGCTGCAGCAAGCGCCACCAAGCCCCGTTTCCTAGGGGCACCCCGTAGCTCCAGCGTCTTGGCACCGTCCACAATCATTTGCGCCCAGCACGGACGCAATACAAGGGCGACCTCTGGAGCTGCCATTGCCAACGAAGATACACAAGTGGCCAGACAGGGCCAACAGAAAGATCCCTAAAGTCAGCGCTTTTTCAGCACCTTCACCATGAATCTGAACCAGTCTTCAATCTTAAAATTTCAAACCAAAAATTATATCTATATACGCATTTTTGAATATACATATATGACACAAATTGTGAACGCCGAATTGGGATAAACTGGAATGTTACGTGAAGAAGTTGATCAATTGACTTGAAAATTGGCTACTCACCCCTGTAGCTGAGCCACAATGGCTTCCAACTTGAAGTTGGATGAAGTTTGAACTTCAAACCAATCCTGTTAACACAGCACATCATAACCGCCGCTCGAGGACTCACTCTGGGCCGCACAACCAACTCCAATCATTCATGGCCACGTGGCTTCTATAACCTCAATGGGAAACATCAAGAGCATATTGTGTGAAAAACGATTTGTGTTGAGCGCTTCTGCAGCACACCAACATAAAAACGATTTGTGTTGAGCGCTTCTGCAGCACACCAACATAAAAACGATTTGTGCTGAGCGCTTCTGCAGCACACGACCAACATAAACAGGGCATTGAAAAAGCGCATCGCAATTTTCATCGGCGCTGCTATAGGTGTCATGGAGCTGCGCTGCCCGGGGTGACACAGCCAGCCTCCACCGTCGTGTTGTCATCTTGGATGATCGGCTCCTCTTGGATGATCGGCTCCTCTTCGATGATCGGCTCCTCGATGATCGGCTCCAGGTCCTCGCTCTCGGTCTCATCCACGACGGTCCCAGATTTGGGCGGTGGGCCCGCCGGCACTGCCCGGTGATAGATTCCGGGCGGAGTGCCGGGGGGTGCCGGAAGAGGCAGCCGCGTGCCCGGCGGTGCAGGCAAAGCCTCATACCACCCCCTTCTCAGCATTGGGGGAGGCGGCTTTGCACCATGGTTCCATGGCACCCCAGGGTCCATCTCCTCCTCGGAGCTCGACGAAGAAGCCGCCGATGGACTGTCACCCGAGCCTGGACGGGGCCCACAGCCATGACCCCGTCCAGGCTGGTAGCCATCCGCCTCCCGGCAGTGCTTGCGGCCTTTGCCCTTTGGCGGCCATTGCGCCGCTTTTGGCGGAGGAGCACCCTTGCCCTTGCCTTCCATCTCGGCACCAGGCAGTTTGCCCTTGCCATCCATCTCGGCACCAGGCAGTCAGGCCAGACAGATCACCGCCGCCGCTCCATTGGGCACCGACCAAGTTGAGGACGACAGAGCAGCGACGGGTCAGTCCGGCTGGGAGGAGTCTCCTCACTCAAGAGCCAAAAGAACGGATGAAACTGCCCTTCAACCCATGATGACCAAGGGCGCTTGCACAGCACATTTAATTTACTCTGCCACAAACATTTCTATCAGCTCAGCATTGAAGGTAAGTAAGTAAGTATATATCCAAGGGCGCTTGCACAGCACATTTAATTTACTCTGCCACAAACATTTCTATCAGCTCAGCATTGAAGGTAAGTAAGTAAGTATATATTATAGCGATGACTGGACTCCATGGCAAAAATGCATATCAGCGATGATGACTGATGATGGCTGAGGTTACGACGACGTGATGGCCGGCCAAGCAGATGGGGAGCCCAGAGAAGCCTGAAGACTGCAATTTCAATGGGTAAGGGAGGACCAACAGAGCATTTTTTTTGGCAATTTTCCAACGCCGTTGCTTCAAATAAACACCCTTCAAACTGGCCGCCTTTTGGGTTAAAAGGCGGCTGGCAGAGTCTCCATTAAACAGGGCCGTTTTTCCCCAGTTTTTCCAGCGTTTTCATGCATGGGGCCCAAAAAACACTGTATTTCTCAGGGTTTTTCATCATCTAGTCTTCTTGGGATCCCCCCCCCTGGGAAACCATGATGTTATGTTGCCAGCAACAGTAGCTTCGAGAAACAAGTTGTGTTGTGAAGAGTTGGGACGCTTATTCAGCATCGTTTTTCTCAGGCTGATTGAATTTTGGGTAAGAGTAGCGTATTGCAAACATAATGATAAATCAAAAATTGGGACCCTGTCATTTTTTTCCAGGTGATATCATCTCTTGGATCAGTCTTGGATCAGTCTGGAACATCAAAACAACCACACAGTCATTCATTCTGGTGCTGAGCAAGCGCCGTTACAGATTTACTGCTAGGTGGGGTTAAAAGGCGGCTGGTAGAGTCTATATTAAATTAAACAGGGCCGTTTTTCCCCAGTTTTTCCAGCGTTTTCATGCATGGGGCTCAAAAAACACTGCATTTCTCAGGGTTTTTCATCATCTTCTTGGGGCCTCTCTAACATTCTCAAAACCCAGTGCGATCCAGTAACTAACAGTAACTAACAGTATCTTCGAGATAACAGTAACTTGTTGAGAAACATGTTGAGAAAAATGGTCGGGACGCTTATTCAGCATCGTTGTTTTTGCCTCAGGCTGGTTGAACTTTGGGTCACAAACAGAAGGATAAACCAAAAACTGGGACCCTATCATATTTTTTCCAGGTGACATCATCATAACAACCACACAGTCATTCGTTCTGGTGCTGAACAAGCGCCGCTTACAGATAGATCTACTGCTAGGTACATTGGATCCAAGCCAGTCCAATCTTCAGGTATGATCGTGATGACATAATTTCTTAAAAAAATAGAATTGGTAGTTCATTGAAAGATCCTGCCCCTGCCCCACAGTGACAGTGCCTGCCACCATGAACCTTTTCCAGCCACGTGGCCATAGTCTAAGGTTCCCGGCTCCTGTGCAGCATCATCAGCTTCTGGCGCTTTCTCAGCACCAGTTTCTGGGGCGCTTTTACAGCACCTGTAGGCCTGTAGGCGCTTTCACAGCACCTGTAGGCTTGTAGGCGCTTTCACAGCACCATCAATCAGTAGGCGCTTTCACAGCACCATCAGTCAGTAGGCGCTTTTACAGCACCTGTAGGCCTGTAGGCGCTTTCACAGCACCATCAGTCAGTAGGCGCTTTCACAGCACCATCAGTAGGCGCTTTCACAGCACCATGTTGTAGCGCTTTCACAGCACTTTTAAGGCGCTTTTACAGCACCTGAAAAAGAACGCCCCTAAAAAAAACACGGTGATTTGATGGTCCGCCCTGCCCCCCTCCCCTGCCCAGCGCAGCAGGTCTGAAGATCAAACCTCCAGATTAAATAGAATACCTTGATTACCTGGGTTGGCTGTAACTACCATGTTTTTTCATAGATTTGCTTTGTCCAAATTGTTTGTTGACAGCTATGGTTGACCAGTTTCAAAAAAATGAAGAACATGAGAAATTTGTAAATCCAAGTTTCAAAATTTATAGAAATGAACATCCTTTTTTTTTTGTTCAAACACATTTTTCCAGAAAACATACATGGGGTTTCTGATATTTTTTGAAATATAGTGCTCAGGTCCTGAGAGCGAGCTAGGTGGAAACATGATGTTCCGAAGTTTGGGAAGCTTCTGGTCATGAAACTAGGAAAATACCAGCAAAACATGCCCAAAAAAACAGAGGCAAAAAAGTAGTACCGCACAAGGCGGTGGCGGAAGTTTCAAAAATAGGAAACCTATAGGAGAGGTTGGTTGTTGTGAATCACGGATGGCAGAATCCACTGATGGACCAAAA
>Ga0126342_10020466_pt1 | contig 11122 bp, 10 predicted proteins | sample Cyp1metagenome_FD_92528 | JGI IMG/M metagenome (GOLD analysis project Ga0126342, IMG submission 92528) | Coral microbial communities from Lord Howe Island, Old Settlement Bay, Australia - Cyphastrea 1 metagenome | ecosystem: Host-associated > Invertebrates > Cnidaria > Coral ...
AATTGAAAACGAATACATAAGGGAACTTTCCCTCCAAAAAATAAAACCACCTATGTATTCCCAAATGAATTGCCTAATTGAAAACGAATACATAAGGGAACTTCCCCCCCCCCAAAAAAAAACACCTATGTATTCCCAAATGAATTGCCTAATTGTTAACGAATACTAAAGGGAAAAAACGGAAAAAAACGGGAAAAAAAAGTGGGCGTACTTTATTACGGAGGGGGATTTATTATTGTGAACCGGGAGTTGGCGTACTTTATTGCGGGGGGAGTTATTAACGCCATGTGAACATTACATACAGTTCCTGGAGCTAATGTTCTCGCAGCTAATTAGGCTCTCAGCAACCACTAGTTCTTTGTGCCGCATCCAGAAGTCATGGCGCTGACAACTCCAATGACCGAACTCTTTAAGATCAAGCATCCCGTCATGTTGGCGGGCATGGTTTCTTGGCAGCATGCAGAAACTACACAGACCAAGAAAGGGAAGACATCGATGTGGCTGTGGTTCATGTCCAAATCCAAATTCCACATATTCATTTTCACTAGTATATGCATACAACATGATTATTGTTATGATTATCAGTGCATTATTAGTGTATTAAAGTGTATTACTATGTTCATGATTATTGTGGTTTTAATTATTGTTATGATTGTTATGTTCTTATTGTTATTATATTGTTATTGTTTATTGTTGTATCAGTGTTTCAATTAGTATGCAGTTTGATATAGATATGTGAATGATATGTGTCTAGATATGTGTGTGTGGCCGAAAATGAGTGAGTCAACATGTCCCAAAAAGACCAGTCTCAGACTAAGTGCAACCTTCCGCAGCTATGAGAGGATCCTCTTCTAGTATCGTCTCTTGACTCATCCGACACATAACCAGAAAACAGAATATGAAATATAAATACATACCCCTACATCCTCCCCACAATCTAAGGCATCGTATTGACAAATCATAGTGTATATATATAATTATATAATCATATATATATATGCGTTCATATATACATATGTACATATACATACATATTTGCACAATAATATATATATATACATACGTACATGTTTACATCTACGTATAGTGACATGTATGTATGTACAGCGGTGTCTCCCATTTTTCGGTGCTGTTCCTCCCGCTTTGAACTCTCAGGCTGGCGCCGCTGGACCTGAGCTTGCTGCGGCCGTGTCCAACGCTGGAGGCTTGGGAAACATTGGCAGCTTGGCCAAAATTTCCATGATCTCAATGAAAAATAGAGGTTTTAGTGGGAATATATAGGAAAACCATTGGAAAACCCTTGAACGATTGAGAGGTTTTGTATGGGAATCAATGAGAAAATATGGGAAAAAAACATCATCTATAACTGGTTAAAGCTGGGAATCTCAATGATTTGGATGTTTTAATCAGAAGATGTGGAAACAAAAACGTCATCTATAAATGGAGGTTTATAGCTGTTGTAGCTGGGAGAATAATATGTAAATGTGGAAAATACCATTGCCATGTTTGATTACCAGAGGGTATATGTGGGTATATAGTAGCCCCAAACAAGATAGAAACGTGATTGACCACTATTCGACAGGTATCGTTTCTTTTCTATCTTTTTAGGGGTTGCGAGAATGTGCATCCCAGTCACTGACTTGTTAAGAGTCCATTCTTTTAACCCCCAGTTCATTAATCTGGCGGGTACCATTTTTACAGGCGCCCAAAAAAAGTTTGGACCGGTTGTGTTTGTTTCTGTGTTTGTTAATCGTGGCTTTGACAATCTCACTGGTGAAACCTGGAGGCAGATGAGTCGTCGAAATTGGGGCGCAGGGATGGCATGTTTTGCCAAAGATGACCAAATGGATCGAATTGATCCAAATATCTACTTTTTTGCTCTTAGATTGTCTGAATATAGCTATGGATACTATAGCCTGCAGATATATACATATATAATTTCTAATACATATATTGTATACTTTCAGATATTGAGAATTTTACATCCATGTATTGTTTTTCAAATGTCTAGCTTCGGAGATCTTCGGACGCCCCGTTTCGCTTGGCCGTTCTTTGAAAAGGTGGTGTTGGCTTCACCCCGGCGGCCTTGCGAAAGACCATTGGATTGCTGAAGAAGGTGCCGGGAAACCGCGGTCAGATATCCCACAACATGATATCAACATGGGATATATGGTTAACAATCGATTTTTTATCATGATGTAAACATGATATGATGGTACAACATGGTTAAGCAATATTCGTATATGTTTATGATTGTTTATGCATAAATGATACAATTGTAATTATCATTATCCAAATAAGCGGGTATTATTGGACATTATCATATGGTATATTAGTTTGGTATATTTTAAATATTGCTTTGATGATTGGATTGTAAACCAATATATGGATTATTACCTGCATTGGGGGTAGTTTGATATATTGATTTGACCTATGTTTTCATGCTATATGATTGTTGTATGATGGGATCTCAATGGGATATGAATGATATATGTTTATACAATTTTATACATAGACACGCACAAAACTCCGACAATGGGGGGAGACCAGTTTTTGTTTGTTGGCAGTGTTGGAGGGTCCAAGACTTAAGTTCCTGGTGTCTTGTCAGGTTCATGAGTAGAGATGCTGAAGCTGTTCGCATCAGAGAGGGAGAGAGCCAGCAAATTTCATTGCGCATTTGATACTCCAAACGCATTTGTGAACTAAACAAGGCACAGCATTGGAGCTATAGCAGCTATAGGAAGACAACTGTCTGGATCCATCCCTGGGTCTATAAGACATTCCCAAAAAAAACAGGGTGCTTATTCCCATTGGACAAACAATACTATATATACTATGGATCTCCACGGATATACCCATGATATCCCCTCCAACGTATTCCATCATGTCATGAAAATGTCCCCTCCAACTTTTTTGGGTCGCCCTTTTGTCAGGACTTGGTGGACAAAAACGCACCTTTTGGAGTGGACTTGCTACTCCCTCAGGCACAGAGATGGAAGCCTTTCCATGTTTTTCCAAGGGAGCCAAAAAAAAAAGTGGAACCTCTCGTGGAAAAACATTCTGTTTCATGGATTTCAAAGGAAAAGATACGCATTTGGGTGGGTTTTTATATGATTTTCGCTTGAAGAAATCACATTTTTCTGCAACGATTTTGCTTCGATTCCACTTGAGATCTGTGATCGCAGGTGGGTGGAGGAGCCCGAAAGACCAACAAGGACTACACCGCTGGAGCCCTGCCAGAGTTGGTGGACATCATCATTGAAGAGAAGGCCAGCCTTCGTTCGATGAGATGAGAAACTGCCAAGAACTGAGTTTCGGAGATATTTTTTGTTGGTCAAATGTTGATTTGAACCATTTGAACCGTAAACATGTATTGGATTGGATGTATGTAATTCATAAACAAAGTGGAATTTAGTCCGGGAATAATGGTACATCTATATATATATTATACATAATATATATATATTGAATTATTGAAAGGGAGATCAATGGGGATATGTTATTGGAGATATCACTGACAATATGACTTGAGTTTGTCCAAAGATGGGGGAGGGACCCAAATTGATACTATAAACTCAAACTTCATGGCAACCTCAATGGGCTAAATTATGATAAACCCATTGAATCGACGGATTAATCTTCATCTTCCAACTAAAAAGGCCACTTCGGAAGAATGCGTGGTCAGAAGTATGCCTTTTCGGCAATGAATGGTCCAATTCCAGTGACATATAATTGGCCAAGCAGCTTGGTGGGTTCTGGCGTATGAATGTCAGGATGATCCCTGATGATCCCTGATGGCGAGTTTCAGGGGGTGGAACCACTACTCTAAGTGGTTGTTTAAGAATGTACTGTGGGTTAAGAGCCAAGAGCATCCTTCAGAAAGCAGGAGCAGCAACCATCCCAACATGTCGTTCAGTCCGTATCAGTATGTTTTTCTGGATCTGAAATGCTGGGTAGCTTTCGGTAAAATGATCCCACATCCGCATGGGGTCTGCCGGGCTTTCTACGCTTGGATTCAGGCTGCCCTGTTCATTTGCGCGGTGGGTGTCCCACCCAAGTGGGCCGTGGACAAGTTTCACAGTGCCGGCATTCCAGTGACTTGGACATAGAAAGACAGGAGTGCTGGTTGTAGATCTTTGAAGATCCTATTTGGGTCAACCTTTGATAGGTAATGTTGGATACCGATTAGTGTCATGGGCCTCTATTGTGAGTTTTTTTTCAAGAATTATTGGGTATTTGCACATGGTGGGGTGGGCCTCTATTGTGAGATTTTCTTTCTCAGATCCAATTTCTTCAGGAGGAGCTTTATCCACCTTTATACACCTTTCTGTGGGTAAAGCTGGTCCATTTACTTTAGAAAACCATATCCATGTGAAAGCCTTGAAAATGCAAGGTTCCCCAAATAATTAGATGCTTTATTAAAAGCTCTTATTAAAAAAAACAGCACCCAGGCACTTTTTCAAGGGGGTACCCCATGAATGGCCCAGATCCTCAATAGTGTAATTGTTTGGATGGTACCCTATTGTGCACATTTAAGTTTGGGGGATGATGTTTTTCGATTTAAAAGGAAAAGCAATTGAAAGTAGATTCGAATGAATTGAAAGTAAATTGTTTTCAATTGAAATCCTTTCTTATCAAGAGATGTCTTTGAGGTTTAAAAAGAAAAGCTATCGAACGTAGATTGTTTCAATTGAAATCCTGTCTTATCAATAGATGTCTTTGAGGTTTAAAAAGAAAAGCAATCGAACGTAGATTGTTTCAATTGAAATCCTTACTTAAGTTGATAATCCTGAGTTCCCCAGACCTGGTCCCCAAGAAAATGCCAAGTTAATGAGTAGACCAAAATTGTTTTAGGGGGTAGGGAGCCCTACACTAATCAGTATCCAACATTGCACAAGATCTAAGCTTGGCCATGCTATGAAAATCCCCACTTGTCCAGGCAAGCTCATGGCTTTGGTTGCTCCATTCCATCATTGAAAATCTGGCACTGACCTGACCAGCAACCCTGTTGAGTTTGTGTTGCAGTTCCGAACAGTCTTCCTTCAAAGCCACCTATGTCGTTGACTCATTGAACTCCCCTGAATCACCAGTGGTAGGCGCGGTTTATGGATTGGTCTACAGGATCCATCTCATGGTATGTGTGAATTTTGTCTGGACCAGGACCCAAAATCTTCCCCAACTCCGAGGTCATGAACATGATCGGAGCAGTGAAGCACGTGGGCAAAGCACTGGAAGCTGGTGTGGATCTCATCTGCGCCCAGGGTGGTGAAGGAGGTGGCCACACAGGCGAGGGCGCGGGATGGAACTGCTGAGTGAAAATCTCTGTGTTCGATTCTTTTCTTGCCTGGAATATACGATTGGAAATTGCTGCATCTTTCAGAATAGTTCATTGAAAATCGAAAATGACTCTGCAGAAATTTTGTTGTCCAAATGTTGTCCAAATTCCTCCAATCATTTGAAACCTCCAATTATATATATATATGTCATTTTATATCCATTGGCGATTTCCCGGCCGCCATGTTACCGGAAAGGCCCATGGCCCAACCATCGCCCAGGTGACACTGCCACGGCCATTCTGCTGCCCAAGGTAGTGGACGCGGTGCGCGGAAAGATGTCACCTTTGACAGGCAGACCTGTGCAGGTTGTGGGGAGCCTCGGAGATGCGGAGATGGAGTCATGGATTCACCGGAAATCGCGCGTGAATTGGGAGGTTGACATGGGAAATCATTGGCAGGTTGAATAGAGAATTGGTTGGATGATGTTGATGAGCCATGAAAATACGAAATGGGAGGTTGGTGTATTGTCGAAATCCCCGCATGAACAGAATATAGGACTTATCCAATCTGGGAAGGGATGTTGACCATCAATTGGATGGGATCTTAGCGGACAACACCCCAAAATGGGATAGTTGAAGACCAAAGATATAAAATGAATTAAAATGATATAAATACATATAAATGCCTTTCTTATATCAACATCAATCAACATCCCAATTTTTGCTGCTTACTTCAAGTTACTTCAGATTTCTCAGAAAAACTGCTGTTAGGGTTCTGCTTCGACGGTCCACAGCTAGGTGGGCGCCGGAGGCATTTTTGATGGCCGCGGACTTGCAGCTTGCTTGGCCATGGGCTGCAGTGGCGTGTGGGTTGGAACACGTCGGGGAAGCCCAGCGGTGACGCTGTGGGGCAGACGATGTTGGTTGGATGGCTGGAAAAAAATGAGAAATAATGATAGATAGCATACAATTGTATATATAAGCGGAATACCCATGAATACCCTACTAATCTAAGTGGTAACTTCAGGCTTCATGCCAGATGATACTTGCGGATGTGCTGATGTCGCATTGCTATCGGCCACGCTGCGCTGTCCACAGCTTCAGGTTTTATTGCCTCCGATGAAGCAGGAGCTGGTCCTTTGCACAAGCAGAAGATCTTGAGCGGTGACTACGGCGAAACCGTCCGAACGACCATCTACACCGGTCGGCCCATGCGAAACTTGACGCAAAACCGCAAAACACTGAAGATAAACTATTATTGATATGGAAACTGACATACAAATTACATACCATATATAACATCAATGGATTCATTGATGGATCTCATCCCTTCCAAAAGAATAAGCACAGCGACTTTTTCAGAAATTGTGGTGGTCTTGGACGGGTTGGATGGGTCGGATGGGTTTCATGCCGGGTGCCAAGGAGTTTTCAAGACGCCCTATATCCAGGACTGGGAACAGAACCGGATGAAGGAGATGCTGCAGCTGCAGGACTGCGACAGGATGATTGGTATGGGGGGTCACACCAAGGGAGGTGCTGACGTGTTGATGATAGTTTCTATAGTTCAGATTTACATTGTATTATTGTTACAGTACCAGTTGTAACACCAGCTGTAGTGAATGTTCGAGTTTGTTGTGCCAGTTAAGAATTTAGGATTGATATAATTGTTCTGATTAGAGTTGTAGTCCCAGAGAAAATCTTGTCCACCATTTGTATGTGATCGTCAGTTGGGGTTGTTTGGCCAAGGAAAGCAAGCTGGAAGCACCAGTTCACAGATGCTGTAGTGGTAAAGCTGGCTAAATACTTGTTTGATCCAAAATAGTGTGTTCAAAAATGGGGATAGGTTTGCACCTCAGACTGACCAGTCCGTGTGCAGTCCCCCATATATATACTGCATATATAATTTTATATATCTATACATATATATATATATACATATCTATATACATATATATATACATATATATATATATGTGTATATAGATATACATATATATATATACACACATCTAGATAGATAGATAGATAGATAGTTAGAGATATAAATATAGATATACATAGATATAAATATAGATATATAAGGACATAGATATTCCCCAAACAATGTGTCCACACTGAGGTGTTCTTACGGTAGGTGTAAAAGGCCCCGGGTTAGATCAGGGTGCTCCATTTGGTTTGCGGCTTTTTCACTGTAAATTCTCGCATAAAAGTGCCCTTGCGAGATGTCCATGTGCATTTTGACTGCGCAAGCTCGCACAAAGCAGTTGTTCCGCTTTGCTCCGCGGTCCCCTCTGGTGACTTTTTGCGTGTTAGATTGCTCTTGTTGTGGTGCGGTGCGAATTTTGATATCGCTCGCGCAACAGTCTCGGCACTTTGTGCATGTCGGATCGCTCTCGTTGCGGCCCGGTGCGAATTTTGACATGGCTTGCTCAACCTTCTCGTGACTTTGGGCGTGTTGGATCGCTCTGGTTGTGGCGCGGTGCTGCTTTTAGCTGTTTCTCTTAATTATATAGATCTCTTAGATTCTGGTAAAGAGATCTTTTGAGTTCTCTGGAAGGTCCTGCTATGACAATCTTGCAAGATTTCATGGTGCAGAGTCTTAGAGGTCCGTAATATACAGGAATATCTTCACCATGGTCTTGCACAGGTCCTTGTGAGAAGATCTTGCGGAGATCCTTTTCAAATTCTCCTCAAGATGTCCTTGCATTTAGATCTCGAGGATGTTCTGCATTGATGCTTGCATGTAAGTTCTCCCAGGATGCTCATAGCCGTTTGGGGTCTCTTGCCAATGTACTTATACGATCTTATACATATATTGATATTATATTCCATAGATACCCTCTGGTAAACTAACATAACTATGGAAAATCACCATTTCTCATGGGAAAATTCACTATAAATGGTGATTTTCCATAGTTATGTTAAATTACCAGAGGGTATCCACGGCCTCATTCACCGCATGTCCAGCTCCGTTGGGCTTCACCGCGGCATGGCCAGACGTCGCAGGAGTCCGGCGTCCCCGCCTGGGTGGTGGACGTGGATGGCCTCGAGGGTGGCTTCAGCGTGGGGATCCTGCAGCAGGATCCTGCAGCAGGCAGAAGTCTTGACCCAGGAGGAGACGGAACTGAAGCGAACTGCCTGGGGATAGAGGGTTTAACCATCATATAATAGGGATTTAACATGATTTAACCATAATAATCATGTATAATAATGTATAATAGGGATTTAACATGATTTAACCATCATATGTAAGCTATTAAACCAGATATTATGAAGCATCATGGCCAACTGGTTGGGGATTTAGAGTAGAGGAATTAAAGGAGGATTTCATGGATTTAATGGATTTATAGAGGATAACTCCTTATCAATAATCGGGATTTAGCCAAGAGGAGACGGAATTGGGGATGGGTAAAAACCTATGGAAATACCATATGAATGGGGGAATAACCATCCATAGGGCAGTTATTTTTAAGAGGGGTTTTGACTCATAACCAACTGATGCGAACTGCCAGGGGTAAGGATAGAAATGACAGAAAACGATGTAGAGATTGAACCTCTTGGCAATCTGACATAGTTAATTATATAATGAGCTATGGACCATGATGATTTTGAAAGTGGTGAGATCATGAAGCCGGAGGAGAAAATTTGAGGGTTGAAATCCTAAAAAACGATGATATGAAATGATGATGGATGTGGTACTTGAAATCTACAAGTTTTGCAGAATATCGCACTTGGGAAAAAAATGAAAAAATGAAGGTGACAGGTGCAAGCTGGTGTCCCATAGCTAAATTTGTTTATGAGTTGACTAGGGTTTACGCTAAGTACAGCATTTGTTGGATGCACCACCTTGTGTAATTAGACTGTGAGCTGTTGAACTGATCCTTGCAGGAGAAGAAGAAGGGAGTGCAGTTCCTTCGCGGATTGGGGCCACCAAAACCCATTCGTTTCCACACTTACGGTGGATCATGTGTGAGGGGGACTTTCAAAATTTGGAACCTCCTGTAATCAAGCAAACACCTGTATTTGTGATGATGTTTCAAGATCGTCATTATATAGTTGCAACGGCCAAGAACAAGCAGCCACATGTTTTTTTTGACTGAGTGTTTGTTTGGGTTGGTGGACTATAGAGCCAGCTTCTTAAATGTCAGGACCCTTGACAATTCTGACTGTGTGGTCCCCAAGGCTTTCCCGAAAGGAAACCCGAGAACGAGGAGTATTCCTCTCTGGGCAATGCGCTGGCGCCATCACTGTACCTTGGGCACTTGGAAAATACCTTTCAACTTGAGAATAGCATCACTTTGAATTTACCTTGTTTAGATCCTTTTGGATCCTTTCGGCGCTTTGGGGGTGAAGAACTGAAACCCAGGGGATTGCAACTGCCCTGAGGATATCAAGCCTGCTGGGCAAATTGTTGAGGAGATGGTGCAGGGGGCAGTCGAACAACTCCAAACAGTTCCTTGGGCAATTTTTTTTCCAAGCGAGGGATTTTTATCCATGATCTTCAATGCTCGTTGATTATTGTCTATTTCTAGTTCTAGTGTTTGTTTTAAGCCCAGGATGAAGTGTTGAACCAGTTTGAATTCGACATCTTTTTGATTTGTGGTCCCAAAATCTTGAGCTCTTCGATTCATGTCTGATTCATGTCCCCATACAGGATTAGCACTTTCCAACAGCAAATGTCCCACTGCCGCTTTGCGCACTCAGGCGAGCAATTTCCTCGTGGCCAAGCTGTAAAGTCATGCTGGCATAGTTCTGTCAAATTTGGGACTTTGAATTCCCATACCCACCGAGCTCATGGGCTTCCTCTGAGCGCACCTTTATTCAGCTTCGACTTTTTGCTGTGGCTGAGCTTCGCTTCCGTCCGCTGTGGGTTGATTCCGGGACCCACAGATTTTGTTGATTTTGTGCAGTAAACCATCCAATCAAATCATGTCAAATCACCATATGTGTCTATTTGTGCCGGTAAAACCATCCCATTTTATCCAGCAGTTTTCATGTTCGTCAAACCATCCATTGTTTGGGGGATTGCTTACTGAGTTCACCCAGGGCTTTGAAGACGCCGGAGGCGAGGTTCGTCACATGGCAGGAGGCCAGTGACAGACACGGACAGCGAGGCCGAAAAAAATGGTCCACTTGGTCGGGCAAACTAATGCAGTGAAGGGAGACCCAACCAGAAATGAAGGACCAGTTTGACCTCAAAAAATTACGATATCACCAGGAACCATGGAAATCTGACCTGCAACAAAGGATGAATACTTGGGTAAAGATCAGACCTACCTAGATATGACGTTTGTGCAGGATATTAATATCTAAGATTATCTAAGGCTAGCTGCGAAATCAGAAAACATTTGTCGCACGGGGTCTGGAGTGTTAAGAACCATTGCATGCTATTTATGGAGCTAGTTTCAGCTGAGATGTTCCCCGCTTTCAGGAAGTTTGCGGACACCCCAAATATATCAAATGTACCATCTCAATCCATACGTAGCATTGTCTCCATCCTGCTGGGGCCCCTCCAGGGCTTTAGTACATATATGCAGCAGATAGATTCTAAACATTGTTGGATAGTGTTGATTAAGATAGTATACTGGAAATACTTAGAAGTTGTGGTGTCCTTAAACATCCCGGCGGAAGGGAAACCGCGCGAGCGTTTTGATTGGTTGCTTCCAGGAGAGTCACAATCACCTGTAATTTACAATATAAAATGGTCTTCCGATCAGTTTGGAAAACTGAATTTGGGTTTAAAAAAAGTGGATGCAAAATCTATTGATTTTTAACAAATCCAGGTAAACATCATGTGCATCAGACGTGGATGCGCAGATTTTTTTTCACACTCTTCGTCGGCTCAGC
>Ga0126342_10020467_pt1 | contig 11122 bp, 10 predicted proteins | sample Cyp1metagenome_FD_92528 | JGI IMG/M metagenome (GOLD analysis project Ga0126342, IMG submission 92528) | Coral microbial communities from Lord Howe Island, Old Settlement Bay, Australia - Cyphastrea 1 metagenome | ecosystem: Host-associated > Invertebrates > Cnidaria > Coral ...
ATTATAGAACAACAGCGCTCCGACAAGAATTATAGAACGACGAAAAAAATTAGGAGGAAGATCAGATACATTTTTTTTCATACCTTCCGAGGAAAACAGAATTATAGAACAACAGGGTACGGTGAATAACCGTACCTTCGTCCTCCTCAACTTCCGTTCTATAATTCCGGCACTGACCATACATATATATATATATTTATAATCACATCTATAAATCAAGTTTGGAATATGATTCTCCTGTGGCTTTGCTGTGCAGGGTTGTTTTGGACAGATCCCGCATTTTCTACCGCAGAAAAATATGTAGAGCCCATCCCCCTAAAATTACCCGGCCTGGTAAACGGGCTAACATAACTATGGAAAATCACCATGCTATTAATGGGTAAATCAACTATAACTATAAATGGCCACGTTCAATAGCTTTTTGTATGATTACCGGAGGGTAAACACCTACTAAATGCTCCCAGAAATGTGATTTTATCGCCTGTATCCACCGTTTTTGAAACCCTGGGGAGACACTGGATCTACAAATTTCTGGGTCGCTTCTCTGGGCATTTGTTTTTGAATGGCTAGCAGTTGTCATGTTTGCTTATGGATGGTGATGGGTCAATAGCTATAGCAGTTTTAGGGGATGAACATGTATAAATCCCAGCTATTTTGAGGTTCACCAGGGTTTTGACGCATAGCGTAGCCATTCGACTGAAATGTAAATAGGTATTTAGCAACCAAAGTATCGCTATTCAGCTATTCGCATATAATCGCACATATAAGTATATATATATATATTATTCATTTAAATAGTTATTATTAGCTATAATCATATCTATCCACATGTATATAAACTGAATGTGATTCGTAGAAAATAGCCTTAAGATCATAAGCTTCTCATGTTGCCATCGTTTCTGCGGATGTTTGCACAAATCCATTTGGCCAACACCATACCCGAAGCCTCCAAGCAGCATGATTGTCCACTTGACCCAAAATGATGGGTTGCTAGGGTTGAGGTATGGAAAGGATTGGATTCCCTTTTGGAAAATGGAGGTTTCCATATTCATGGGGATCCCCAAGCCCGCTGGATGGTTTATTTCATGGAAAATCCGAAAATAAAATGGATGATTTAGGGGTACCCAAACCTCGAAATATTCCAGATTCTGGAAGCGGTTGGCTTTCCAGAGTAAGTTGTATAGTAGATCCATGGTATGGTTGTGACAGTAACCTCCGACAGAGAGAGAAAGAGAGAGAGAGAGAGAGTAGATCTGAATGCTTCCCTTTTGGCAACTAAATATGTGTTTTTTTTGCTGGGTATGTAAGGTTGGCCACATTGATTGAGGCACACTTGATTGTCTATTGATGTCTCTTGTTTACGTAGTTTTTATGCACACACGATAAAGCATAGATATGGTATAGCAGATTTTGCAGTGAGAAAACCCTCTAAATCTTTGGTTGCCAATGAACATTTTTTGGCCCCACATCAGCCCACATCCCAACACTTCATATGTTGATTATGTATCCGTATCCCATTCATATTCATTGCATTTGCCCATGCATTCCGAGTTTGGATGTTCCATGAAATCCCATTCAAGCCCACTAAACTAGAGAAAATCCTATCATATCTCTATTTGTGGGGCGACCTTTTTGTTCTGACCAAAATCGCCCCTTAAAATCGGCGAGTCGGGAAACTCGTAAGGTTCGCCTGGTCGTGGATCCACATTTTCCAAGTCATTGGCGCATCATTTTTGCTGGCAGGCGCGCACATCCCATGATTTCGGGCCGAAGAAAAGGACGTGAATTCTGGCAGGCTTCATTAAACCTACATGAATTCTATTTTTTTTATGGATTTTGCTTTATGGATATTAATGGTAGATATATGAAAACCTCCGCTTTTTTAACATAGCTATGGAAACTGGCCGATTTCATTCGATGATCGGTTTTTAAGCATGGTGATTTTCCATAGCTACGTCAAATTACCAAGAGGTGGGGTCTATGGCCCTGTGTTTATGGTAGAAACTGTATATGAAACTTGGTAATGGAAATTATAGACTAGCTCATAATTGGAGGGTAACACCTTGCATCATCTTGCATCAACCATGGATGGTATGTTGAAGTGATTTGGATGATATTTTGGCAGTAGAGGGTAGACATACACCCTCAACGCGGAATCGTGGAATCGCTGGCTGAACATCTGGGATGCCTGCATACTGGCTTTATTTAGAACGAACATGGGGATTCCACCATGACTAGTTCCTCAGTTACTCACGGTTTGATGGTTTTTTGAGCCCTGATAGCCATGCCACTGCAATTCTGACCATTTTGAACTACAGTCATTCTGTCTCATTGAGACAATTTGCTGGAAGCTGGCCCTGTAACAATAAGCGTTATTTTGTTACATGAATTTTGAGGGGATGACGGGTATCTTGGGTAAACAGACAGATTTCCCGCTGGGTACGGTAATTGTTGAGTCATGTTGAGTCTGGAATCCATGGAAGTGTCCACCGTGGCTGCCTTGTGGAAGATTCTGATTTTCCACTTCCACAAGGGTTCGTCTGAAGATTATGGACTAACTCCCCAAGCTACGGCAATTTCAACAAATGATGATCAATCCCTCCACAGTAGGCCCCGAGTCAGGTTACCCACGGTTACCCACCAACAAAGAAGGCTCCGCTCAAATAATTATTAATTAGATAGATAGATAGATAGATAGATAGATATACAGTATATATATTTAAATATATAATTATATATATATATAACTATATATGATGTGTATATATATATATATGTATATATGTATTATCATCTATCACACATTACGTCCCCATTATACCTTCACCTTTTTCTGGGTCCAACGGGTCGCCAGGGGGTGTGATCTTCGGCATGATGGACAGCGTCTTCACCTGCGGCATGGGCGGCAACGGCAACACGGAGGCATGGTTACTGGAGGGTGGAAGCATGTGGAGGCATACCCTCCGGTAATCATACAAAAAACTATTGAAAATGGTCATTTATAGTGGTTAAATGGTGGTCACTAGTTGGTGAATAGTGGGTTAATAGTGGATAAACTAACAGTTTTCTATTGAACATGGCCATAGAAATAGTTGATTTACCTATGAAACATGATGATTTTCCATGGTGATGTAAACGTTTACCAGAGGGGATGCGCCGTGATAGAGACATTTGATAGTGAAGATATGGGTCAGTTAATAACATTATGACTAAGGAAATAAACATCGATAAGCCAGCTCTTTCAGGGTACCTAAGGTGCCAGGGTTTTGACTCGTAGCCATATATCCACAGACACGATGATATTTTTATGGTGCAACCATGTCAATCAATCAAGATTAATTCTTGGATATCCTAGAGATAATCGGGAATCATTGGGAATAACCGGGGACGGTTCATGGGGGATACCATGATAAAGTGCAGATATAAACGTGCATAACCAACAATCTCCAAAAATGGAGAATAAATATCACAGATTATGGGAAGACGATATAAAAAATGGGGATGTAACCAACCATTGTTTGGTGATATACTTCTGTACAATTGTATAATTAGATTTTGTCAGCAAAGACATAGGGGTATCAACCCACAATAGTTTGGGGATATCATTGATATAATGGCATATAAACAGCATAGAATTATGACCAAACATATGGCGATATCTTTGAGGCCGCCATATATGGCATGGTCATCCCCTCGTTGATTCTTGACCATTGCACACTATGTTGAATTATAATGACGCCACAACCAGGTCCACCAAAGATGATGGTTTGGAATTAGGTCAACAGTTTTTTTTTAATGTTTTTCTTCCATCCCAAAATCCCTTCTTTGCTGGTGAGTTCCTTTGATTCAGCCGCCGTTATAGTTCCTGATTTATACTCATCAAGTAGTTCTTTAATGATACCCTCTGGCAAACAAACACAGCTATTGAAAATGGCCATTTATAGTGATTTTTCCCATGAACAATTGTAATTTTCCATAGTTTTTTGTTTGTTTACCAGAGGGTAAGCCCGGGACATTGCAGGAATTGTGCTGGCGTGGGATGCATCCCGGGAAGCCAGCCTAAACACCCGGAGTTCTAAGTGTTTGATCTAAACCTTTGGGGAACATTTATGGGTTAACCCCTTTAGAAGGCGATCTTTCTAGAGAAAATGCACCTAGGAACTGCCATGGACCCCTTGTTTGAAAACATGTATGGTTACTTGCCATGTCTATATCTGCAGATATAGACATAGATCTACTATATATATATATATATAATTATATATATGATATACCAGATATACTTTCTACTTTTTAGATAAGGGCTACATCCAATGAACATCCATGAAATATACCGGTCACCGGTGAGGGATGGGAGGGGGAGTTGCTTGAACCCCCTGGCTATCACTCACTTTCAACCATGGATTTAACATTGTTAACCATTATGAACCACTAGTCATCACTATTAACCATCATTAGATCATTACTAATAAACTCTAGCCACTATTTGAATCCCTATTCATCATTACGAACCATCATTAAATCACCATGGAACATCAATGAGTTATCGGACATTTCTTTTTCCCCGCGCCAGGAGAGCGATTACGACGACGACAGCTGCGCTTCAGTATAGAGCTCAAAAATTAGGCAGTGGCGAGGTGCTGTGAGCAGTAAATTGGGATCATCGTGGCAAAAATTTCATGAAATCTGATCTGGCAATTTGTTTTCACCAGATGAAATTTGGTTGGTGGTTTGGAACATGTTTTCCATCTATTGGGAATAATCATCCCAACTGACTTTCATATTTTTCAGAGGGGTTGAAACCACCGACCAGACACTGGAAAGTCCAACAGACGTGTCCAAAACAGTCAGCTATCCGGTGATTCTTTTTCGTGGGAAAATCTGAAAAATTGTGATGAATAATGATGAATGCAATCCATACCCCAAAGATCCCATATGCCAAGTGCATCATCTATATACCCTGTGTTGAAAAGCTATTGACAAGGAACATTGCAAATCTCAACCATGACATATTTTTTGAGCACAATCTTGCACTACTCGAAAAGGGTAAGCAGGAATGAAGCCGTCTTGGAACAGCAGTTGTCAAGCAGTCGCAGGGTAACCCCTGGGCTGCGTGTATTTTCATGTGTGTGCTGAATCTAAGGGTACCCCCAAATTTGATGGTGTGTTTTTCCATGTTTTCCTTTTTCCCGATGAATAGTAATTGCTGTAATTTTGGGTATCCAACCATTTCCAAAAACCCCAAAAAATAAAAAAATCCCTCAGCTTGAAAAATCCATACCTCGAGGGATGATTGCGAGGGGTTGATTCGTCCAAAGTCTATATACCAACGTCTTCAAAACATTTGATTGAACATCACGCTTGTGAATGGAAAACACATATTCAGATGGGCATAAATGGTGTTTTTCCCCAATTGGCGGGTTTGCCTACGGGAGGGGAGTTGATGTTTTCTTGGTCTGGCCCTTCCCTTCTCAGGCCTAAATCTTCCGTGACAGCTCAGTTCTCCTCGCAATGCACTGGCGCACGCTTCACGCGCTGTCGTGAGCGTGACTGACAGCTGAGGGCAGTGCGGCACTTCAGCGCAAGCAGGTCTTAAGCCACAAAAGGAAACAAATGCCAAGGCGGTGTCCCATACTTGAGTTGGTGTATGATTAGGTGGGTAAACTGGGTTTATGGTAGATCAGATCAATCATTATAGTTAGTGGTATAGTTACAGTTACAGTTAAGTGGCTGTTGAAGCCAACCAACATAACTGGGGTGCAACCATGTGCCATATGAAAAGCTTACCAAACATTTCCCAGCCGGAATCCCAAGGGGCCAAGATCATTACAAGGGGCACATGAAGGAAAATAAGTACGTGTGTAATATAAGTGTAATAATTATGTATATGTGTGAATGATACACATGATTCACATCAAGGAAAATAAGTGATATCATTGCACATTCATTGCACATTCATTGCACATTTGCACGTGTGTATATCAATATATGTGTGAATATAACGCATTTGTTGTACATATCCAAATATGTGTGAAGCAACGATGGCCAACAATGTATGAGTTTTATGCATGGGTAAGATTTGCCATGAAAATTCCCGGAACCTCGATCCGTTCGCTGAAAATCCTGGCCAGCCATTCCATGACAATCCCGTTTTAGACAGCCGGTGTGGAATTTTGGCCTGCCCTCAGGCAATCGTACGAAGTGGTCGAACCAACGGTAGCCCACACAGTGGTTGTTCATGAGCAATCCAGCGTGCAACCCGAATTTTCTAGAACATGGGAGACAGCTTCCCATGTCTGTCAGGGAGGACAAGTAGCAGCTGGCGATCAGAACGGAAATGACAGGTTCTATCTTATATTTCATATGATATAACTATACGATACATAAAAATTCCATCATTTGCGGGGGAAACCATGGTTATCGACGGCAGCAATGTGAGTTTACCCCAATCCAATTCGCAATTAGTGCTTTGGGGGTTGAGACCCTTCGAAACCACAAGGTTGTGAAATTCTGAATATGCTGTTGGTATCAAGGAATTTTAGAGACCCTGCAAGGCTTTAAACAGTAGTGCCCATTTGATTCTGCAAGGCCTCAAGTTGGATCGTATGTATTCGTTTGTTACATGGCATAACACCTTTGACATTCGGCATTTGCAGGTTTATGTTTGGATTTGTTTGGAGCAAGCTGTGTATCACCAGCTGATGGCATCCCTCATTCTTTGAGCACCTCCTAGAGATTTCATGTGGTGCGATTCGTGATGATGTGGACCCCGGGGATTTGGCAAATTGTGGTGGTTGAAACTGTAAAGAAAGATGCAGGGATGAACAGGGCGTCACCTGGGAGTTGAGTAGCTGGTTGGTGGTGACTGGAACATGAATTTTATGACTTTCCTTTCAGTTGGGAATTTCATCATCCCATCTGACTTTCACTCCATCATTTTTCAGAGGGGTGGCGAAAAACCACCAACAGCGCTTAGGCATCTTAGGCCAAGACATGACTCAGCAACCTTTTCCCAAAGAAGTGCGGCGTCAACCCCCGGAGGTGACCCAATGTTACGGCTGTGATATGTGATATATGAAAATTCAGAGCTACGTCTACAGTAAATTGTGTAGGATATTATAGATTTGACATTATGACATACGATATATGTATATATATATATATAATATATATATATATATCCATATATAATTATATACAGTATATCAATGTATATCCATTCATTCATATATCCATTCATTCATATATTCAAGATATTCAAGATTTATATCTATATATCACATATGCTGTATATATCTCTATATATTCAAGATTTCGATAGCTACGAGCCAGACATCACAACACCTGAGCCGTGCCAGTTAGGGGGACATCGCCACAGCTTGTAGGTGCTGGTAGGTGGCCAATTGTTGTTTGCAGGTGTAGGAATGTGTGTTATTGGGGGCTTGGGAAACTGTTCTCCTCTAAAAAAAGGGATTCTCCGGGCCTATGTTATCTGAGAGGGCCCTATTTCTTTAGACCCCATAGAATCGAGATCTATTTTCTGATGCATGAAGAGAAAACATGTGCATGCAGATGTACAGATGTGAGTGTGGCGTACTCTGTCCATTTTGCTGAGGTTTGGAACACACAAACTCAATGCTCCTGGTCTATCCAAACTCCCCCAGTGGCAGCTGAGTCTGACATCGTCGCGGCATGACCTGTTTAATATGGACATGTCAAGCGCTGACGAAAATGGCAAAGCTAGTGGCATCGTGAGCTGGTGGTTTCCTTTTTTGACTTTTTCTCCTGACCATGTTTCAGATGATGATACGCAAGACTAGAAACATGTGGGGTGAAACCAGCAACCAGGATCAACCAGGTGATATGAACACAGGCCATAGATCTTGGAGGAAAACAAAAACCTACTGGGGAGCGTGATCCCGCGTGCCTCCAGCACCAAAGGCACCAGATTCACCTACAAGGTAACAGGGCAGCCTTTTTAAACAGCAACAAGTTGGAAAACAGTGACAGAAGTAGCCAGCACATCGAAATAGCAATGGACTCGGGGGAGTGAAACACTCTTGGCTTGGTACAGTACAGTAGCTATATGTCATGTTATGTCTTATCCGTCATGACACATTCATCAGGTTGGTAATGATCCAGTTCACCCCACCGGTTGGGAAAAAATGGGTTTCCCACTCATTGGATGGTGAATGTGAAACATAAACTTAACATGCAGAAACTAAAATCAGTGGTCCCCAGGTTTTTCCATTTGACCATTCGCCGAGGACCTGTCCATAGTGTTGGATCCAGATTTTCCGCAGGAAAAGTTGTGCAGGACTGGAGGGGGTCAGCTGCTGTTGAGATCGAATGAAATGATGAATGTTTGCCCGGGTATTTGTAGAATCTATCCAACCTGAATTTTACCAATCGAGCCATCGATCGATCTGTCGATTTGTATCCATCTATCCATTGATCTATCTATCTTAGTCTATCCATGTGGTGCTCAAATTCTGTTGCATTGCTGCCCCGTTTTTGGCTTCCCAACACCCTAGTCCTGCACGCGATCTTCGCGGCCGACAGCAGTTCGAGTGCAGAAAAGGATGGCCATCCCGCTGCAGTGAGGGTAACATAGCCCCGAGGATTCTAAGTACTCCATACATACTATATGCATGTTCTGATTTTATGTATGTATATATAATAGCTGTATTATATATATATATATATATTATAGCTATGTACTAGATGTACTGTATGCGTATAACAGTAAATTCGTAGCCTCCATGATGCATGCAAACATGTTCATGATCTTTCCGTTTGGCAGCCTTAACCCGGCAAGTGTAACTTATGTTATGACTAGAGCCTGAGGTCTTTCAGAGTCAGCAAGATAGCCAATCTCACCCATATTGCAGGGAAGGTGGACCCTCCAAAGACTGGAATATTGCTAATTAATGTTTATTGTATAGTCTTCTCCAAATTACACAAACTTAGGATTTAGTATTGTATTCATATATTATACATGAATGTCAAATTAAAATGTCATATATATATATATATGGTTGGTGGGTTGGAATGTTTTTTTCCATGATATATGGGATGTCATCCTTCCCATTGACTTTCATATTTTTCAAGATGGCTAACACCACCAACCAGTTATTATTGTTTATAATATGTTTTCCAGCTCTCCCATTGTTTGGGTGGTTCCATCACCAACCATTAATTTCTATCGAAGGTTCCCTTCAAAAGGAAGACAACATTTTGCAACCTGACCTGGCAATGGGTCGAATGGGGAGATGAAGATCATAAATAATTAAATGGCTGATCTTCCATTGACATGCTAGAATACTGGATATTTGTTCACTCCTGCATATGACATTTCATAATTTTCATGTCCGTATTATGCCCTCTCCCCAAAAAAGCACATCGTTTTGTTGGCTGATGTTTCATATCCGTACTGCGCCCCGCAAAAAAACACATCTTTTTTGTTGGTTGGGTCAGCATCTTCGATGATTTTCAATAGCACGTCAGGTTGATCTCACTGTGTCGCCATCGTGGCTCTCGCCTCCGCCAGGTCGCGAGATGGCAGCAGTTGCCCCTGCGAGAGGTGCAGAGGGAATGCGCGGAGACCTGATCCAGTCATGGGTTGGTGATTCATTGGACTGAAGGGGAAATCTTAACCGGAAACCCACGGTTTTTACCATCAAAATCATGGGGGGTTCCTGTAAATTTTGTAAAAATTCCCGTAAACCAATCCAATGAGTTATGTTATATTTGATGTCCATTGTGTCATGGTGATTGGTGATTGATCAGGATTGTTCATCATGATAAATGGGATATAATGGTTCTGTAATCTGTATATATGAGACCTGATGGTGATGCAGAAAGAGAGAGAGAGAGAGAGATGTAAGCACTGGTTACTTTAAACTGGTTGGTGGATGTTGGTGGTTTGGGTCATTTTTTATGACTTTCCATCTATTGGGAATAGTAGCCCCAACTGACTTTCATATTTTTCAGAGGGGTAGGTATACCACCAACCAGTAAATTTAACAAAAAGGTGGTGCCCCTGTTCGGAATTGTGATGTTGCTTTGGTTTACTCACAGTAGAACTGATGCGTAAAATGTCGCAGATGGAACTAGTGCAACCCGGGGTTGATGATCCCCATTGACATTTTTTGCCAGGAAGGTTGAAACCACCAACGACTCAGTTTATGGGAGTTTTATTTGGGAACATTCTGTAAGAGAGAACAATTCAACAATCTCCAACAATATGTAAAAAGGGTTTGTCCGAAAACGGAGTTAAATAATCCAGACTTTGGATGAATTGAGAACGAACATGAAGCCTTTTTGAAGGTTATTATGGTTATTGTTACTAGTTGAGACCTCCATGATTCCCACAATTGGATGAAGGAACAAATGGCAGGGTTTAGGGTTCTAATATTTACTGGTGAAACCCAAGGTTTCCCAAAACGATTGTCACAACAAAACATTGGACCAATCCATTTTACCATTTTACCATCGACGTTTAATGGTTGAATCATGTTGAATATTGAATATCTACTGTTTTTTTGTTAATTGAGTTAACTCTTTGTTTTTTGTTAAATCATAGTTAAATCAGGTAAATCTCCATGTTTTTTGTTAATTCAAACGACGCGAACATTGTTCGCAGTTCGTCGCTGTTGACTCAGGTCGCGACTGTGACATCTCCACCGGGGGCGTCAGTGCAAAGCTGGGCCGGGACCCAGTGATGGCGGGATGAGGACCTGGAACCTGAAACCATAAAGGTGTATATTACTGGTTAATGTTCCCCCCCCCCACCTAAACAATTTGAGGATACTCTATAACTCGCACTTTTTTTTGCCCCCCCTCAACATTTTTTTGGTCAATCAACTTAAGAAAGGATTTCAATTGATTTCAATTTACTTTCAATTGATTTCAATTTACTTTCAATTGATTTCAATTTACTTTCAATTGATTTCAATTTACTTTCAATTTACTTTTAATTTCTTTCAATTTACTTTTAATTTACTTTTAATTTACTTTCAATTTACTTTCAATTGATTTCAATTTACTTTCAATTGATTTCAATTTACTTTCAATTGATTTCAATTTACTTTCAATTTACTTTTAATTTCTTTCAATTTAC